>Ga0209271_10000258_pt1 | contig 18426 bp, 17 predicted proteins | sample tdAd002_FD_187123 | JGI IMG/M metagenome (GOLD analysis project Ga0209271, IMG submission 187123) | Marine sediment microbial communities from the Atlantic coast under amendment with organic carbon and nitrate - tdAd00.2 (SPAdes)... | ecosystem: Environmental > Aquatic > Marine > Coastal >... | reverse complement strand
GGTCTTTTTATGCCTTTTCTGATTCTTGGCGGAATCTACGGAGGGATTTTTACCCCCACGGAGGCCGCTGCCGTGGCCGTATTCTATTCTCTTTTTGTGGGGCTTTTCGTATACAAAGATCTTAAGTTCCTGGATATTCCCCAGGTATTCGTTCGCAGTGCTGTAATGATGGCTATGATACTTTTCATTATTACAAATGCCATGCTTTTTGCTTTTATCCTAACCACCGAGGGAATTCCTGCGGCTATTGCCGAGTTTATTATTTCACATGCCGTAACACCCTGGGTTTTCCTTCTTTTTGTCAATATACTTCTATATTTTGTTGGAGACTTCATGGAACCGAGCGCGGCCATCCTGATCCTGGCACCACTCTTTTTGCCCATTGTGTTGAAGCTGAATATAGACCCTATTCATTTCGGGATCATCATGACCGTGAACATGGAGATCGGAATGATCACTCCGCCTGTAGGCCTCAATCTTTTTGTGGCCAGTGGAATCTCAGGCCTGTCTCTGTGGGATGTTTTCAAAGGCGCGGCACCTTTCATGGTTATCATGCTGGCCGCTCTCTTAATTATTACTTATATTCCGGTTATATCTCTCTGGTTTCCCAAACTGCTTTACGGTGCGCTTTTCTAAGATTAATAAAAAGCCGGAGGGATTTTTCCCTCCGGTATTTTTGATATATATTTGATGTATACATGAGTGAGAATTCCAGCCTAAACTGAATTCCCAATGATGTTTAAATCGAACAATCCGGGAGGAAATATTATGAAAAGATTGCCAATCTTCTTTATAATAACGCTAATTTCTCTAATATTGTCGGTTTGCATCCCCAATGCAATGTCCAGCGATCGGGTCCATCTCCGCAATCAAGCCAAGCAACTTTCAGATGAAGATGTCAAGTCAATGCTCATAAAATTTAATTTTTTCGACAAGACCAAGAATAAAAACGGGGTTTTTGCCAACGATTTTGTGGACAACGGTGACGGTACGGTGACCGACCGGACCACGGAACTGATGTGGCAAAAAGATGGATCACCAGAAGGGATGAAATGGTCGAAAACAAAGGAATATTTGAATAAGCTTAACAACGACCGGTTTGCCGGGCATTCGGGCTGGCGGCTGCCAACCATTGAAGAGCTTGCTTCCTTGTTGAAATCCAAAAAAGCCAATGGCAACTTGCATATTGACCCTATTTTTTCTGAAAAACAGATGTTTTGCTGGAGCGCTGATACATTCGGTCCTGAAATGGCCTGGTACGCAAGTTTCAAGACCGGCATGATCCGACACATCTACCACTTCTTCTATCATGTTAGGGCGGTTCGTACGATCAAGTAACAAATTGATATACGATACGGGACTTCCGCATCTTGAATCCTGACCCCTAACCCCTGGAGCAAAATCACCCTTTAATAATTCGAGGCAGAATCAAATGATGATGGGTGCAGATCAATAGTCGTAAAAGCCCTTGCCGGTCTTCCTGCCCAAATGGCCATCCTCGATCATCTTGTCCATTAGTTCTGGGTAGTTGTAACGTGAATCATTTAGTGTTTTATATAAGGTTTCCATTTTGGCACAGTGAACGTCCAGCCCGATCATATCGATCAACTGCAAAGGCCCCATGGGATGGTTTGCTCCCAGCTTCATGGCCTTATCCACGTCTGCCGGCTCAGCTACGCCTGAAGCCACCAGCCAGGTAGCCTCGTTGAGCATCTGACCCAGCACGCGGCTGACAATGCCGGCCGGTGCCTCACTTTTGCATACCACAGGATGCTTGCCCAGTTGCCTTGCAAAGGCTTCCACCGCTTCCAGGGTTTCCATGGAAGTTTTTTGGCCAGGCATAATCTCAACCAGCTTCATGATCACCGGTGGATTAAAGAAATGCATCTGAACCACTTTATCAGGCCGGTTTGTGGCGTCTGCCATGGCAGAAATCGAAAGCGAGGTAGTGTTAGTGGCCAGGATGACATCAGGCCGGACGAGCACATCAAGCTCTGAAAAGAGTTTTTTCTTGATTTCCAGATCTTCGATGACACTTTCAATAACGATATCGGCATCCTTGGCCGGAGAGAGATCACCTGCCGTGAAGATACGTGAGAGAACAGCATTCTTTTCTTCTTCGGTGGTCTTGCCCTGTTCCACTCTCCGGTCAAGCCCCTTCTCAATGGTGGATCTGGCATTGTCGGAAAGCTCCTTTCTTATGTCGGTAATCACCGTGTCAAAACCCTGTTGAGCGCAGAGTTGGCCTATACCGCCACCCATGGTGCCGGCGCCGATGACCATTACTTTCTTGATATTCACAAAAACACCTCCTTAGTTGAGTCTTTCAACCACGAGTGCAACGCCGTTACCGCCGCCGATGCAGGCACTGACCAAGCCCAGATGAACATCACGGTCTTTCATAGCGTAAAGTAATGTGGTGAGAATTTTGGAACCAGTGGCTGCCACCGGATGGCCCAGCGCAATGGCGCCGCCGTAAACGTTGACCTTGCTGCGGTCTATCTTAAGTTCACGCTCGCAGGCCAGGTACTGGGCGGCGAAAGCCTCGTTCAGCTCGATCAGGTCTATGTCTGAAAGTTTTAGCCCGGCATGTTTCAGAGCAGATGGAATGGCCTTGACTGGTGACATGCCGAACCGCTTGGGCTCATAACCCACGAATGAATACCCGCGAATGAGCGCCAAGGGCTCCAGCCCCATCGCCTTAGCCTTCTCACGCTCCATCAGCACCTGAGCAGCAGCAGCGTCGCACAGCGCACAGGCATTGCCGGCAGTAATGGTGCCGTTCTTGTTGAACACCGGCTTGAGCTTGGCCAGCGATTCAGGGGTGAGACCCTCTCTGAAGATTTCCTCATCCTTGAAAACACTCACCTGTCCCTTGCGGCCCGATACTTCGATGGGAATAATCTCTTGGGTGAACTTGCCTGCCTTGACGGCTGCCTCTGTCTTGCTATGGCAGTCAGCCGCAAACTCGTCCTGCTCCCGGCGGCTTATGCCCATCTCCTTAGCAAGCGCATCGGTCATCTCGCCCATTAGTCCCCCGCCTAGTGGACATAGAAAGCCGTCTTTATGCATCAGGTCCAGTATTTCGCCTTTGCCCATGCGATAGCCCCAGCGGGCTTTGTCAAGGGCATAAGGGATTTGGCTGGAGCTCTCGGTGCCGCCTACAAGGACGGTTTCTGCATCGTTGGCTTTGATAGCCTGAACACCGAAGATAAGCGCCTGAATGCTGGATCCACAACGCACGTTAATAGAAACAGCCGGGGCGTCAAAGGGTACGCCGCCATGAACAGCAGTAATACGAGCCGGGTTGGGTCCAACACCAGCCTGCCAGGCATTGCCAAATATGGTCTGGTCGATTTCGTCAGGCGGTATACCCGAGCGTTTAATGGTCTCGCGAACTACTAACGCGCCAAACTCTGGTGCGGTCATTGACGCCAGAGAACCGCCAAACCTGCCACCCGCGGTCCGAGCAGCCCCCAATATCACAACTTCCTTCATAGATTCCTCCTAAAAACTTAAATTTAATGGTCTCTTAAAAAGTTTGATATTCTCAAGATGATGTCTTTTCAAATATAATCTTAAATGGTTGCAAATTCTATCGGTTTGCCTTTCGGATTCCAAGCTGATCCAGCGCAATTATCGACTTGCAGATATTGGCCGATCCCTCTACCATAGTATATGTTGGAGTATCTCTATAAAAGCGGGCCACCGGGTACTCTGTGGAATAGCCGTACGCCCCTAGAATCCTCATGGCATAGTTGGCGCATTTGGTTACCACTTCACCGGCAAAATACTTTGCCTGTGCAACACCGAGTCCATTGTTCAGGTTACCCTGATCCTTTTCCCAGGCAGCCTTGTAAACCAGGAGTCGGGCCGCCTCAATTTCTGTTGACATCTGGGCAATCATATCCTGGTTCATCTGAAACTCGCCGATAGGTTTTCCGAACTGTTTGCGTTCATTACAATACTTGAGTGATACGTCCAGGCATGCCTGGGCAACACCTACAGCGCCGGCAGCCGCGGAAAGGCGTGTCTGATTGAGTGAACCGAAAGGGATCCTTGTGCCGTCGCCGGGCTTGCCGATAATATTTTCTTTGGGAATTTTTGTATTATTCAAGAATATCTCACCCGTGGGGGAGGAGTGTGACCCCATTTTTTCTAAAGCCGATGTTTTGATACCATTAAAGTTCTTCGGCTCCACTACAAAGGCCGAAAGTCCTTTTGAGCCCTTGTCTTTATCTGTGTAAGCATAATAAATAATAACATCAGCAATATCAGCATTGGAAATCCAGGTTTTGGAACCGTTTAAAAGCCAGTGATCTTCCTTGTCCTCGGCTGTTGATGACATGGCCATAACATCAGAGCCGGCATCGGGTTCCGTAATGGCAAATCCACCGAGATAGTCGGCTGTAACCAGCTTGGATATATACTTTTTCATTAAGGCTTCATTGCCATATTTATATATGGTAAAAGCGCATCCAAGGACCTGCATGTTGACCTGAACTCTGAGAGAGCTCGAGGCTTTTGCAATTTCTTCGGTTACGATCATTGCCGCCAGCCAGCCCATGTCTTCTCCATCGTATTCCTCAGGAATCACCGTTCCGAAAAAACCAAGCTCTCCCATGGGCTTGATGGCTTCTTTATAAGGGAAATAGTGGTTTGTATCCCATTCATCAGCATTTGGTGCAATCTTTTTAGTCGCAAACTCGCGAACCGCCTTTCTTAGCATCTCAAGTTCTTTAGATAAAGCAAAATCCATATTAATTCCCCCTGATTTCAAATTCGGTATAACTTGTAACACTTAAGCTTTTTGAAAATATTGCCGTTGTGGGTAGCATTTAACAATTCTTTACTGAAAGCTTTCCAGTCCAGTTGGTCTTTGGCTGTTTGCATCGGCCTTAACATGAGTTGACTAAGTTCTGCGGACATTATAACATTCTCCTGCTGGGAGATTTTTTTTTTGATCTGTTAATATATGATGAATTCGTAAAAAGTCGAATTCATCACGTTTGAGGTTTTAAGATTTGGGTTTTAGGTAATTAATATTAATTGTTTTAACAGATACTTAAAACTCTAGTAAAGAGTCTTTTTTGACTTTTTACGAGACCATCAATATATACATAAACGCATTAATTATGCAATAGAGCATAAAAAGATTCACGTAAATAGTGCCTGAACGGAAAGTCATGTTCAGGCAAAATCCGAATATCAAATGGCGTAATGATGAATTTTTAATTATTAAATTGCGGAGGAACTTCCATGGAAAGCCGAAACGAAGAGCTACTAAAATTGCGTGACAAACACGTCCCTCAAGGCCCCTTTAATGTAACCACGGCATTTATTAAAGAAGCGCGAGGAGCCGTTATGATCGATGTGGACGGGCGTGAACTCATCGATTTTGCCGGAGGTATTGGTGTCAACAACGTGGGGCATTGCCATCCTAAAGTCGTGGCGGCTATCAAGGACCAGGCTGAAAAATACATTCATACCTGTTTTCATGTGGCCATGTACGAACCATACGTGGAACTTGCCGCCAGGCTTAATGAACTCGCTCCCGGGGACTTTCCCAAAATGACCATGTTCGCCAACAGTGGGGCGGAAGCAGTGGAAAATGCGGTAAAGGTTGCGCGCTACTTTAAAAAGAGACCTGCTATTATTTGTTTTGAAAACAGTTTTCACGGTCGAACATATATGGCAATGAGCTTAACCAGTAAAATCAAACCATACAAGCTCGGGTTCGAACCATTTGTTCCGGAAATTTACCGCATACCGTTTGCCTATTGTTATCGCTGTTCCTTGGGTCTAAAATATCCGGGATGTAAAACCGCCTGCGCCGATTATCTGGAAGATTTTTTTGTCGGGAATGTCGCTGCCGAGTCTACGGCAGCTGTCATTGCAGAGCCGATTACAGGAGAAGGCGGCTTTATCACGCCGCCGCCTGAGTATTTTCCGAAAATAAAAAAGATCTGCGACAAATACGATATCGTCCTTATCATCGATGAAGTACAGACAGGCGCGGGGAGAACCGGAAAATTTTTCGCCATCGAACACTGGGGAGTTGAGCCTGATCTTATCACTCTTGCCAAGAGCTTTGCCGGCGGGATGCCGTTGAGTGCTGTTATCGGCCGTGAGGAGATGATTAACAAACCACACGTGGGCGGATTAGGCGGCACGTACAGCGGAAATCCAGTCTCATGCAGAGCGGCGTTGGCAGTAATGGAGATCCTGTTGGAAGATGGTCTTCTTGAGCAGGCGGAGAATCTTGGCAGAAAATTGTTATCCCGGCTCCTGTCGCTCCAGGAAAACCATGAGATCATCGGAGAGGTCAGGGGGAAAGGTCCCATGCTGGCCCTGGAACTGGTTAGAAATCGGGAGACCAAGGAACCGGCAACAGATGAAGCCAAAAAACTGGTCCGGCTTTGCTACGAAAAAGGCCTTATCCTGCTTTCCTGCGGCAATTTCGGAAATGTGATCAGGACACTCATGCCCTTTGTGATTACCGACGAAGAACTGGAAAAAGGGCTTGGCATTCTAGAAGAAAGCCTCCATGAACTAAGACATTGATAAAGAATCCTGGCCCAAAGGACCAGGTTTTTCAGGGCAAAATAAAGGGATTGGTCTTGATATTCCATGGTTTTTCGACGTCGCGAGACGATTGACATTTCTGCAATATATTTGTAACTTTAATTGAGTTTAAACAGCAACCCGCTTGAAAACCGAATCACCTGAATACTTCTTTGAAAAAAGCTCGTAACTTTAAACATTGAACGTTGAACCCTGAACCTTAAACCCCTGAACCTTAAACCCTGAGCTGTATTTGGGCTGTAGAAATTCCGAGACCTAAGTTTGACGGTTTCGTAAAAAGTCCATTTTTGTTTGCTCTGTGAGCATTTTTGGGATTCATGAAACCGATTGTCGCCATAATAGGTCGTCCCAATGTAGGGAAATCCACCTTTTTTAACCGTGTAACCGGGACAAGGAAAGCCCTGGTGGACGATTTCCCCGGCGTTACAAGAGACCGTCATTATAGTGATGCCGTCTGGAACGGCATTGAATTTACGCTGGTCGATACGGGTGGATTCCCGGGTGAAAATAAGGATGACTTTGACCACAAGATCCGTTTCCAGATCCTTCGGGCAATAGAAGACGCAGATGTTATTATTCTTCTGCTTGACGGCAAGAGTGGAATTTCTCCGTTTGACGAAGATGTGGTCAAAATCCTTCGCGTACTAACAAAGCCGGTCTTTTATGCCGTGAATAAAATTGACGGGGTTGAACAGGAAGTTAAGCTTTACGATTTTTACAGCCTCGGCATAGATAAATTATATCCCATTTCCGCAGAACACCGTTACGGCATAGCAGACTTTCTCGACGACATGACAGGCGTACTTCCTGAAACTTTTTCAGATGAGACCAAAGATATGATCAGGCTGGCGGTGGTTGGCAAACCGAACGTCGGAAAATCATCACTTATAAACCGAATTTTGGGTCAAAAGCGCCTCCTTGTCAGTGAAATTCCCGGCACAACACGTGATGCCATCGACTCTGTTTGTAAAATTAACGGCAAATCGTATCTTCTTATCGATACGGCCGGTATACGGCGTAAGGCAAGAGTATCAAAAAAGCTTGAAAAGTTTTCCATTATTAAAGCATTAAGGAGCCTCGACAGATGTGACGTAGCTTTGATTGTCATTGATGCTTTCCCTGGTATAACAGAGCAGGATATAAATGTTGCCGGGTATGCTTTTGAGCGAGGCTGCGGCTGCATTCTGCTTCTAAATAAATGGGATATAGTGGAAAAAGATCACAAAACAGCGAAAAAGTACCACGATCAGTTAAGAATGCAGGCAAAATTTTTAGGCTTTGCTCCGGTCATGACAATATCAGCTTTAACCGGGCAAAGGGTTTTGAAAATCTTTTCTCTAGTGGAAGAGGTATACAGTCAGTACTCAACACGTATCGGGACAGGTCAGCTAAACAAAATATTTGAGCGGGCCATTGAACGAAACGAGCCGTCACTTTACAGGGGAAGGCGTCTTAAATTTTATTATATAACACAGGTTACTGCAAAACCTCCTACTTTTGTCTGCTTTGTAAACTATCCTGATGAAGTCCATTTTTCTTACAGGCGCTACCTGATTAACCAGATCCGTGACGGGGCCAAACTCGATAAGACACCTCTTCGTATAATTTTTCGCAAGCGCACAGGGAAGGAGAAAAAGTGATGCTGGGTATTTGGTATTGGGGGCATGGCACTTGAAAATTGGTAATTATAAAATCGCTATGCGATGCTATTAAAGGACAAAGACCTTTGCAAAATGTCCAATTTTGTTCAAGGCTAAGAAAGGCGAAAAATTTAACCACCCCAGTACGATCTGCCGGACCTACGGGGCAGGCAGGAATACATTGAGTATTTTGAGGATTAAAATTTGAGCCTGACGCCAGAATTGGGCAAAAGGGGGCGTTTTGCAAAGATCTCGGATAATCCATGGATTTATTTGAATACGGTGCACAAAAATCAGCCAAGGCGTCAAGGCCGCTTGCCGACAGAATGCGCCCGGAGAACCTGGATGAGTTCGTAGGGCAAATGCATGCTGTGGGAAAGGGGACATTGATTCGTCATTCCATCGAACAAGATCGAATCTTTTCCATGATTCTCTGGGGGCCTCCGGGATGCGGTAAAACAACCCTCGCCAGGATTATTGCGGGTGAAACCAGTTGCCATTTTGTCCATTTTTCCGCAGTACTCTCAGGTATCAAGGATATCAGATCTGTTATAGAAGATGCAAAAAACCAGCAAAAGCTTTTTCGCAAAAGAACTGTTCTTTTTGTAGATGAGATACACAGGTTCAACAAGGCTCAGCAGGATGCGTTCCTGCACCATGTGGAAAGCGGTCTAATAACCCTGATAGGCGCTACCACTGAAAATCCCTCATTTGAAGTGATACCGCCACTCATGTCCAGATGCCGTTTGATAACCTTAAAAGCCCTTTCGTCAAATGATATTGCCGTCATCATAGACAGTGCACTCAAAGATAAGGAAAGGGGCTTTGAAAATATAAATCTGGTTATGGATAAGGATGCGCTTTCTCATCTTGTCCGTATTGCAGACGGTGATGCCCGTGCCGCCCTGAACGGCCTTGAAACAGCCGCATCTCTGGTAATATCTGGAATCGATCCTTCCACAAAAAGAAAGCCAATGCACATAACGCTTCAGGTTTTAGAGCAAGCTCTGGAGAAAAAGGCCCTTTTGTACGACAAGTCCGGTGAAGAACACTATAATCTTATATCCGCCTTTCACAAGAGCTTAAGGGGGAGTGATCCTGATGCTGCCGTCTACTGGCTGGGGCGTATGCTGTCAGCCGGGGAAGATCCTTTGTATATGGCCCGCAGAATGGTCAGGTTTGCATCCGAAGATATAGGTAATGCAGATCCCAATGCACTCGGAGTTGCATTGAGCTCCATGGAAGCTTTCAAGTTTCTAGGACATCCGGAGGGTGAACTCGCGCTGGCACAGGCCGCCATATATCTTGCTACGGCCCCGAAGAGCAACAGCATCTACATGGCTTACGGAAAAGTTAAAGAAGTTATTGATAGTTATGGAGCACTGCCTGCCCCTTTTCATATCCGGAATGCACCGACCGGGCTGATGAAAGAACTCGGGTATGGAAAAGATTACAAGTATGCCCATGATTATAAAGATGCATATGTTCCTCAGGCCTATTTGCCGAAAAAACTTGAAGGCCGGCTTTTCTATACGCCGACGGACAGGGGTTATGAAAAGAGCATAAAAAAAATGCTCCAAAAGTGGCGCAGTCTGAAACAAAGGAAAACAGACGCCAAGTGAAGAATATCTTTCTTCTCTCAATTCCCGACCCATGACATGGTGTAACACTCCAAGGGCAATGAATTACCCCGCAGCAAGCTACGGGGTATCTAACTAAAGGAATCACCCGTTTTAGCGCTGCAAGCAGCGGGGAATAAAACCCTAAAAGAGATTTAATCTTGATAATCTTGGCATAATCTGTAACTCTCATATTGAATATTAAACGCCAAGAATTTGATGGGTTTCTGACGATTTCGTCGCTGTCTTCCTTAGGCAAAACCGATAAGCCATATATGTATATTCCAATCAAATGATCATTTTTCGACAGTAGGTATCTTAATTATTGCTAAAGGAAAACCTGCTTTCAATAATTTATTCTTCTAAGTCCTTGAAAAATGAACTTTTATCTATTGACTTTTTAACTTTGTTTCTGTATCCACAAAAAAAACAAAGGATAACATAAATTAACCACAAAAAAAGGAGGGGACAGATGACAAAAGCTGAATTGGTTGATCAAATGGCAAAAGATGCAGGTATTACAAAAGCTGCAGCCGGAGCTACACTTGACTCTTTTATTACTAATGTTACAAAGGCACTAAAGAAAAAAAATGGCAAGGTGACTTTGGTTGGCTTCGGCACTTTTGCAAAAGTCCGTCGAAAAGCTCGCAAAGGACGTAATCCCCAAACAGGCGAACCTTTGAAAATTAAAGCAAGAAATGCTGTAACCTTCAAGGCTGGGAAGAAACTCAAAGACGCTATCTAATTTTCCAATTTATAAGTGGCGGTTATTTGACTTGAAATAGCAAATAAGCCGCCATTTTCTATTTAAATAGTACCAGAAAAATTGAAGATTTACGTTTGAAATCGTGAATGCTGATTAATCCTTTTTCTGACTCGAATTACAATTAAAGTTTTAGATAGATTTGCCGATATTTCTTTTAAAGTTTCAGTGACCATTGATCGTCTCCATGGAACTTTTTAAAGTCCCCTGGGATGGTGCCCCCTCCTGGGGGGCACTACTTTCTTTTTCCTCCTCTGGAGGCTCAGGGCTCGCTGAAAAATGACTGCAGATTTTAATGAGCCGATCCATCACTCCGGCTGCTGTAAACTTCCGGACCTCAGATAACTACTATCTGGCCTTATCTTGCTTATGGTACAGATACGTTAATCTTTTATTTTGTTCCAATTAACCACCCCGCCGCAAGCGGATGGGGTATATGACAATTTAATAAAAAAGCTTTATAAAGTAAAGTCTTCTTTCCAGGGGCATTTCATGCAAAGGACAAACTGGTATGTAATAACCGGTGCCCCATGCTCGGGCAAAACCGCAGTAATATGCGTACTTGAACAAATGGGCTACCAGGTTGTTCATGAAGTCGCGCGAGCATATATCGATAAAGAATTGGGAAAGGGAAAAAGTATTGCACAGATAAAAGCTGATATATTATCATTTGAGCACAATATTCTGTATAAAAAGATTGAAATTGAAAAATCTCTTTCTCAAGATGCGACAGTTTTTTTTGATCGCGCGGTTCCGGACAGCATTGGATACTATATGTTGGAAAGATTAAACCCGGATGAGCCCATTAAGAAAAGTAAGCAAACCGAGTATAAAAAAATATTTTTCTTTGAGCGATTAGGGTTTGAAAAAGATGCTGTGCGATCAGAAGATGATATAATCGCAGCCGAGCTTGATCGTCTTTTAAGGGAAAGTTATCAAATGTTGGGCTATAATGTTGTATATGTTCCACTGAAATCTGTCAGCGATCGTGTCGATTTTATTTTAAAGCATCTTTGATGGCTTAATCTCTATGGCCTGAGGAATTTACGACGCATTTTCTCTTGTTCATCCTGAGGCAATACGTCCCATTTTTTAAGCTTTTTCCTAATATTTTCTTGTTCCTCCGGCGGTAGCTTCCGCCATTGCTGGAACCGTTCTTGAAAGCGTTCGCGTTTATCAGGAGGAAGCTGCCTCCATTTTTCCATTCGACGACGCAAAATCTGCTTTCTTTCCTGAGGTAGCGTCTGCCACTCCCGAAACCTTCCCTTGAGCTTGGCTTTCTCTTCAGGAGACAAACTCCGATAATTCCTTCCGTAATCTTTTGCCTGAAGGTAAAATTTTTTCTTATGTTTTATAAGTGTGTGAGTCCTCTGCTTTTCCAGGTAGTTGTAGAATTCCCGGTCTTTCAGGGCAATTGCCCGGCCGGAGTTCTCCATTCGTTGGACATAGACTTTCTCATAAAACCGGTGTGATCTTCCCCAGGTCGATACCGGGAAAAAGATGGAAACCCCAAGCATAAGTGTTAAAACAATGCTCCATGGCTTCAAACTTTTCAGCGACCTGTTTTTGTATTCCATCATAGCAGACGCTCCTTAATAATTCCTTGGATCACTTGGATCATCTTAAAGTTTCCGCATTGTAAAAAGACCTTATATCGTAGTTTCTCCCCGGTCCATCACTTGACCCAGTTTCTCCAGTGTATCCATTTCTTCCAAAAGCTCCAGGTTCTTAAGAAGATCAAGATCTTTAGCGATCATTTGTTCTTCAATCCCAAGGTCAGATACGGTCTGAACGGAGGTAGTGTTTTGCAGTCCTTTCAGACCGAACCATCCAAAGGCCACTATCAACATGCAGCACGCGGCCAGGGCATGAATAGGTCTAATATATCCGCTTAGAAACGGTTTTCGAAACCACGTATTGCCCTGTTTTTCTTTGAGTTTCCTGGTAATATCATTTTGGAGTGCTTCGGCGTCCTTATGTGAAAGAGACGGCACAGGCATGGCTTCCTTCACATTTTCAAGCAACTGGAACAAGACTTCCCGCTCGTAAGAGCAGCCCCTGCATGTCTCAAGGTGCTTCTCCCAGGCCGGACGTATTTCCGGAGATAACTCTCCGTATACGTCCAACCAAATCGTTTCTTGCCTATCGGAACAACATTTCATACATTCACCTCCTATGGCTGCACCCATTCTTGTAAGGCATCCCTCAAAAAGCGGGTCGCTCGAAAGATATGACTCTTGATTGTTCCTTCGGCCGTTCCCATTACTTGAGCGATTTCGCGTATTTTCATACCATTGATCACTTTGAGTTGAAAAACCATACGCTGTTTCACAGGAAGGGACTGTATGGCCTTTCGAATTTCTTGTGCGAGCTGTTTATTGCTTAGTAACGTCATGGGATTGGAATACTCTTTAGGTTCCGGATATTCTTCATATCCTTCTTTTAAATGCGATTTCTCACGTTGATCCGGACGCCAGAAAGAAAATATCCGCTCCCATCTGCTATGCCGGCGCCTCCGGTCTAAACAAATATTTACCAGGATGCGATAGAACCAGGTATAAAAAGATGATTTCCCTGTAAAGCTCTTTAAACTCCGAAAAACCCGCAAAAAAGCCTCCTGTACAATTTCTTTGGCTTCTTCGCTGTCTCCATTGCACATATTGTAAGCGATCGCGTAAGCTTTTTTCTGATACAGTCTGATCAGCTCCTCTGAAGCCGACTGATCACCGGTTTGTGCCCGAGCAACCAGCTCTTTATCTCCTTTGGACATAGGGGGTTCTTCCTCTTTGCTCACAACAATCTGCCCTTTTCGATTCATAACCCTTGCTGCATTTGCATACAAAAACCGATCTCCTTTTGTAGATACCCAAAGGCTTACGCCCGTGGCACTCAAGAGTCAACCAAAATATTTATCACTTGCCTGCCCCGCCTGCCCCGCCTGCCCCGTAGCTCCGGAAGATGGTACTGGGGTAGCTCCGGGAGATCGAACTGGGACCGGTGGCTCTCTTTGAGGATGCGGGCCAGGACTTTAAGGCCCGACTTGAAATGCTTCTATTTTTTTCAGAGTTGTGTCTTCTGTTCTCTTGTACAAGTTTCCATGCCTCTATTTGTCGATCCTTCCGAACCTTGCCCAGCTCTTGAGTTTTTATATTTCTTTTGTTTATATTCTGAAATTGTTGTTTGTGTATTACCTTCGAAACCGACCTGTTGTCCTGATCCGCAGGGACCAGCAATTTTCTTGCTTTTGGATTTTTTATCTTAGCTCCATTACCAATCCGGTGCTGCCTGATATTTTTACCATTCTGTTGAATACTTCTGGCTTTAACCTCTATATTTTTAGTTGCATCTAAACGGTTTTGCTGAATTCTCTTAATAACCGTCACATGAGGCTTTTGTTTCACATTATTATTGGCAAAATTGTATTTTTTTCTGGTCTTTCTGTAGTCCCTTATAACCGTTTCGTTGACAACAGGTACCACACGGTACTTTTTAACAATGGTCCTATTTTTTATGTTTCTGATCCTTACGTTTCTATAATTATTGACCTTATACAAGTTTTTCCGGTGGATTAGTATTGCATGCTTTAAATATCTATATCTGGTTACGTTATATACGTTAGTTATATTGACATCCCTGACAACGATTGTACGCCTTCCCCAGCGCCGGTGGCAGTAATAGGGCTCATAGGGTGCCAAGGGCACCCAGCCTATATGGACGCCGGAATGTATCCAGGCGACTCTTCCCGGATACCAGGCAAATCCTATGTCGAGAAGTGGAGGACCCGGATGAGCCCTAATGCGGGCCGTAGGCGGTGCCCAATACCAGAAACCGTTTACCAATACCCAGGATCCATAATGGTGAGTTACATAGCCAAATGGTTCGTAGGGAATCCATGTGTGTTCTCCGTACCATGCTGTCCATCTGCCCACGGTAAACGGCGCCCATCCAACGGTCAAGTGAACCGGACGCCAGAAATAGTAGTACGCTCCATCATAGTAAACTCTTTGCCATCTCCCATGCCTTTCAAGGACGTACGAGTGATGATAAAGCCCTGGAGGCAAATATCTTACCGACTCTCTGCCAGTTCTAATCCTTTTGGCCCACAGTGCGTCTCTATCCATGTTCCACTCATCCCAATAAGGATCCGCAACAGCATCTCCGGCAGTCACCTGCCTCCTGTTCGCAATGATAGATGACGAGCCCGCAATGGCTTCAAATTGTTTCCCGGCGGTGTTGTGATCAAAATATACTGTTCCCTTCGAAGCAATAACTTCCACATAGTCATGGTCCACGATCAAATCAAAGCCGGTTCCAGGCGGCCCCATCACATAACCGAGGGGTGTTGCGGCTTGAATCACCGCATCAGAGCCCTTGTTGTAGAACCGAACCACCCCTGAAAGAACATCGATTTCGGTTACATCGTCTTTGATTGTAATGAGCTGAATCTGTGTATCTGAGTCTATTCTCATCCATGTGTTGTTTGGCATTATGATTTCCGCCCTCGTTTCTTTATTAGAATAGAGGGTATCGTTTATACCAAATGGAGTGTCCCTGACAGTTTCGACCCAATCTTCTTCATTAGGCACGTATCGTAATAGATTTCCCTCAATATGCGATATACACCCCACCAGCAACGGTCTTTCTTCTTCTTGATTCGCCGCTGGCGGTTGTGCCTGTAACGAAGGAATAGGAATCATCACCAGGATTAAGATAAGCATCAGCCAAAGCTGCTTTTTTCCCGTGCTCACTTTATTTTCTCCTTATTGTTGAACCTAAAATCTGCATTAACTATCTTCGAAAGAGATAAATGAGATTTGCTGAATATAGATTAAATTTTAAAAAGTCGCTTTTTCGATTTTTTTGAAGTAATCCTTTTAAATTTTCGCAAGCCTTATATATATAGACGCCCTGGTGCTAAAAAAGTTTACTCAACCAGCCCGTCCGCCTTGATCAACCATCAAAAAAAATAAAAAACCTCGTTGCGCTTGAATCCTGAAATGCTGAATGGTGGGTTTGTGAATGGGCGTAATGGGGGTTGGGCCACGCTATCGGATAACTGTTGTTATTTTCTTTTGCGTTTGGGCAACAGCCCGTCAAGATATGACACCATTTCCTACTGGTAAATTTAGAGTTGCGGATTACGGGGTCATTTCATAAGTATCCTTCAGGGCATAAACGTAATTCTGCCACACTTTTTCAAAGCGTTCCGGGTTTACAAAAGGTTTCCTTATCATCTTCAAGCACAGTTCCATCTGCTGCTGAGTGCTGCTTGTTTTGGAATAGAGCTGGAGTGCGAACTTTGAAAAATCCCTGACCATGAAATCAAAGATCTGGTCAATGATAGGGTCTGCAATATTTTCCATCTTTGATTTTTCGATAATTAATTGCCCATATGCGACTATTGTAAAAAGCTCGCCAATGGATAAAAGAAAGTCCATGTTTTGACCCTGGTCTTCGTTGGGTGTTGCCGTCAGAAAGAATTCTTTTAAGATTTCGATCTGTTCCTTGAATATGTTGATATTGGGAAGGTCAACACCGCTGTATGCGATGCCGGGATCATGGAAGCGAATTTTTCCAAGCCCCTTGGTCGGACCCTGGGTGAAAAGGAAGTCATCGTTTTTTGGATCATTCCGGTTTGGGATTTCCGGGAATTCGTCGGGATTAAAAAAGTAGTTTGCAATAAATTTGATGATCAGAGCCATGTTTACATGGACAGTCCCTTCAAGTTTTGGCAGCGCTCGAATGTCCCTGGCTGCTGCCTCAAAATACATATCCTTTTCAAAACCCTTAGCCGCAATCACATCCCACAGCAGGTTGATTACTTCTTCTCCCTGGGTTGTCACTTTCATTTTTACTATCGAGTTGTAAAGGAGATACCGCCGATCCTCTGCGGAGGCAGAGCGCATGTAATCGCTGGCGCGTAAGGAAAACAGTCTCATTGCAACAAGACGGGTGTAGGCATCGATAAACAGTTGCCGGATATGCGGAAAGTCTGTAACATATTTGCCGAACAGATTCCGGTGGGAGGCGTGAGTGATGGCTTCGTAAAATGCGTGAGTACAGATTCCTATGCTTGCCCAACCCAGGTTAAATTTTCCGACATTGACCGTATTAAGTGCGCAGTCCCATGCATCACGACCTGAAGAAAGGACCTCTGATTGGGTGATGGGATAGGAATGCAAGGCAAGTTCGGCAACAAAGTTCTGGGAATTGCACACATTTTTTACGCACTCGTAATTCTCATGTTTTGAATCAACAGCAAAAAAGACAAAATCACCGGTTTCTGAATTTTTTCCGAACGTTGAAACAAGTGCTGCCTCATTGGCATTTCCGATATAGTATTTGCCGCCGTCTGCAACATACTTCCCATCACCCAGCGGGGTCAGTGACATTTCGCTGGAATAAAGGTCCGCTCCATGCGCTTTCTCGGAAAGGCCGAATGCAAAGATGCCGCCCTCCTTAAGTAATTTGGCTGTTTTTTTCTTTACTTCCTCATTTTGGCTCATCCAGATTGGACCAAGGCCCAGAATCGTTACCTGCCAAGTGTACCAGTAGGGCAGGCCGTAAAAACCGAGGATCTCGTTAAAATCACAGTTGCGGACAGTATCCCAGCGGATATCCGGGTTGTCGTCTCCGTATTCGGAAGGGGTGAGCAGAGTTGCGAAAATCATGTTCTCTTTTACAAAATTCAGAAAGTCTTCGTACCATACACATTTGTGGTCGTCTTCCTTGAGTTTTGTCTTTCCCTTGTTTTCAAAAAATTTAACAGTTTTGAGCATGATTTCTTTTGATCGTTTGTCGAGATGTTCGAATTTTTCGTTTTTCGGATTAAAAAGCATAAAATAACAACTCCTTTACAATTCTGGTGCACCTGAAGGGATAAGACAATATTTCAAACTATCACTATCATCTTACATATTTTTGAGAACATCAGCTATCTCTGACGGTTCTATCCGCTTTGTGTAATCAGCGTCGACAAAGGCATAAGTGATGGTTCCGTCAGTATCAATCACATAGGTCGCCGGCATAGGCAATTCAAAGGCGTCGTCTCCGTTATAAGCGGGGATGTCAATACCGAAGCTTGCGTAGATCGGACGCAGTTCTTCAGACAGGGTGAATACCAGACCGAAGTCACGCGTCACATGATTGCCGACGTCGCTGAGCACCTCAAAGGCGAGATCGTTTTTCTCCACTGTGGACAATGACTTGTCGGGCAGATTTGGAGAGACGGCAACCAGTTGGGCGCCGAGAGATTCGATTTCAGGCAACACAAGCTGCAAAGCCCGCAGCTCTAGATTACAGTACGGTCACCATCCCCCGCGGTAAAAATTCAGCACAACCGGCCCTCTGGCCAACAGTTCTTCGAGAGAAACTATCTCCCCATTGACGTTGGGGAGCAAAAAAGACGGCGCTTTATCACCAGCTTTGAGGCTTTTTTCAACAATCCCGGATTGCTTGAGGCGTTCAGTATCGGTTAACATTAAATTTGACGTTTCTTCCGGAATATTTCTGCTGGACTCTTCTTTTAATTTATCGATATCTTCTTTAAGGCTCATGGCTGTTCTCCTTTTGTGCTGTTGAGATTGAGCAACGGCAGGATACCCTGGCTCTGCTCGTCAACAATGATCTTGGAACGTATGCCGGGCAGGACTTCCTGCAGCGTCTCGATATAGATACGACGGCGCGTGACTTCCGGAGCCTTGCTGTATTCCGTAAACAAGGCGTTGAAACGAGCGGCATCGCCTTCGGCCTCATTGATTCTCTTGAGCCGGTAGCCATCAGCCTCGCGAATTCGCTGATCCTTCTCGCCTTCAGCCAG
>Ga0209271_10000257_pt1 | contig 18449 bp, 13 predicted proteins | sample tdAd002_FD_187123 | JGI IMG/M metagenome (GOLD analysis project Ga0209271, IMG submission 187123) | Marine sediment microbial communities from the Atlantic coast under amendment with organic carbon and nitrate - tdAd00.2 (SPAdes)... | ecosystem: Environmental > Aquatic > Marine > Coastal >... | reverse complement strand
CTGCGATGTCCTTGGTGATGAGTTCGTCTTCGTCGTAGCTGCGCATCTGCTCAGGGTCGTGTGTGAGCATCTTTGATTTGACGTAGCTGCTGATGAAGGACCTGTCTTTGAACTTTTGGAGCAGGCGTAACAAAGGAATGGCGAACGGCACGTACAGCCTGATTCTCAGGCCTGGAGCGGCCAGGACCATGGCACGAATACGGGGGGCGAAATCGTGCACCCAGGCAGCTGCAGTTACTGAGCCGATGCTATTGGCGACGAGCACGATATTCTCCACGGGGATGCTGTGCTCTCGCGAGACCAATTTTACGAACGCATCGAGATCTTTGACATGGTCGTAAAAATTGTCGGTGTAACCGCGCGGGCCGGGTGAATGTCCATGTCCTCTCATATCCCATGAGAACGCCCAGCAGTCCGTCATACCGAACTCGGCGACCTGTTGCGCGATCCTGCCCGAGTGCTCATGCCCTCGATGCAGAAAGATCAGGGCCTTGTTGCTTGCGCCCTGCGGCTTCCAGGTTCGGTAGAAAAGCTCCGTCCCGTCCCAACTCTCAAAATGGCTTTCAATGACATTCTGCTCATCCATGTTCCTGCTCCTGTATTGCTACCAGGATGAGAGTAAGTCGCTCGCCACTGCACAGTCATGAGCAAATCAGGATGGATTCATGATGGACACCCGATGGTGTACCAGCAATCAGATTATGTTAAACAGATACTCCTGATCGGCTGAATGGCAACTCCCTTATCCGCGTTCCGGTAGCGGCAAAGATCGCATTGCTTATAGCTGGCGCAACTGCTGCAAACGGCGGTTCCCCTAGTCCTGTAGGCGAATTGTCGCTCTGAATGAAATGGCATTCGATCTCCGGCGCCTGCTTGTATCTCAACAACTCGTAGTCATGGAAATTACTTTGCTGGGCCGCCCCGTTGGCGAAAGTTATTTCCAACTGAGCCGTGCTCAGGGCATCCACAACGGCACCCTCTACCTGGTTCTTTGCCCCACTCAGATTAATGATTGGACCCGAATCCGCTGCAGAAAAAACTTTCTCTACCGTTATGGCAGACCCAGCGGCCGCTACCTGGGCTACGTGCGATACAAAGCCGCCGTGGTCGAAATGAAAGGCCATGCCCAAGCCGCGATTTGGTTCGAGTTCGCGATGTCCCCAACCCGCCTTTTCGGCGGCCAGTTTGAGCGTGTCGCTGGTGCGCTTCAAATCCAGGGGTGGCGGGCCATAGGACCTCGAAAGCAGATCGATACGAAACTCCAGTTGGTCGCGTCCTGCGGCCAGGGCGACTTCGTCGAAGAAACTCTGGTACGCCCAGCAGTAGGCTGAGTGACCCGGAGATCGCCATGGGCCTGTAGGCACATTGGTTTCGATGATCGACTGGCGCAGCCGGAAATTGGGAACGAGCCCTGCCGGATAATGGTCGGGCGAAAGACTGGCTCCCGACACTGGCTCGCCATTGGCTCCGAATGTTACGAAGTGATGATCGAAGGCGGTCATGCTGCCGCTTTCGTCGATGCCTGCCTTGAAATGATGCCAGGCGGCGGGGCGGTAAAAGTCGTGCCGCATGTCGTCTTCACGGGACCATTGCAGTTGCACGGGCCGGCGGATTTCCCGCGCGATCCAGGCGGACTCCACCATGAAATCGTGCCGCAAGCGGCGGCCGAAGCCCCCACCAATCCGGGTCAGATTTACGTGAATCTTGTCCTCGGCGATGCCCAGCGTGCTGGAAATCAGCGCTCTGCCCGATTTCGGATTCTGTGAAGGTGCCCAAAGCTCCAGCAATCCCGATTCGTGATACAGAGCGGTGCAGTTTTGCGGCTCCATGTTCGCGTGGGAAACGAAGGGGTAGTAATAGCTCGCTTCGATGATGTTGCTGGCGGACCCGAAGGCCGCATCCACGTCGCCGTCAGCTCGCAAGGTTTCTCCTGCCTCTTTGCTCAAGGACTCTGCCTTGCGATCGTACTCGGCGGTGGAATCGAAATGACTGGTCTCCCAATCTACGCGCAACTGTCCGCGCGCCGATTGCGCTTCCCACCAGGTTTTCGCGACGATGGCCACGCCTGGCAGAAGACCATTCAGATTATCGGTACCGTCCACTACAAAGGCATTCGTGACTCCCGGCAAGCTGCGTATCTGCTCCACATTGGCCTTGCCGACCTTGCCGCCAAAAGTAGGGCACTTTTCGAAAACCGCATAGAGCATTCCGTCGAGGCGGACGTCGCAACCGAACAATGCCTGGCCCGTCAGGATCTGCGGGTTATCCACTCCGGGAACGAAAGTACCCAGCAGCTCGAAGTCGGCGGGCCGGCTCTTGAGTTCGAGGTCCGAGATATTCGGGACCGGCAAGCTGGCCGCGATTTCCAAAAGGTCCTCATAGCGCCGGGATTTGCCCGACGCCTCATGAATGACCACACCTTTTTCCGTGGCACACTCGTCAGGGGATACTCCCCATTCCTTTGCCGCAGCGGCTATCAACAGAAAACGTGCGGCTGTTCCCGCCACGCGCAAGTCGTCCCAGCCATCAGGGGTACCATAGCTGCCACCAATAACCTGGCGCCCATAGCGATCATCGAGTGGCGCCTGTTCGACCGAAACGCTATTCCAGTCGACATCGAGACACTCCGCGACCACCATCGGGAAGGCCGTCTTAACACCCTGGCCAGCTTCGGGGTTCTTGCTCACGATAGTGACGCTTCCATCGAGCTCGATGCGAACATACAGATTGGGCTTCCAGGTGCTTTTTTCCGCACTATCAGCCGGCGAAGGTCTCTCGCAGCCGATACCGACCAACAGGGCACCGGAGGTCAGAATAGAAACCTTAAGAAATGAGCGGCGATCCATGTTATTTCGTTCTTCGAGAATCTTCATGCCACACCTCCTTCCGCAGCCGCGTATTTCGCAGCCAGTTTGACAGCTTTTCGGATGCGTGAATAAGTGCCGCAGCGACAAAGGATTCCGGACATGGCGGCATCGATGTCGTCGTCAGTAGGCTGCGGGTTATGCTTCAGCAGGACGCTCGCGGCGAGAATCTGTCCGCCCTGGCAATAGCCACACTGCGGGACGTCTTCGTCGTTCCAGGCTTTTTGAACCGGGTGATTGCCGTCAGGATCAAGACCTTCGATCGTCGTAATTTCGGCGCCCTGCATGCTGGCTGCCGGTACAACGCAGGACCGCAGCGGAACGCCATTAGCGAGCACAGTGCAAGTGCCGCAGGTCCCTATGCCGCAGCTGTACTTGGTACCCGTCATATCCAATTTGTCTCTTAGTGCCCACAGAAGTGGCATATCAGACGGAACGTCGACGGTATGGGATTCGCCGTTTATTTTCAAAGTTACCTGGCTCATGCTGGTGCCCACCTATTTGTGTGTGCTTTATCCTGAAACAGGGGTGCCGGTGAGTTTAATACCGGTCCGCTCCGGACAAAGTACGCCTAGGCAGGGCCCGATTGAATAGCGGAATTCCGAATGCGGCTACCGGGTTCGATTTATCGAGGTGCCCCGATATTTTCTTGCAGGAATGCCTCGATATTCTCGAGAATCGTCAGCCGCGTGGCCTCGTTGACCATGGAATGGCCTCCGCGCTTCAAACGGACAAGCGTGACTTCCTTATCCTCGCCCTTCATGCGCCGTGACATCGATTTCGCCTGGGAGACTTCAACACGGCCGTCGTCGTCAGCATGGAACATCAGGAGGGGTACCTTGATGCGATCCACCTTGTGATAGGGAGATATCGATTTCGCACTCTCTCCATCGAGGCCCATGTGTTTGGTCCACTCAATGCCGCCGATATATTGTCTGTCGTCTGCGATGAAGCTCGGCAGATTGTAAACACCGTTAATGCTGATGCCGCACTGATATAGATCCGGCGTTTTGATCAGCCCCATAGCGGCGGCGTAGCCACCATAAGACCAACCGAGAATGCACATTCGATCCTTGTCCGCGATGCCTTGTTGTATCAGCCATTGTGCTCCCGCGGTCACATCATCCTGCATCAGGCCACCCCATTGACCCAGACCGGCCTGCTCGAAACCGTAGCCGTATCCTGAAGAGCCGCGAAAATTTGGTTGCAGCACTGCATAGCCGCGAGATGCGAGAAATTGTGACAAGAACCAGAATGACTGGTCATCGCGTGTCGCCGGTCCGCCATGCGGGACAATAATTGCCGGCAAATCCGTATGCTCCGAGCCGACAGGAAGGGTCAGGTAAGCCGGGATCACCGTGCCGTCATCACTGGCATATTCCACTGCTTTGACCGAGCTCATTAAATTGGGGTCGATCAGTTGCATCTTCATGCCGAAGGAATCTACGGCTTTCAAATCGCGATTCCAGACATACAGAACGCCCGGATCCCTGGCACTCGATGACTCGAACAAGATCTTTCGTTTGTCGGCCGACATGCTCTGAATTCTGTTGGTCAGGTCGGGAAACGCCGCATCAATTGACTTCTGCAGGACATTCATCTCCGTGTCGAAATATTCTTGCTCCGGTCGCTGAGTGACGAAATTCGTGCCGACGAGGCGACCTGTCAGCGGGTGCTGAATCATGCTGTCGGCATCATATGTGGCGTGCGAAAACAGCGTTTCACCAAACTCGCCGTTACCTGGATCCAGTATGCGAACCTCACGAGTACCATGCTCGCCAGGACCCATTACATAGATACTCGAAGGATCCGGTGTGAACCCCTGCGGCAACCAGTCTCCCTGGAACCAGTCTTTATCGGATAGCGTTATCCAGTTCCCATCCGCCAACTCCAATTTTGCGAAGAATCTGGAATTCCGATATCCAAAGCCGAATCGAATATTGCCCGAATCATCGGTGATCCAGCGCTGAACACCTTGCGATGAATTGCGAACAATTTTGTAGTCACCAGTGGCCACCTCAACTTTCCGCACCTCAGCGGCGTTATCGTGATCTTCGTCCAGCGATACAAGAATGTGCTCCGGGTCGTCTGGCAACCAGTCGATGACGTTGTCCTGGATTTCTGGCGGCGAGAGATCTACTCGACCGACCAGGGTATCTGCGCTATTTCGGGTGCGTGCCGGCGGTATCAGGTTGTAGACGTCATTTGTCGTGAGATCAAAAGCAAACAACCGGGTTTCTATGGTCCCGGTAAACTGACGCTCCGCCGTAAACGACATGGACATCACGATAATGTTGTCGTTGGCCCAGCGCAGCCAGTTGTAGTCCATCCTGTGCCCGGAGGGAATTCGCAACCCCTCGCCACTGGCGAACGTCTGCACGTGCACGCGCCATCGACTGTCTACCGGGTAAAGATAAGCGATCCGCTCACCATCGGGTGACAAATGCGCACCGACGTATCCCTCGAGTTTGGCGAAAGCATCCGCCGGAATGTCGCGCGGAGATTCCTGCGCGTGCGCAAGAACTGACGTCAGACAAATAAGTGCACCAATCCCCTTGGCATAATCTGTCAGCACAGCGGCCCCATGACCATCGTCTTATAGCGAGATTGTTATCTCGACAGTTCGGTTTCTATTGTGACAGTAGGGAGTGTACTTAATTCCGCCGGAATCTTGCTTCTAGGGTGCAGCTCCGTCCTGGATCCACTGGCGAATGTGGTCGATATCGGTTTGAGCAAGCGCGGGACGACCAAGTGGCATCTGCCCACCCACGATTCCGGCTGTGCCTTCGAGTTTCTGGATCAGGTAACTATTGCCAGGGTCCATGACAATAACCCGCGTGGCCCCTGCTTGCTGTGAACTCGGCATTCCCACTAAAGCTGTGTGGCTTGTAGCGGCATCGGATAAATCCAGGCCTGCCGCGGCCGCGGCGCCACCCCTGTGGCATCCAGCGGTCGCACAGGTGGGCCCAAAAATTACGGTCTGGATCTGATTGAGTGTCGGTCCGATCACGATCGGTGTGGTCACCGTAAACTGAACCACAAAGTCACCGCCCGCTGCGCCATTTCCTGATGGCAGCGCTCCAGAGTACTCGCCATCGAGGACGTTGCCGCCGAGATCCATAATTGCAGCCCCGGCATTTCCGAGCAGCCTCACGCGATACGTATCGTCAGCCAGTGCAACACCCGTCAGATCGAAAATGGCGCTTTGCCGGTTTGCGGCCGGTACGGTGATCGATGCAGCCGCAATGGGAACGTCATCGCCATTGTCGAAGATTCCGTCTCCACCACTGCCGTCGAGCAGGAATGTATTCAGATTAACTGACGTTGCGTCCACTTCGCGGTCAAAGCCAGCAACGATCTGCGCGGGCCCGGCCGTCAATGGTGCAAAGGGCATCGGTGACAGAGTGGTTACGCGAATAGGATTATTTGGTACAACCACTACTGTATCGTCGATTGCGCCATCAGTGATCCACTGTCGAATAACGTCGATTTCGGCCTGAGGCATTGGGCCGCTCGGCGGCATTTGTCCGCCACTCGCACCAGGGCCCTCGAGCTTGGTAATGAGATAACTAAGATTCGGATTATTCGGATTGACGCGTTGTACACCCCCGTCCTGAGAGCTCGCTATGCCAACAAGCATCGCGTAACTGTTTGCGGCCTCGAGATTCAGGTTCGCAGCTGGAGTACCGCCCGCATGGCAACCTGCCGTCGCACAATTTGGTGTGAATACACTGGCCTGAATCTCGGAGAAAACTGGCCCGAATCCCACCGGAGGTGGTGGAGGTGGAGGAGGCGGTGGTGGCGGTGGTGGAGGTGCGTTGCGGTTGAATTCTTCTACAGCATCGTCGTAAGAACCAAGGTTACAGGCGACGAGGGAGCCTGCCATTAGCAGGCAAACCAGTATCGTGCGCACAGAGGGAACGAATGCTGTTTTCATAAATCATTGTGCTAACGAGATTGCTCGAAAGTTCGACAACTCAACCGACTTCCGATGGTATCGGCTGAGGCCACGTAAGTCGTGACGTCCATCACAGTACTGGCTGTCGCTGACAGGCGACAACAGCGCGCTTCGTTTAAAACCACCAATGCAGACCGGTGGCTTTCAGGGTCTTATAGATCCCTCTTTGCTTTCTGGTCGTCGATGCTTTCATGCCTTTCATTTCCATAAGTTGCTTGCGCATTTCAAGCCACTCGGGAGAACCCCAGCGGTACGAAAGACTCCTCAGGTAGTCGGTATTCTCTCTGAGGTCATCAGCGAGTTCCTGACTCTTGAAGAAGAAACCCATCTCATTGTTATAGAGCCGCGACCGGTAATCGAAATTGGTGGTGCCGACAAAGCCGAAGTCACTGCCCACGGCGTATTTGGCGTGCAATTTCGCGTGCTCGTAATCACCACCAAATATCCTGTCGTCGAGCTTGCCGGTTTCGTACACACGCAGGCGTGGGTGGTTGATCCTGTTTACCCAGTCCTCGCTCTCAACGAGTTCGGGATTGAACTCGCCTTTCTCACGTTTCTCGAGCCATTGTTCTTGCTGCTCTTTGGAAAGCAATAGCCGCGGTGCCAGGTTCATGTCGATGATCGACTGTGTGGAAAAATTGTCCGACGTCAATACGGAGTTAGTCACGATGTCGACAGTATATGCGGGTCGCGCTGCAAGCGTGTCGAGAACATTCTGAGCTCCGTCCAGGATGACATTGTCATCTTTATCCGTGAAATACGCAGCAAACAAATATGGTGACACGACTTGAACGTGGTCGAGTTGCTCCTCACCAAGTCTGTCAAACAACGTGGTTATCGAATTTGGATTGCGTTTTGAATTCTCGACAGCATTCTTAACAACTTTTTTGTCCGTGAGATTGCTGAGTTCATGTGCGAGCAAGACGTCGGCGACATGGAAATCCTCCGACACATAGCGCGGCATATCGTCGAAGTATTCCTGAACGATCGGCAGTCCCTTCAGTTTTGTCAGCCTGTCGCGAAACAGTTTCTGATCGTCGCCGTATTTCTGTTCCGGGTCCCCCGTGCGGGACATCGTCATACGCTTGTTATTCTTGAAGGCGAACAACAGCGAATAATAGACTTCGGAGACCTTGCCGACCGAATACTCCTCGTCATTGGCGGCTTCGCCGCCACGCAAAAGGATTTCTGCGTCCCTGTACGAGTGCGGATTCGGGGAGCCGTCCTCGTTTATGCCGTAATAGGAGAGCGATATATTTCTGCCTCCGGTCATAACCGCCGTTTTTTCAGGGAAATGACCGTCAATGACCAGCAACTTGTCGTGCGAGCGTCGGTTGAAATTAACGAAGACCTTCGACATCGCGTTGAAGATCATGGCCTGTACGCGCGCCTTGTATATTGTTACTTCACCGTCAGCGTTGCGCATGAAACCGGCGTCGATGTCGCAGCTATCCAGGGATTTCAAACGTGATTTCTTCATGCTGGACGATCCCAGGGAGTCGACCATAATGCGTATGTCGACACCGCGCTGCACTGCATCACAAAGCGCGCCGAGAATGGCGAGGCCGATGAGGTCGTCCGTGTATATGTAGTACATGACGTCAACAGTGTGCTCGGCGTTCTCTATCAGCCAGATTTTCGCGGCGAGCGACGTCAGACCGCCGGCATCGGTCGAGCCGATGAACTTTGCATCAGCACGATTGATGGGGATCTCCGCGTCCCTGCCGAGTGTGACAGCATCAATCTCGAGCTCGGAAGGATCTACCCAGGTGCGCTCCACGAATAACTGGCCGATCTCGGCATCATCGACCGCACCCAGCGGCGGACAGCCTTCGAGCTTCTGCGTGCCATCGGGGCAATCATCGGGAGCTACACGATAAGTCGCGCACGCGGACAGCGTGGCGATGACGACCAGAAGCAAAGGTATCGTGTACCGTTGGGCGGACATTCTTATTCATTCCCCCGGTATTGAATTTCGGCGTATACAGCCAGATGATCGGCAACCACATCCGGCAATACCTTGTACTCTACAAATTCTAGTCGAGACGAAATCAGAATCCAGTCGAGACGTTTTCCGTCTTGTGACTTAAACGTGCCAAGGCCAGGTCCGTCCGGATTGTAGGCCTCGAGTCCAAGCCCTTTGGCCAGGTATCTGACGTGCGGTCGCTCGTCAAACCATTCGCTGTTCAGGTCGCCCATGATTATGAGATCAGAGTCCAGCTTGGAGAGTACGGTGATCATCTCATTGATCTGTGCGTCACGGACTTTTTTGCTGGAAAAATCGAGGTGTACCGATACGACCGTTACAGGAGTAGTCTCTCCGTTCACGGACCAATCGAATTTTGCCTGTACAAATCCCTTGGTCGTCGTCGGCGGCGTCGGTTCGAACTCCATCGACTTCGATTCAGCAAGGCCATTCTTCGCGAGGAGCGCCGTACCGTACGCATACAACCAGCTGCGTGCATGGCGCCCGTGGATGGAGCAATTGAATTCGGTGTTGTCGACAAGATACCGAACGTGGTCGAACTTGCCGCTCCATTTTGATTCGGCATCTGCCTCTTGCAACGCGACGATATCCACATCTATTTCATCGAGAAAGGCCGCAATTCGGTCAAGATTTTCGTAGGTTCGCTTTGTGCTGACGAACATCTGATTCATCGCAGTGTTTCGCCCATGACTGATATTCAGTGTCGCCACTGCCAGAGTCTGTGAGTTCACCGGAGATTCCGGATCCGCGTCGGCGCAATGCCGCGACTGATCTTCTGCTGCGACGCTAGTGCGGCAGAAGATCAGGAGGAGTATGGCAAGCGTGGCAGGCGCATACTTCACCGTCGCATAGGGCGGTGCATGCAGTTTACGCGTAGTGTGGATACACGGGCTGGTACATGTACTCATGAATATCAGCCATTATATCCTCAGGTTGCTCCTTATCGGTGAGGCCCTTGTCATATGCCATTTTGGCAACGTCGTAGGCGATTGCGGCTGAAACCTGCCGGATCTGCGTCATTGCCGGATACACGCGGCCCCTTTCAAGATCAGATTCGCTGACCAGATTTGCCAGCGAGTGCGCAGCGGCCAGGAACATCTCGTCGGTAATTACACGAGCGCCACTAACTATCGCGCCAAGTCCGACGCCCGGGAAGATGTACGCGTTGTTGCCCTGGCCAGGAACGAAGGTCTGATTACCGTATTTCACCGGATCGAACGGGCTGCCGCTGGCGAAGATCGCCTTGCCTTTACTCCAGGCATAAGCCTCTTTCGCCGTGCATTCCGCTTGTGACGTTGGGTTCGACAAGGCAAAAATTATCGGTCTCTTGTTGAATGACGCCATTGCCTGTACGACATCCTTGGTAAATGTGCCTGGCTGGCCGGAAAGCCCGAGAATAGCGGTCGGTTTCAACGCGTTGACTGCCTCCAAAAGACTATCCGTCGGCGCGTGTTCATGTGCGTAGGGTATTTTGTGCTCGGCCATGTAGTCCCGGTCTGCGACCAGCAGGCCCTTGCTGTCGACAAACCAGCATTGCTTGCGGGCTTGATCCGCAGGGACTCCCAACTCTCCGAGCGCGGCGACGAAAACATCTGCAATGCCGATACCGGCTTCGCCCGCACCCAGGAAAAGTACTTTCTGATCTTCAAGCTTGCCACCCGTGATGCGCAGTGCGCCGATGATCCCGGATATGGCAACTGCGCCGGTTCCCTGGATGTCATCGTTAAAGAGTGGTACCTGACCTCGATACTGCTCGAGCAGCCTGAACGCGTTGTGATTACCAAAGTCTTCGAGCTGTATCAGAACGCCGGGAAAGACCTCCTGCGCGGCGTTAATGAACTCGTCCACAAGCGCGTTGTAATCGTCACCGCTGGCGCGACGGCGCTCAATTCCGTTGTAGAGCGGATCGTTGAGTAGCGCCTCGTTGTTGGTGCCAACGTCCAGCATGACCGGCATGCAGTGCGTCGGATGGATGCCGGAGCAGGCCGTGTACAGGGCAAGTTTGCCGATCGGGATGCCCATGCCGTCAGCGCCCAGGTCGCCGAGTCCGAGAATTCGTTCGCCGTCAGTAACGACAATGATCTTGGTGTCCTTGTGCGGCCAGTTCTGCATGATTTCCTTGATATGGCCACGGTCTTGTATTGATACGTAGAAGCCACGAGACTGGCGGAAAATATGCTGAAACTCCTGGCATGCTTTGCCCACGGTCGGGGTGTAGATGATCGGCATCATTTCTTCGATGTTGTTCATCACGACTCGATAGAACAAGGTCTCATTGCGGTCCTGTAGAGCCACCAGGTAAAGATAACGCTCCAGGTCGGTCGGCTTCTCGCGGACATTGCCGAGTACGCGTAATTCCTGTTCCGCAGGTGGATGGACACGCGGTGGCAGTAAGCCCCTCAAGCCGAGGAAATCGCGTTCGGCTTCGGTGTACGCTGTGCCTTTGTTACGTACCGGGTCATGCAGAATTTTCACGCCTCTGTACATTGCGGATGGTGCTTGGTCGTTCACGGTCCTTGTCCTTCAGTAGGGGAAATTAGTGGGGTCAAACCGGCCTCCACAGCTAGGAAAATACGCCCTTTTCGCGCGGTTTATATGCCGGTATCCACGTAGTCGGGATGACCTGTGGCAGGATGAGGTCGCGCGCGCTAGTATGCTTAATGCAGGCAATCTTGGTGGCTGGGAAAGAGGGGCAGCACGATGGCGGACACGGCGAAACTGATACTTCAGTCATCGTTAGGCGCGGAACTATCCGAGGAGCAGGCGGGTGTGCTCAGCGGTCTCATGGAGTCTCGGGCTCTCGTGGATGGTGAGCTATTGATAAGCGAGGGTGCCGCGGATGACTCGCTGTACGTCTTGCTTGGGGGCAAGCTCGAAGTCGTGAAACAGACTGGCTCCGAAGAGCCGGCGAGCCTCGCTGTCCTGAGAGAAGGTGACCTCGCCGGTGAACTCAGTTTTATCGATGGCGAGATACACACTGTCGGTCTACGAGCGCTTTGCGATAGCCAGGTACTGAGACTGCAGCGCAAACAATTCGAAAGCATCATCAACGAACACCCGCAACTGGTCTACAAAGTGATGCGGGCGGTCACACGCTCGGCGCATCGAATAGTTCATCGCATGAATTATGAGTTTATCGAGCTCAACAACTACATATTCAAACAGCACGGCCGCTACTGAGTCGTCGCGATCCCGGCTCGAAAAAACCTGCTAAGCAGCACCAAAGGTCGCTTTCTGACCTTCGGCTTGCTCTACATTTCCGAGGGCATCCCGTACGGGTTTTCGACCACCGCCATGGTTACTTTCATGCGGACGGAAGGACTCTCCCTTGTGCAGATCGGGACTTTCGTTGCGGCGCTATTTCTACCCTGGTCATTCAAGTGGGTTTGGGCGCCACTGATCGATCTTGTGAAACTGCGGCGCTTCGGCGGCAGAAAAGCATGGATTCTTTTCTGTACCACGATGATGATCGTGACGCTCCTGATAACAGCAGCTGTCGATTTCGTCGCGAACTTTCAATTGCTGCTCATGATGATCGTGTTGAACAATTTCTTTTGTGCAACCCAAGATGTTGCGATCGACTCCCTCGCCGTCAGCACGCTCAAAGAGGACGAGAGAGGGCGGGGCAACGGCTTCATGTTCGGAGGTCAATATCTGGGCATTGCACTGGGCGGGGGCGGTGCTGTTTTTGTCTTCGGCTTCTGGGGATTCGATATAGCGCTCGTGTATATCAGCTTGTTGCTCTTTCTAAGTTTGCTGTTTGTTGTTTTCTTCCTGAAGGACCCGGATGTTGCTACAGACGCTGATAGCCGAGAAGAAAGCGCCATTCGCAAATTTTTAGAGTCGCTGAAGTCGTTTATGCAGGATCTCTATTTGAGTTTCATGAAATCGGGGTCGGGGCCAAAAGTGGGGCTGGTATTTGCAGTACTGCCTGTCGGTGCGATGGCCCTCGCGTATGCGACTTTGACAACAATGCAAGTCGACTACGGACTAGCCGACATTCAAATAGCCGAGATCAGCGTATATCACACCATCGCGACAGCACTGGGTTGTTTGATTGGGGGCGTACTGGGCGACAAATTCGGCTTAAAGAGAATGCTAGGTACTTTTTATCTGTTAACAGCCTTACCCACACTGTATCTCGCGCTGCAAATTACCAACGTCGGTCTGGAGTCAGTTTCCCTGCATATGTTCTACGGTACCGTGATTTCATACGGATTGTTTTTCGGCATGGCATTTGGATTACGCCCGGCGATCTTCATGGGAATGACAAACCCCGCTGTCGCCGCGACGCAATTCACGGCGTTTATGGGCCTGGGCAACCTCGGAATCAGCCTTACCAATTTCTGGCAAGGTATCGTCGCAGAACGATTCGACTACGCGACCGTACTCTATCTGGATTCACTAATCCTGATTATTCCGCTCATGATCATGCCATTTGTGAAGAATCGTGAAGAAAGCCCCGAATTAGCCTTGGCCTGACTCCGCTACATTCGACTTGATTTGATCGAGGGCCTCCCGAGGTACCTCCGCGTAGTGACTAAAGTCCATCGTGAAACTACCGTCACCTCCGGTCAACGACTTAAGGCGCGAATGATAACCCTGCAATTCCTTGAGCGGAGCACGACCCGAGACCTGCATGCGATTGTCAGGAAGCGCCTCTGTGCCGCTGACCATACCGCGCATAGATGAAAGATCTCCTGCTACTCCGCCGGCGCAGTCGCTGGGCACTGTAAATGTAGCTTCGACGATCGGTTCCATGATAATCGGGGATGCATTTGATATAGCCTCGAGGAACGCTTTTTTGCCCGCCTGCACGAACGCAATTTCCTTTGAGTCGACTGGATGATGCTTGCCGTCATATACAGTTACTTTGACGTCTTGCATCGGATAGCCATAGATGGCGCCGGCCTGCATTACCTGGCGGACTCCTGTCTCGACGGCCGGGATGTACTGATAGGGAATCGATCCACCGACGACCGCACTCGCGAATTCGAATCCAGTGCCGGAAGGCATTGGCTCGACTCGCAGAAATACCTCACCGAACTGACCCGCACCGCCGGTCTGCTTCTTATGCCTGTGATGACCTTCCGCCGGGGCGGTAATTGTCTCGCGATAATCGATTGACGGCAATGCGGTGATAACTTCCACATTGTAGCGATCCGATATCTCCTCGAGGACTGTTCGCAAGTGCAACTCACCATGTCCGCGCAACACAATCTCGTTTAATGTGGCGTTATGCTCCAGAGTGAGAGATGGATCTTCCGCGACTACCGCATGTAATGCATCTGATACGCGCTGAGATTCGGCGTCTTTCGCCGGCTTGATCGACAGACCATACATCGGCGGCCGCATCGGCACGGATTTCAAATGGAAATGATCTTCGTCATGTGAATCGTGCAATACGGCGTCGTAGTGCGCTTCATCAACACGTGGGACGGCGCAAATATCACCGGGCACGCCCGCATCGGCTTTGTTGTGCTCACCGCCGTTGAGCTTCAACAGCTGATTGACCTTGAACGGTTTCCGGGCATCGCCCACAAAGAGTTGGTTGCCGGGACGGATAGTGCCCTGATGAATGCGAAATACGCCCAGTCGTCCTTTGAAAGGGTCAATATTGACCATAAACACATGGGCGATGGCGTGTGCTTTCGGATCAGGCGAAATAACGACTTCCTCGGCATCGTCTCCCTCACCTTTGAGGAACAACGGCGGGTTGCCTTCCATCGGATTCGGCATCAGTCGCTCAAAGATATTGAGCAGCTGCGAGACGCCTGCGCCGGTTTTGGCCGAAACAAAGCAGACTGGAATCAGGTGGCCTTCGCGTAGCGCTTTTTCGAACGGATCGTGCAATTGCTCGGGCTCGATCTCTTCCCCTTGCTCGAGATACAGCTCCATTAACTCCTCATCGACCTCAACGACCTGGTCGACGATCTGCGTATGCGCTGATTTAACATCGCTGAATGCAGTGTCAGCGCCCTCGGGCTGGAAGAAACAATCGACAACGCCTTCGCCGTCGGCGGCCGGCAGATTCAGCGGCAGACATTCCGGGCCGAATGCCGACCGGATTTCCGCAAGCAGATGCTCGAGATCCAGGTCCTCGGCGTCAATTTTGTTCACGATAATCATGCGACACAGCCGCTGCGTTGCCGCGGCTTTCATCATGCGGCGGTCGATCATTTCAATACCGGCCTGGGCATTTATGACGACTGCGGCGGTTTCTGCGGCGGGTAACACCGACACCGCGCGACCGAAAAAGTCGCGATATCCCGGCGTGTCGATCAGGTTGACATGAATGCCCTCGTGGTCGAAGTGACACACAGACGAATACTGCGAATGACCGAGATCCCGCTCGCGCGCAGTAAAGTCGGATACGGTGTTGCGCTGGTCTACTGAGCCGCATTCAGTGATAGCGCCACCAGCGTGCAATAGAGCTTCCGCTAGCTGCGTTTTCCCCGCATTACTTGGTCCCACAAGGCATACGTTACGAATCTCGCTGGAGCTGTAGGGCATTTACTTATACCTCTCGATTCCTGTTTTCCAAAAGCATAGCTCAAACGGCACAATCCTTCACATGGAGGAATCTGCGTATATTCCGTAATGTGAACGGCCACGATTCTTGTAGAATGCTGTCTCGCGCACACGAAGGGAAGCATTTCTCATGAAGTCGAAGGTCATTATCATGGGGGCCGCAGGACGTGATTTTCATGTCTTCAACTGCTGTTTTCGCGACAATCCGGACGTCGAAGTCGTCGCTATTACGGCCACACAGATTCCGCACATCGAGGATCGTCGCTATCCGGCCGTTCTGGCCGGCTCGCTTTATCCAGACGGTATCCCGATCTTCCCCGAAGAGGATCTCGACGAATTCCTGGTCGGCAATGAAATTGACGAAGTCGTGTTTGCCTATTCCGACGTAAGTCTCAGCTACATCGATGCGCGTCGCAAGCAGATTGCAGCACATGGGGTTCGCTTCTCCACGTTCGATATCGACGCGACGATGCTACCGTCAGCCAAACCCGTCATCGCGATTACAGCCGTTCGGACTGGCTGTGGCAAAAGCCAGGTGTCGCGTCGAATTACCCATATTCTGCAGGACCTGGGCAAGAGAGCAGTGGCCATTCGACATCCGATGCCCTACGGCAATCTCGCGCAGCAGGCAGTGCAGCGCTTCGAGACATATGAGGACCTCGAGAAACACAACTGTACGATTGAGGAACGCGAGGAGTACGAACCACATCTCAAGAACGGAGTCGTTGTCTACGCCGGCGCCGACTATGCCGCGATCCTGGCGCAAGCCGAACAGGAGGCAGACGTCATTGTCTGGGATGGTGGAAACAACGACACACCATTTTACAAACCCGATCTCTGGATCGTGGTCGCTGACCCATATCGTCCGGGGCATGAACTTGAGTACTTCCCGGGCACGGAAAATTTCACGCGTGCCGATATGGTCCTGATCAACAAGGTTGCTCATGCAGACGCGGAGAATATTGCGGCGATCGAAGAGAATGCGAAGAGATTGAATCCAGGGGCAAGCATATTGCGTCGCGAGTCTCGGCTCGAAGTTCCGGATCCCGAATTGATCCGTGGTAAACGCGTGCTTGCTATCGAAGACGGACCCACAACGACTCACGGCGGAATGCCGTTTGGCGCGGCCGTAATGGCCGCGAGATTACACGAAGCCGGCGAACTGGTTGATCCAAGACCCTATGCTATCGGCGAAATCGCCGAGACTTTTGAAAAGTATCCGGAGATCGGACCGCTGTTGCCGGCCATGGGGTATGGCGATGGACAGATTCGCGATCTGGAAGCGACTGTTAATGCAGTCGACTGCGACCTGGTCCTCGTGGCAACGCCAATCGACCTGACACGCCTGATCGAGATCGAGAAGCCGCATATGCACATCGCCTATAGTCTTGTGCAAAAAGATGGCACACTTGCTGCCGCTGTTGATCGACTACTTTCCTGACAGGGTAAAATTGATGAAGGCGACACTTAGAGCCGCACTGCTATTTCTGTGCCTGGCGGCCACGGCGCATGCGCAAGACAACAAATTCAAATTCGAGCTGACGCCGTTCGGTGCCCAGAAATTTGGTGGCACGTTTGAGGTCGAGGACCTATCGGGCTCTTATGACCTCGCGGACTCAAGTAGCTTTGGTTTGATTCTTAATTTTCCGCACAAGGCTAACACTCAATGGGAAGTGTTTTACTCGAAGCAGGAAACCGAAGCCGAGTTCAGCGAAGCGACTCCCAATGACCCGATTGTCGAGGTTGATCTGCAGGTATTGCAGCTCGGTGGTACCTATCAATTCGAAGGCGAAAAGGTCCGGCCGTACCTGGCCGCGACTATCGGTGGCACCCATGTGAAAACACGTTCCACGGGATCCGGCAGCGACACATTCTGGTCCGGCTCAATCGGGCTTGGCGTAATGATCAGCCCCAGCTCCCGAATTGGCTTGCGTCTGGAAGCGAGGGCTCATGGAGCTTTTACGAACTCAAGTACCGATCTCTTCTGTGAGACGGGCCCCGATGCCAATGTCTGTGCGATTCGACTCGAGGGCGACATGTTGGGTCAGATTGAGACATTTGCCGGCGTGGTCATTCGTTTCTAATCGTCAGGCTGACGGCAAACCGTCCACCAGTTCCTCCATCTTGCGAAGTGCTGCTGCATCAGGAAGTTCGCCGTATGCTGCGCCAATATTATCGAGCATATGTTTGGCTTTGCTCGTTGCTGGCGTCACACAAGTGGCGGCAGGATGTGCAGCCGCGTATTTGATGAAAAACTGACCCCAGGATTCGGCGCCGAATTCTTGCGCCCATTCCGGCACATCCATTCCGCTCACTCGACTAAAAAGGCGAGAGCGTCCAAACGGCACGTAAATGAGAACCGCGATACCCAGGTCCTGTGCCAGCGGCAGGATTCGCTCGGCCGCTGCGCGATTGTCGACGGCGTAGTCGACGCCGATGAAATCGATCGGGTAGTCTTGCATGGCTTTTTCGAGGTCCGGGTAACGGCTGGTTCGTGTCGACGTTGTGCCAATGTAGCGAATGCGGCCTTCTTCCTTGAGTTCTTTGATGATGCCCATTTGCGTCGGCAAGCCAGCCAGGTTGTGCACCTGAATCAGGTCGATCGGGTCCTTACCGATGCGCTTGAATGAGCGTTCTACCTGTGCCCGGGCAGAGTCGGCGTCCACGCCACCGCTGCTGCCACGCTGCACGACGTTAACTTTGGTTGCCCAAAAGATCTTTTTGGTCAAACCAATATCGCGAGCGATCTGCCCGCTAACTTCTTCCGAGGCGCCGTAGGAGGGTGCGGTATCAAAGACCGTGCCACCGTTTTCGACCAGAGTCTCAATAACGCCAGTCAGTGCGGAAACGTCATCGCTCTGGGCAACAGAGCGAAAAGTCGCTGAACTGCCAAGGCCGACGATGGGAAGTTCTTCCCCGGTTTTGGGGATGGCTCGAGTTATCAGGTTTCCACTTTCGAACGCTCGCAACAATCCGGTTGGTAGCGCACTGGCTGCAGCGATCAATGTGGAGTTTCTTAGATATTCGCGACGCGTGAGCATGCCGGGCTTCCTGATTTTAGTGGACTTCTCAAATTACACTGATCCGCGTGTCGTATCCAGCGGGGCGG
>Ga0209271_10000256_pt1 | contig 18458 bp, 16 predicted proteins | sample tdAd002_FD_187123 | JGI IMG/M metagenome (GOLD analysis project Ga0209271, IMG submission 187123) | Marine sediment microbial communities from the Atlantic coast under amendment with organic carbon and nitrate - tdAd00.2 (SPAdes)... | ecosystem: Environmental > Aquatic > Marine > Coastal >... | reverse complement strand
AGATGTTGTTGTTATCAGGCATGTGGCACAAAAATACTGAACGTAGTAATAGCGCATTATATAGTCTGTAGAAATGAAATGCCCCGCCGGGACAGTGTCCCGGCGGGGCATGGAAGTGACAACAGCTGTGTTCTATGGCACGGCCGCTGGTGGGCCGTCGATATGCAGTTCAGTATCATCCCAGATCATTATCGATGTTCTGGTCGCGCACAGGCTGGTGTGTGTGCAGCCACCGCCATTGAAAAAGCCATCACCAATGTCGTGTACCAGGTTGCCACCAGATGGATCATTGGTGCTGGCTGCATCAATAATTGAGTCGCCGGCATCATATACCCCATTGCGGTTAGCGTCGATGTAAGGTTCTTCCAGGTCTTCAAACCCGGCATCACCATCGTCGAAAACCGAGTTGCCGTTGCTGTCCGTGAACGCTTCTTCGCCGAGGGTGTAGGCAGTGATGGTTATACGATAGTCGCTGAACGGCCCACCGGGTACAGGGGCCTTGTCAGCAAGCCACGTTACCGAACACTGGCCCTTTTCGTCGGTTTCACAGCTTCCAGGATTTATCAAGCCATACTCTGTCCTGAAATTTATAGTGTGTGGAGCAGTTATCGTGAGATTGTTACGATCGCCAATTTGAGCGACTATTTCGACTTCGGTTGGGGTAAAAGTGTTGTTGGCCGTATCAATAATCGGCGGGTAAGGGTCGACCGGTGCTATGGAAAAGTGTTTCTGTGAAATCACCCCGGGGTTTATTGTTACGCTGGCCGTGCCGGGGTCCTGAAACGCCGCATTATTGTCAGCGCAACCAATTAGTAGCATTGATGACATGCTGATAGCTAAAACCAGCATTTTGTTGTAAATATTCATGTATATCACCCTTTCCAGATAATTTATAGAGATAACGTGTCTTTCAGGATTTTAGGTGTGACAAAGATCAGCAGCTCTGCTTTCTCATCACTTTCAAGTGTGTGCTTGAACAAATAGCCCAGAATCGGGATATCGCCGAGCAGGGGCACCTTGTCGACTTCATCGCGGGTAATCTGCTCATAGATACCACCAAGTACGATGGTGTCCCCGTTATTGACCAGAACCTGGGTATTGACTTCACGGGTATCGATACTGGGGATACCGGCAAAAACTTCACCAACGGCATCTTTATTGACTTGCAGGTCCATGATGATGCGGTCATCAGGTGTGATCTGAGGTGTGACCTGGATGCTGAGCACAGCTTTCTTGAATTCAACCTGGGTAGCACCACTCGATGTCGCAGACAGGTATGGAATTTCTACACCCTGTTCGATAAAGGCTTCATGTCTGTCGGCCGTGACCACTCTCGGGCTGGAGATGATTTCACCCTGGTTCTCTGCCTGCAGGGCTGACAGTTCAAGGTCGATCAGGCTGCTGCCGCTGATTATCGAGAACGCGATGCTGCCTGCGGCCAGACCTGCAGTTGGCAGGTTGACGTTGAAGCGGTCAGTAGTACCGAACGGGATATCGATCGGGTTTGGTTGCCCTGTGGCCTGGATGTTATCAACAGCACTGGAGGTCATGACATCAGTCGCCCCGACTGTACCAGAGGTATTGTAGAGACCGTCAGATCCGAACGTATCGGAACGCGTAAGACCAAAGCGTGTACCAAGTTCACGCGTAAAGTCATCCGTTGCTATGACGATGCGTGATGAAATCATCACCTGGCGTACTGGAATGTCCAGTTCGGCAAGAATCTTTCTGATTTCAGAGATAACATCATCGGAATCTTTCACGATCAAGGTATTGGTGCGCTCATCAATGATGACGCTGCCGCGTGTTGACAGCAGGCCACTGCCAGCATCGTCTTCTCCACCCTCGCCGATGAATAGCGGTTCCAGTTCGGTGACCTTGGCAAAGTTAATCGTGAAGAAGGCGGTGCGAATAGGTGCAAGTTCAGTGATTGCCTGTGCAGCTTCGAGATCGATTTTTTCCTGCGCTGCAATCTCTTCACTGGGTGCAATCAGCATCACGTTGCCTGATTCACGCTTGGACAGGCCCTTGGATTTAAGGATGATATCCAGTGCCTGGTCCCAGGGTACATTCTGCAGGCGAAGTGTCAGGTTACCGTCGACCGAGTCACTGACGACAACATTAAGGCCGGTAAAGTCGGCAATCAGCTGGAGTACCGCACGTACAGGGATATCCTGGAAGTTGAGTGACAACCGGTCTCCTGTGTAGCCAAACTTGTCCTTGATTTTTTCTTCCAGATCTTTCTTGCTGATTGGCTTGAACTCGATGGTGAATATGTTGTTCGCCTGGTATGACACATGCTCAAAATCACGGTTAACAGGTTCGATTTCGACGCGGACAGTACCATCCTGTTCAAAACTGCTGACAGATTTTACCGGTGTCGCAAAATCGAGTACATCCAGTGTCTGGCGCAGATTTTCAGGCAGATTTGATCCCAGGAACTTGACAACAACCTTGCCAAACTCCTCGTTGATATCCATTGGAATGTTGCTTTCGGTCAATGTAACAACAATGCGGCCCTCACCGTTTTCGCCACGACGGAAATCGATATTGCTGACGCCTTTCTGTATGTCGTTGAAGCGTTGTGATGTTCCTGCAGATGTACCCGAAATGCTTGTGCCGGCAGCAAACAGGTTACTGGTTGACTCGCTGTCGAGGGTGATCAGCACGTTTGTTCCCTCTGTGCTGACAGAATAAGGCACAACCTCGGTGAGGTTCAGAATCACGCGTGTTTTATCTTTCGCCGTAATCGCTGTTATTGACTGAGCAATGCCTACACCAATAGGCTGTGAACGTTTGGGCAGGTTACTGCTGGTGCCCGGAAAGTCAAAAGCAATGCGTGCAGGGTTATCAATGGTGAAGCTCAGTGGCTTATCCATTTCCTTGGTCATGCCAAGCACGATCTGCAGTCGATTTCCCGGTAATGTAGAGTAAGTGACCGACTCCAGAGTATTTTCAGCTGCTGTTGCAATACCCATGTTGAACAGTACCGTAACAAGCAGAAGCAATCTGCTAAATCCCGGGATTATTTTTTTTATTCTCAGGGTTGTTCCCATTTTTAGAATGCTCATATCATGCTCCGCTTTTATTCATTACCGATAGCGATGGAAGCATCACGTTCGATGTAGCCACCCACGCCGTCTGGAATAATTTCAACCAAAAATATCTCGCCCTCGTTGATACCAGTAATAGCGCCTTCGTTCTGTCCCAGGTAATTTCCTACACTAACCCGGTGTACAGTTTGCTTCGGATCTTCTATCAATCCCCATAAATTTTCTCCTTGCTCAAGCACACCTACCATGCGCAAGGTATCCAGAGGAAATGCTTCGAGAGGCTGTCTTGGCCTGGTTTTATCAGGGCTTAGAAGGTCGTCTTTATCTGCTTCATCCTCGATATCAATAGCCGCTTCAAACGGATCTCTTAATTCAACTGCGCTGTATGTGAAACTTTCGTATGGTTTGAATTGAGGAATCGGTTTCACACTGCCTACATGCGCAGATTTTGCCTGATCAATATAAGCATAGAGGTCGTCTACGCTCTGACTGCATCCTGTAAGTACGGGGCCAGCGATCAATGGCAATAGAATTGTATTGAGTTTTAAATACTTCTTCATGCTATTGGATCTCCAGCTCTGTTTCATCCAGATACTGATAGGTGACCGCTGTGAGCTCCATTGAAAGTTTTACGCCAGCGTCTTTTCCCGCCGGTTCAATGTCGATATTCTGCAAGGTCACAATTCTGGGCAATGCAGCTACGCCGCTTATGAATTGTGCGAACTGATGGTAACGGCCTGTTACTTTCAACTTGATTGGATATTCAGCATAGAAGTCCTTTGGGACCAGGCCTTCCGGTTTGAACAACTCGATTTCAAGCCCACTCGAGATACCTGTTTGTGAGATATCGGTGAGCAAGGTCTCGATTTCTGTTTTATTAGGTAATTGCCTGAGCAGGGCGCCAAATGACTGGCGCATTTCATCAAGCTGCTGTTTGTAGGCGTCCAGGTTTGCAGCTTTGGCGGCCTTTTCATCAAACACTGACTTGAGTTGTAACTCTTCCTTTTCAATCTTATTGAGTTCTTCCAGTTTCGGCGTTGTGAGAGTAAAGTAGCCTGCCACGGCAACAATTATGCACAAGACCACAATCAGGATGCCTTTTACGATGCCGGGTGCAGTACCGATGTTCTTGATATCATTGATATCAAGGCTATTGAGATCTTCGAGGGAGAATGCCATTAGCCGTCCTCCTCTTCATCTGTTTTTGGTGTCGACTGTGAAGTTGTAAGCACGAAGTCGCTGCTTCTGAGCGTACCTTTCTTGCTTTCGATCACGCTCAGCTTGGGTGTGGCCATCCAGTCAGAAGTGTCAATATTGCGCATATATGCGGACACACGGCCGTTTGATTCTGCGACACCATTGATGTTGATCGTTTTTCCTGCCTGCTTGATTCCTGTTAAATAAATGCCTTCAGGTACTGTGCGAACGATTTCGTCAAATAAATGCACAATTTGAGGCCTTTTTTGTTGCAATGACTGAATAATATCCATTCTTGAAAGCAACTTTTCCTTGGTCTCTTCCAGGCCTTCAATTTCTTTCAAGGCAACGTCAAGTCGGGATATTTCATCCTGCAGTATCTGATTGCGCTTTTGCTGGTGACTGATCTGGCCGCTGATAGTGACATGCATCAGGAATAACACAGCGATAGTCAGAATCACCGAGAAACCAGTCATAGAAGTGAATTGCCGCGTTTTTTCTTTACGCAGCTCTTCACGCCATGGTAATAAGTTGATGTTTGCCATTAATCAAAACTCCTTAGCGCAAGTCCGCAGGCAATCATTAACGAAGGTGCATCCTTACTCAGCGACTGAGGATTCACTTTCGATGACAGCGACATGTTGGCGAAAGGGTTCGCTATTACTGTTGTTATTCCGAGTTGAGATTCAACCAGTTCATCGATTCCGGGAATCGAGGCGCAACCACCTGCCAATACAATCAGATCAACTGTATTATGCTGGCCTGATGTATAGAAAAACTGCAGGAAGCGACTTACCTGTTGTGCAATGGTTTCCTTGAATGGTTCCAGTACTTCAGGGATATAGTTATCCGGCAAGCCGCCACTCTTCTTCAGGCGTCCGGCTTCCTCGTAGGCAAGGCCGTAACGTCGCATGATTTCCTCGGTCAGCTGTTTGCCACCAAAGTTTTGTTCGCGTGTATATATAAGGTTATCGTTCTCGATAACATTGAGGCTGGTCATGGTAGCGCCGATATCGATGACAGCGATAATCTTGTCCCTGCCGTCATCTTCCATCTGCGCGGTTAACAGTGGAGCGACATTTTCCACTGTGTAAGCCTCAACATCGACAATTTTTGCGGTCAGCCCGCCGATATCAAGTGCATCTGTGCGGTTTTCGATATTTTCACTTCGAGATGCAGCAAGCAGTACATCGACGGAATCAGGATTATTTGCTGTAGGTCCAACGACTTCAAAATCGAGATTAATTTCTTCGAGTGGGTAGGGAATATACTGATCGGCTTCCTGCTGTATCTGCTGTTCCAGCTCGTTCTCACTCAGGTTGGCCGGCATATTAATGATTTTGGTGATAACAGCAGAACCTGCCACAGCCACGGCGGCAATCCTGGCTTTAGTGCCAGAGCGTTTCACCGCTTTCTGGATGGTCTCGCCAATAGCCTCGACATCCTGAAAGTTCTTTTCAACCACGGCATTATCCGGCAGTGGCTCCACCGCCAGACTCTGTACTCTGTAGTTATCCCCGTCCTGTTCCAGCTCCAGCAGTTTTACTGATGTTGAACTGATATCCAGCCCCAGAATAACGGGTTTCTTGCGACTCAGCAGAGACACGTTATCATCCCCTTATCCATTTATAATTAAGGTAGTTATAGAATATTTATATTTATTTTCATTAAATATTAGACGCAAGTGTTGAAAATTACTAGTTACTCGCGTATTAATTTATATCGCCATTGAAGATGTAAGTGTCTATAATCTTCTTCCCATGGCACTACAAGCACTATGGACAGCTAACCGTGAATTTTTTTGTCAGATTACTAAAAACCGGAATTGTTTTTGCGCTCATCCTGTTCACTATTTCAGCCATCGCATTGGCTGGCCTGTACGTATACCTGAATCCAAAGTTGCCTTCTATTGAAGGTCTTAGTGATGTCAGGTTGCAGGTCCCACTCCGGATATATAGCAGTGATGGTTCATTATTGGGTGAATTTGGTGAAAAAAGAAGAAGTCCAAAGTCGCTTGAAGAAATACCTATAAGGTTAAGACAGGCTTTTCTTTCAGCCGAGGATGATCGCTTTTTCGAGCATCCCGGGGTGGATTACCAGGGAATTCTGCGCGCTGTATTCAACTTGATCTCAACCGGCGAACGCGGTCAGGGTGGCAGTACAATTACCATGCAGCTGGCAAGAAACTTCTACCTGAGTAGTGAAAAAACCTATATACGTAAACTAAGCGAGATATTTCTTGCACTTAAGATCGAACGGGAACTGAGTAAGGAAAAAATTCTCGAGCTTTATCTGAACAAGATTTATCTGGGCAATCGTTCTTATGGTGTCGCGGCTGCAGCGCAGGTCTATTATGGCACTACGCTGGAAGACCTGACATTGTCACAAATAGCAATGATCGCTGGTCTGCCCAAAGCGCCTTCTCGATATAACCCGATTATTAATCCTGAACGCGCAGTCATGCGCAGGAACTACGTGTTGTCACGTATGCATCAGCTCGATTACATCACTGATGATGAATTCGAGATTGCACGCGAAGTGCCAGCTTCAGCTATTCTGCATAGGGGGCGTGTTCAGGTAAGTGCGCCCTACACGAATGAAATGGTCCGCGCTCAGATCGTCAACCAGTTCGGCGACGAGGCTTATACACGAGGTTTAAATGTGTATACAACCGTGAAGGACCGCTTGCAGGAGGCGGCCAATGAAAGCTTGTGGAATGGACTGGTCGCTTATGACAGGCGACATGGTTATCGCGGCGTCATACGCCATGTCGAAGTATTTGAAGATGAACCGGTCGATGAGCTCTATCTGAATCTCGAGGATGACAGAAACTACAGCAAGTTTAAGCCGGCCATCGTTACTGCAATAGAGACAGTTACTCTCCTTACACCAGCACCAGTAGAAGGTGAAGATCAGCAAACGGCCACGGGCGAGGACGAAGTAAAGCAACTCACCAGCAGCGAACAACAGGTCAATATCGCATTCAGGGATGGAGATATGGCTGTAATCAATCTACCAGGGCTGGCCTGGGCGAAATCCTATGTGAGTGTTAATCGCTTAGGTAAAGAACCAAAAAGTGCCGATAAAGTGCTCAAGCCCGGCGATATTATCTGGGTAGTACAGAACAAGGCGGGTCTGTGGGAGTTGGGCCAGATACCTGAAGTGCAGGGCGCACTGGTTTCACTCTCTCCAAATGACGGTGCAATCAGGGCTTTAGCGGGCGGCTTCGATTTTCAGCATAGCAAGTTCAATCGTGCGGTGCAGGCAAAACGCCAGGCGGGATCAGGCTTTAAACCATTTATCTACTCTTCGGCATTGGCAAAGTCATTTACGCCGGCAACACTGGTTAATGATGCCCCGGTAGTGTTCGAGGATGATGCGCTTGAAGCGAGCTGGCGGCCGGAAAACTACAGTGGCAAGTTCTTCGGGCCGACGCGCTTGCGCAAGGCCTTGTATAAGTCGCGTAACCTTGTCTCTATAAGGGTGCTGAATTCTGTTGGTATCCGTCATGCGACGCGTTTTGTGAGCAAGTTCGGTTTTGATGAAAATGAAATCCCCCATGACCTGTCGCTTGCTCTGGGCAGTGCCGAGGTCAGCCCGTTGCAGCAGGCACGCGGTTTTGCCGTGTTCGCCAATGGTGGTTACCTGGTAGAACCTTATGTCATTGAGCGCATCGAGGATGCTGATGGTACGGTGCTGTATGAAGCTGATCCAGTTGTCGCCTGTGTTCCCTGCATGCTCTCTGATCGACGTCGGCAGAAAGCTTCCGGGGTGGAAGCCGAAGATCCATTAGACAGCTTGCCCAAGCAGGCCGAACAGACGCTTGAGCCGAGGCTGGTCTACCAGATGAATTCCATTTTGCAGGATGTGATCAAGAAGGGTACCGGGCAAAGGGCGAGGTCCCTGGGCAGGACCGACCTGGCAGGTAAAACGGGAACCACCAATGACCAGCGTGACGCCTGGTTCAATGGATATAATCCGGATCTTGTTGCAGTTACCTGGGTTGGATTTGATCAATTGAAACCGCTTGGCAGCAGGGAAACCGGCTCGAGTGCAGCGCTGCCAGTGTGGATTGATTATATGAAAATTGCGCTAGCCGGCAAACCGGGAAAGCAGCTGAAGAGGCCCAAAGGCCTGGTAACCGTAAAAATCAGTGCTGAAACAGGAAAGCTCGCGACTGACCAGGACAAGGATGCCATTTTTGAGATTTTCAGATCCGAGAACACACCGGGTGTTGAATCTGCTGTTACCGAGAACCCGGTAAATACCGGCAATAAAGAAAATCCAATACCGGAACAGCTTTTTTAAATGGTCCTTACCTGAATCGAGCGGGTGAATATTCAAGTGCTTGCCACAGAGGCACAGAGAACACAGAGACTTATACTTTTTCTGTTGTTGCAATCCGGGCTAATTGCCAGAGAATTAAATAGCTGTAGGAGCGGCTTTAGCCGCGATCCCGGGTTCGCGGCTAAAGCCGCTCCAAAACCGACAACCTGCATTTTGCAGGTCTGCAAAAGCGAAGCGTTGCAGGCATTATTCGTTATTTATTATAAAATCCTCCGTGTTCTCTGTGCCTCTGTGGCAAAGTATTCTATCGGATCAGCCCTCCGCCTTGCTGATGATGTTAATCAGGCGCCCATCGACGTCCCAGGTATAAATAGATCGTCGATGCGTTACTGTCATTGATACCGTATCCGATGTATAAAGGCCCCAGTATGGTATCGGCGCCGAGAAATACACTGCCGGCAAGTACCATGTTATCCAGCTTGATGTCGTCGCGGTCATTCCACACGTTGCCGGTCTCAAGCGTGAAACCGGTATATATCGGCAGCAGGGTGATATTTCCCACGCGGCGATAAAACGCGGCTTCGAGAAGGCCAAAATGCTGTCCCGCCAGTTGCCGATTAAGGAAACCGGATAGCTCAAAGAGGCCGCCGCGCCTGAACAGTGCATTTTCCGGTGCATTCTGATCCAGCGTGGTTTCGATGATGCTGCGTCCCCAGTACGTATTTCTGCCCCATGTCCCCGCGCCACTTAAAGACATGTGTACCTGATCATAATCGAGATCAGCGCCCAGGTCTTCGCGGTTTGCGCGCCACCCCAGCCAGCCGTAATAGCCTGATCGTGGAAAATCGACATTATCCAGTGAATCGTGTGACAGCCTGAGCTGATAACCGCCTTCATCAAAACTCGTATTACCCGCAGGCGCCTGGCCAACCAGGGTGTCGGTGTCGCCGACCGCCCTGCGTAAACCAATGCGCAGTTCGGTGTTCTGATTGAATATGCGTCCAGCCGAAACGCCAACAAAAGTTCTCTCGAATCTGAACAACTGCTCAACATCGTTGTTGGCGTTTACATCAGGAAACAGGTAGCTGATAAAACCGGCGCCGCCGGCGACAAAATACCTGAAGCGTTTATCCAGTGGCTGATACAGGGAGAAGGTAAGCCGCGGCTCACTGCCTGCGGCTGCGCTTACACGGAATTCGCCACCCAGGCTGTTGATCGCAGGATTGGTATAAATCAGGTCGATATTGGCAGAGGAACCGACATCGAACTCGGAACGCAGGGTAAAGCCCAGTTGTAAATAGCTCGGTGCCCAGTCCCTGCTGCGTACATAGACGATCAAACCGGTTTTACCGCCAACTGTTTCAAGTGAGTACACAACCGAGCTGGATAAATCCAGCCCATAGATGATCTGCAGGTCACGTTCCAGTTGTGCTACATCCAGTGTTTCGCCAATTTTCTGCTTGATGATCAGTGCAAGAATTTCGTCATCCAGGCGCGTCTGGTTATCTATCTCAATAAAATCAATTACCGGTTGCCGCCTGGCAACCTCAGCAAGACCTGCTTGATAGGCTTCATACTCGGCATCGGATAGCGAGAGCGATTCAAGCTGCTCGTTTTTTTCTGCAGCAGCGTCCAGGCCTGCCTGTATCAGTTCTGCATATTCCGGGAAACTGGAAGCACCCAGGTCCTCGCGTCCGGGAATAATCAGCACGTCTCTGGCTGTGAGTGACGCCAGCTGCTGGTCAGCAATACGCCGGGTGAGGATGTTGGTCAACTGGACGGTGACGCCAAGGCTTGATTGCAGGTCTTCCTGGCTCGCGAGCGGTGCGCTGACATCGACCACGATAAAGATATCTGCACCCATGTCCCTGGCCACGTCTATAGGGATATTGTTGCCGATACCGCCGTCAACCAGCAGCATGCCTTCGTGTTTGACCGGCGGCAGTGCTGCCGGAATGGACATGCTGGCACGCATGGCTTTCGCCAGGTTGCCCTTGTCCAGGATTACTGCATCACCGGTTTCAATGTCAGTAGCGATTGCGCGGTAGGGAATCTGCAGTTTGTCAAAGTCGGTGATATGGAAACCGGGGTAGGCTAGGCGGTCGAGTGCGAGCTCGATTTGCTGACCATCAATCAGGCCGGGTGGTATATTCAGTCCTTCATGGCTAACACCAACCCGATTCAAGCTGGTAAACAGGTAATCATCCTGTTTGCGCCGAAACGAGCGGAATTCTCTGCGTGCATAATCATTGAACACCACTTCCCAGTCGATGCCCTGCACGCCTTTTTCGATTTCATCAGGTGACAGGCCCATCGCATAAAGGCCACCGACGATCGAACCCATGCTGGTGCCGACCACGACATCGATCGGTATATTGAGCTGCTCGATTTTTTTCAGTACACCAATATGGGCAAAGCCCCTGGCGCCGCCACCGCTGAGTACGAGACCAATATTTGGCCGTTGTGTTTTTTTAACAGCAGGATCTGTTTCGGGGTTCGCATATACAGATGTGGATAACAGATAACTGAGCAGCATCGTTATTAATGCTGATCGTATAAGCCGTGCAAAGAAGAGCTTGCCTGGGTACATGCAGATAGCCTGTCTGTTTATTCCATCGATTATATCCCAAACAACTTGTATCACCGCAAAGGCGCAAAGGACGCAATAGTATTTTTTTCAGTCCGCTAATAAACGCAAATAAACGCAAATGTTTTTTTATGCTTGCGAGGTTTTATTCGTTGGCTTGAGTTTGCCGTGGATCGGGATAGGGCTTTGTCGTTCCCGGTAACATTATTTACCGCTCATCCTGAGCTGGTCGAAGGGCAACGCTTGCTTATTGAGGCCTACCTGCTAGGTAGCATAAACATAATTAGCGTTTATTTGTGTGGGGCCGTGTAGCGGCAGGCGGACCAATCAATATATCTTGCGCCTTTGCGGTGACTAATTCTTTATTGGTGGTATTGAATGCTGGTTTCGTGTACGGAATCGACCAGGGCGGCAACGTTTTCGGGATCGATGTGTGGAGTAATGCCATGTCCGAGATTGAACACGTGGCCGCTGCCGTTGCCGAAATCGGCGAGAATGTTGGCAACTTCAGCCTGAATAGTTTCCGGGTTGGTTGCCATGATAGCAGGGTCCATGTTGCCCTGTAGCGCGACCCTGTCGCCAACCAGTTCCCTGGCCTTTGTGATGTCCACTGACCAGTCCAGGCCCATGGCGTCGCAGCCGGTTGCAGCCAGTTCGGGAAGCCAGAGACCGCCGCCCTTTGTAAACAGAATTACCGGAATCGTCTGGCCGTCTTTTTCTCTTGTGAGCTGATCGACAATGCGTTGCATATACGCCAGTGAGAATTCCTTATAGTGACGGGTTGTTAGCGCGCCACCCCAGCTGTCAAATACCATCACGGCCTGCGCACCCGCTTCGATCTGTGCATTGAGATAAGTGGCAACCGAGTCTGCGAGCTTGGCCAGCAACTGGTGTGCAGTAGCGCTGTCTGCAAACAGCATCGATTTTATTTTATAGAAATCACGGCTGCTGCCGCCTTCCACCATATAGGTTGCGAGTGTCCACGGGCTTCCTGCAAAGCCGATCAATGGTACTTTGCCATCCAGTTCTTTTCTGATCAGTCGAACTGCATCCATGACATATCCCAGCTCCTGTTCCGGATCGGGTACACCAATTTTTGCAACATCCTGGGCATTACTGATTGTCGATTTGAATTTCGGGCCTTCGCCTTCTTCAAAATACAGCCCCAGACCCATGGCGTCGGGGATGGTAAGAATATCTGAGAACAGGATGGCGGCATCCAGATCAAATCGGCGCAGTGGTTGCATGGTGACTTCGCAGGCCAGCTCGGGTGTGCTGCAGAGCGTCATGAAGTCACCCGCAGTGGCGCGTACTTCGCGGTATTCGGGTAAATAACGACCTGCCTGGCGCATGATCCAGATCGGAGTCTTATCGACCGGTTGACGTAGCAGGGCGCGAATAAAGCGGTCGTTTTTCAGGTCAGCCATGGTATGCAGTTCGTGGATGATAGTTATACGAGAACGTCGAAGTCTACATGAGAGTCGAGTGTTCGAGAAATGCTTAGGTCCGCAAATAACGCAAAAAAAGCAAATTATTTCACCACAGAGGCGGCCTTTTTCGTCCAGCTGTCACTGGATATTTTTATTGTCCACGGATGAACGCAGATTAACGCGGATAAACACAAATAATTTTATTTGTTTTTAACAAGATGATATTCCGTGAAGCAGGCAAATAACAACACATTATTTAACATCCGGATTTTTTGTATAAATACACAAACGTTTTTTATCTGTGTTTATCTGCGTTCATCTGTGGACTTTAAACTACTGAGCTTGATCAAAAGCCGATGAATAAACTCTATGTTCTTGAGTTAACTGGCTGGCTGTACCCGTGTTTCAGCCCAGTAAGGATTTTATTTTTTGACTGACTGCGCCCATATCGGCGCGACCGGTAATCTGGGGTTTGACAATGCCCATTACCTTGCCCATATCTTTCATTGAAGCGGCGCCGGATTCACTGAGGGCATTATTGATGATGGTTTCGATTTCCTCTTCACTCAGCGCTTGCGGCAGGAAGTCAGAAATTACGTCGATCTCAGCTTGTTCCTTCTCGGCGAGATCGTTGCGACCACCTTTTTGAAACTGGCTAATAGACTCACGACGCTGTTTAACCATTTTGTCGAGGATGCCGAGAACACGGGTATCATCGAGTTCAATACGCTCGTCGACTTCGACCTGCTTCATTTCAGACAGCATCAGGCGAATGACAGCCAGGCGCGCTTTATCGCCACCTTTCATGGCGGTTTTCATGGCGTCCTGGGTTTGGTCTTTCAGGGCGCTGCTCATGGGACTTACTGAGCCTAGCGTCTGCGTTGGTGGGGAGATCGAGCCATGCGACCGCGTTCTTTAGACAGCTTTTTCAGATGTCTTTTCACAGCGGCAGCGGCCTTGCGTTTACGTTCAGCAGTTGGCTTTTCATAAGCTTCGCGACGACGTACTTCGGTAATTACACCGGCTTTTTCGCAGGAACGTTTGAAACGGCGCAGGGCAACGTCAAATGGTTCGTTTTCTTTTACTCGAATTGCTGGCATATAAATAATTTCCTGAATCAACCTGTTATAGGCACAAACTAAATAAATCTCCGCAAGTAGCGCGGCAAGCAGAGTATTATATATCACTTTGTCCCGATGTGACAAAACCCAATAACCTACTGCCAGAATACGCAGATACACACTATGATCGTTCTTGGTATCGAAAGCTCCTGTGATGAAACCGGGCTGGCTGTTTATGACAGCGAGAAAGGACTGCTTGCACACGTTTTACACAGCCAGGTCGAGGTGCACGCGGAATATGGCGGCGTTGTACCGGAACTGGCGTCACGGGACCATATTCGTTACCTGCTGCCCCTGGCCGAAAACGTGCTGGAACAGGCCGGAATTAGCCTGCACCAGCTTGATGGTATTGCCTATACGGCGGGGCCGGGACTGATCGGTGCATTAATGTCGGGTGCTGCTGTCGCCAGAAGCCTGGCATGGGCGCTGGCTATACCGGCGGTCGAGGTGCACCACATGGAGGGCCACTTGCTCGCGCCTTTGCTCGAAGCCGGGGCGCCGGAATTCCCGTTTGTGGCTTTGCTGGTGTCTGGCGGACACACATTGCTGGCACAGGTGATGGCGATTGGCAGCTACGAGATAATTGGCCAGAGTCTGGATGATGCAGCCGGTGAAGCCTTTGATAAAACCGCAAAAATGATGGGACTGGGTTACCCGGGTGGGCCTGTGTTGGCAAAACTGGCAGAATCAGGACGAAAAGATATCTTCGAGTTTCCACGTCCAATGACGGATCGTCCCGGGATTGATTTCAGTTTCAGTGGGCTGAAGACCTTTGCACTCAATACCTGGCTGAAAAACCAGCAGGATACGGAAGACAAGGAGCAGTTACGTGCGGATATTGCTCATGCATTCGAGGAGGCCGTGGTCGATACCCTGTTGATCAAATGTCGGCGTGCACTCAAGCAGACCGGATGTGATCGGCTGGTTGTAGCCGGTGGGGTAGGCGCCAATCAGCGATTGCGTCAACGTCTGCAGCAGATGGGGGAAAAATATCAGTTTAGTGTCAGCTTTCCGCGCCTCGAATTCTGTACCGATAACGGCGCCATGATTGCATTTGCCGGCTGTTTACGGCTTCAGGCCGGGCAGTCCCAGTCTCTGGATATCGATGCCAGGGCGCGCTGGCCGATGGAGGATTTATTACCAGTCGCACAGCAGTAGGCGTTACTCTGATGGCTTTTTGACGCCGATTTTGTGCTCCTTGCCATCGATCATATTCCGAACATTACTGCGATGGCGCCAGAACAGCAGTGCAGTCATCAGGCTGAGGATGATGGTTAATTCAGGCGAGTGGCTTAAGTACCATAGAATAACAGGTGCACTCAAGGCAGAAACCAGGGCTGACAGCGATGATAGTCTTGATACAAGCGCGGTGAGCAGCCAGATCACCAAAGCCGCTGTACCTGCAATCCAGCTGTAACCCAGCAGTACGCCGTAATAAGTGGCGACGCCCTTGCCGCCCTTGAATCCATAGTAAACTGGAAAAACATGGCCCAGGAAAGCACCGAGTCCAGTGACGGCAATTGCTGTCGCTGCCGGTTCTATCAGGCTAACTACAATGACTGGAATCAGCCCCTTCAACATGTCACCAATTAAGGTAATAATGGCCGCCTTTTTACCGCCATGCCTGAGCACATTGGTTGCACCGGGATTATTTGAACCAACGCTGCGCGGATCTTTAAGCCCCATGAGCTTGCAGGTAATGATCGCTGTTGAAACCGAGCCAACCAGGTAGCCTGCAAGGGCATAGATTAAATAATGGATTTCAAAATTCATGCTGATAGATACATATAAGCCTGCATTGAATCAAACAGGCGGCAAGCATACAACAGGTGCAGGAAATTATCCGTGAAAATCGATATTGTGTTTTTACACGGCTGGGCGATGAATAGTGTGGTCTGGCAGCCGTGCCTGAAACAGTTACCCGACTGGATCAGGCCGCTTGGTATCGATTTGCCAGGACATGGTGACAGTGTTGATGTTCATGCGGGAACACTCGATGACTATGTCGAACATGTTGCGCAACAGATTATTCACCCGGTCATACTGCTTGGGTGGTCACTTGGCGGGCTGGTCTCGTTGAGGCTCGCCCAACGTTACCCGGAAAAGGTATCCGCCCTGTTTCAGGTCGCTACAAATCCGAAGTTCGTTCAGGGCGGTAACTGGCAAACGGCGATCGAAGCCAGCGTATTTGAACAGTTTGCAATATCCCTGGAAAAGGACAGGGTTAAAACGATCCGGCGCTTCCTGGCGCTACAGGTCCGCGGTACAGATACTTCGATGCAAACTGTCAGGGAATTACAGGCTGCAATCGATGAGCGTGGACTGCCGGATATCGAGGCCTTGCTTGCCGGTTTGAAGATATTGTCTGACACTGATTTGACTGAAGCCTTACAGGCACTGGACTGCCCCGTCAGCTGGCTGCTGGGAGAAAAGGATGTACTGGTTCCGCTTGAGTTGGCTCGGGCATTGGAACAAATGCCTGTGGATGTCGATATTCAAATTCTCGCAGGCGCCGGCCACGCGCCATTTATCTCGCATCCTGATGCATTTGTAAATGCACTGCTGCAGGCAGCAACACGAATATAGAACATGTCGATTTCTCAGCAATACATCAGTAAACAGAAAATACGCCGGGCGTTTGATCGAGCCGCGAACAGTTATGATGATGCAGCCGTGTTACAAAAAGAAGTCTGTAGTCGCTTGCTGGAAAAGCTCGAATACATAAAGCTGTCACCACAACTGATTCTGGATGCCGGTGTCGGTACCGGCGAAGCGGTTGCGCCACTGATGAAGCGCTATAAAAAGTCACGCCTGGTTGCGCTTGACCTGTCTGAACGCATGCTGGCAAAAGCACTGGCTCATGGACGCCTGTTACGCAAGCCGGAACTGGTATGCGCCGATCTCGAACATCTACCATTTTGTGAAAACAGTTTTGAGCTGATTTTTTCCAGCCTGACCCTGCAATGGTGTAATGATATGCCGGCTACTATGGAAGATTTTTTGCGTGTTCTCAAACCGGGTGGTCTGTTGATGTTTTCTACTTTTGGTCCGGATACGTTGAAAGAATTACGCTCATGCTGGAGCCAGATAGACGATGCCGTGCACGTCAATGAATTTACTGATATGCACGATGTTGGTGATGGGCTGCTGCAGACTGGATTTGCCGACCCGGTGATGGAGGCTGAAACCATTACGGTGAACTATGAAAGCGTTGATAAGCTGATGGAAGATTTACGTGCGATTGGTGCAAATGCAACTGCTGAAGGGGGCCGGACCGGCCTTACTACACCATCAGTGCTGACAAAATTAAGGCGGGCTTATGATGTCTATCGGATGGATATGCTGCTGCCAGCCAGTTACGAGGTGGTCTATGGGCATGCATGGAAGCCGGCTGCCAGCCAGACGGAAAAGCATGAGTTGCGTGTAAATATAACGGAGTTATAAAAAAAGTGTCTTCCCCGGGTACAGTGGGTAGGCCTGTGATCACACCCTGACCAGGCAGGGAATATTAGTCCGCAAATGAACGCAAATTATTAAAAACAAATTAAAGTTCTTATTTGCGTTTATTTGCGTTTATTTGCGGATAAAGCTTCTCTGTTCTCTCTGTTCTCTCTGTTCTCTCTGTTCTCTCTGTTCTCTCTGTTCTCTGTGGCAATCAGTTGAATTTTTACCCGCTTGATGTGGTGAAAACCCATAAAAAAAGCCCCACTCACTTTGAGCGGGGCTTTATTTAACCAGCAGGCCTGTCTTCAGGCTGGAAATGCAACCCTGAGTTTTTTCAGGGCGTTATTTTCAAGCTGGCGAATTCTTTCTGCAGAAACCTGGTATTGTTCAGCGAGTTCATGCAGTGTCGCCTTGTCTTCATCAAGCCAGCGTCGCTGGATAATGGTGCGACTGCGATCATCAAGATTCTTTAACGATGACATCATGGTGTTCTCATTTTGCGAACTCCAGTCATCAGCTTCGAGTTGCTGTGCAGGGTCGGCGCGCATGTCAGTCAGGTAGGCAGCAGGCGCAAAATGATTATCATCATCATCGTCAAGCGGATTGTCATAGGCAAAATCATGCGCATGCAGGCGAGATTCCATTTCCAGAACAGTTTCAGGTTTAACGCCGAGCTTGTCTGCTACATCGTTGACTTCTTCCTGACTGAACCAGCCCAGGCGCTTCTTCGAGCTGCGCAGTTTAAAGAACAGCTTACGTTGAGCCTTGGTGGTGGCAACTTTTACGATGCGCCAGTTACGCAGTACGAACTCGTGTATCTCTGCTTTGATCCAGTGAACTGCGTAGGAGATCAGTCGAACTTCATGATCGGGAGAGAAGCGCTTTACGGCTTTCATCAGGCCAATATTGCCTTCCTGGATAAGGTCATTAAAAGCCAGTCCGTAACCCATGTAGCCACGGGCTATGCTGACAACAAAACGCAGGTTCGACATGATAAGCCGTTGCGCGGCTTCCAGATCATTATTGTTATTAAATTGCACTGCCAGCTCACGCTCCTGCTCAGCGTTGAGCATAGGAAAACTGTTAACCTGACGTATATACGTATCAAGATTATCAACGCTGACCGGTAAATAATCACCGGTTGTAACCAGTGTTTTATTCATTGCCAATGTATCTGACATCAATCGCTCCTCTGTATTATGGCTACATATTAGCACTCCTTTTATGAGAGTGCTAAAACATTGAATAGTTCCCGCACCCTGGAGTGATTATTGTGCGCATGGCATGGTATTGTGGATTCCCGTGCAGCCTGCCGATATCACATAAGTGCATGAAAATA
>Ga0209271_10000255_pt1 | contig 18484 bp, 14 predicted proteins | sample tdAd002_FD_187123 | JGI IMG/M metagenome (GOLD analysis project Ga0209271, IMG submission 187123) | Marine sediment microbial communities from the Atlantic coast under amendment with organic carbon and nitrate - tdAd00.2 (SPAdes)... | ecosystem: Environmental > Aquatic > Marine > Coastal >... | reverse complement strand
CCGGCATCACCTTGAGGACCAGTTGCACCAGCTACACCGGCTACACCTTGCGGACCAGGCACCGTGCTGTCAGCACCTGCGGCACCTGCAATACCTGCATCACCTTGAGGTCCAGTTGCACCGTCTGCACCTTGCGGACCTTGAGGGCCTTGCTCACCCTGCGTGCCCACCCCACCAATCGACAGATCATAGCGCGCACTGGTATCATCGTCGTTACCTGTGTCTCTAATTTCACCCACCGTCGCCGCTACGAACCCTGTCAACTCCATACTGCCGAAGTTGTCGCCTATATCCAGTGCTTCCGAGCAAGAGGTATGAATAACGAGGGTTTGTGTCGAATCGCCCTCCTTAATTTCGAACTTCAGTTCGGACTCTAGTCTTGACCTCCACGTTGACCTTACCCTCCGGAATTCGATAGCACTGAAGGTTACCAGATCGCCATCCCATAGCATTTCGCTCGGTGTCACGTCGATCTTGTCCGCATTATTTATCAAACTGATAGATGCATAGTCATTACCAGGTAGCGTGTCACCCGAGCACTCAAATTTGCCATCTTGCCAGTTGTTGTCCATGTTGGTGCAAGCATTGGGTGTGTATTTAAATTCCAGTGATGTTGGCTTGCCATTAGGACAGCTGCCATCGGACAAATCGCGTGTGAGCCACAGTAGGTGATCTCCATCTGGAAAGGGGTTGGGGGAACCGGGTAGCTGAACTACCACGCAATCACCGGGCAGCCGACCGCTCCGCTGGTAGAACGATGTTTCTAACGTGCAGTCTTCATCTACGATAGCCAGTCTGAATGGATAGTTGCCAATGGAGACCGTAGGCACGTTACCAAAATCTTCGCCTGCGATACGCAAAAGCGTGTTGTTTTCCAGCACCGTCACCTCGGTGATAATGGTATCGGCCACCGCTGCACTAATGGCGCCCACAAACAACAGTGGTACGCTGGCTAATACGAGAAGCAGTTTTTTGGCAAACGAAGTGTTGATTTTATTGTGATATCCCGTGTGCTGCTTATTGGCTAATTTCGTTGGTAGTGTCGCTAAAGTCGCTCTTATCATTTTTTTGTCCTTTCGAATTATGATGCAAAAAAACGAGTGGTAATTTTTCGCCCACCTTTTCAGCCATTTGCAAATCGTTAAATTAAAACATCTAGTTGCGTTACAAATACCATGCCTCTTAGAAATATTCATACCCCGGATAAGGTAAGCGGGAGCATTCCTGTACCATGGACCTGTACTATTGGCTTGTCCTATGGTTCAGGAAAGCCCTAATGGCGGGTATCAGGCCATAGTGTGGCGGGGTTTACACTTTGGCCTTGGGGGTACAGTCACCCGCTCGCAAGCTTTTCAAGCGCGCCGTAGACAATGCCCCGGGGTTCTTCTTTGACGTGTTATGGGGGGAGTAGCCAGGCGGGGTATTCAAAATTAGGCTAAATCTGGGTGGCATTCTGATTGGCATAAGGAATTTGCTTTATTAGGCATCACTCACGAATCCAAACCATCGCAATTTCATCGCAGTGCGGTACTTAAAGGCACTACGAATAACATGTCACAACTACCCATAAACCCTTGTGTTCATTGAGTTGCTTGTAGTACTATGCGCCCGCGTGGTGTTAGGGATGGACTCATAACCCGAAGGTCGTAGACCTACGCGGCCCGGTTAAATCCTGCGCCCGCTACCAACTTCCGTTGGCGAGAGTTCAAAGATTTATTTAACTGGCTACAGTGGATTTTGGTTCTACAGCAGTCAGCAGTCAGTTAAAAGGCCCTTATGGGCCTTTTTTATTGGTTTTCTGGAGGCAAATCGGTGCGGGACTTTAGCAAGCTTTTCGAGCCGGTAGTTGAGTCGATGGGTTACGAACTCGTTGGCGTCGAGTTTCTGGGTGCAGGCGGTCACGGTACGCTGCGCGTTTATATCGATCGCGACAGTGGTGTGAGCCTGGATGATTGCGCGGCTATCAGCCATCAGATCAGCGGTATTCTGGATGTCGAGGAACCGATCAAACAGGCCTATGATCTGGAGGTTTCATCCCCGGGTATCGATCGGCCCTTGTTTAAGCTGGCGGATTTTGAGCGTTTTGCCGGTAAGACCGCCCGTATCAAGCTCGCTGTAGGTCTACTGGGACGTAAGAATTTCAGGGGTAAGTTACAGGGAGTGGCTGATTCGAAACTGGTAACAATAGAGGTGGATGGAGAAGTTTATGATCTGCCTTATGCAGACATCGCTAAAGCGAATCTGGTCGGAGATTTTTAAATCGAAGAAGGTCGAATGTCATACAGGGTATTCGGACTGTGAACAAATTAAGAGTAATGACGATGGAAAATAAAGAAATCCTGTTAGTAGCAGATACCGTCTCCAACGAGAAGGGAGTGGATCGTGAAATCATTTTTGAAGCGATCGAAGCTGCCCTCGCGTCGGCAACGCGGAAGAAACACCAGCAGGATATAGAAGTACGGGTCGATATCGATCGCATGACTGGTGATTACGATACCTTTCGTCGTTGGGAAGTAGTCGAGCCGGGAGAAAACGGGGGTCTTGAAGAACCGCTGCACCAGATCACCCTCGAGGCAGCACAGATTGATGAACCCGATATCCAGTTCGGCGATTTTGTCGAAGAGCAGATCGAGTCGGTAGAATTTGGGCGTATCGCGGCGCAGACGGCTAAGCAGGTCATCGTGCAGAAGGTGCGTGAAGCAGAGCGGCGTAAAGTAATCGATGCCTATACCGATCGCGAAGGTTCGCTGGTCATGGGGCAGGTTAAACGCGTCGAACGCGGCAATGTCTATGTCGATCTCGGTGATAATGCCGAGGGTTTTATCCCACGAGAGGAAATGATTCCCCGCGAATCGGTACGTCCCGGAGATCGCGTGCGCGGTTACCTGTATAAAATTGCATCCGAGGTACGCGGGCCACAGTTATTCATTAGTCGCACCGCGCCTGAATTTCTGGTCGAACTGTTTAAACTGGAAGTTCCGGAAGTGGGGCAGGATTTAATCGAAATTATTTCCGCCGCGCGCGACCCGGGAATGCGCGCCAAGATTGCGGTAAAGAGCAACGATCCACGCATGGACCCGGTAGGTGCCTGCGTTGGCATGCGGGGTTCACGGGTACAGTCGGTTTCCAATGAACTGGCCGGTGAACGGGTTGATATTATACTTTGGGATGAAAATTCGGCGCAGTTCGCGGTAAATGCGATGTCACCCGCAGAAGTGACCTCTATCGTAATCGATGAAGAGGCTAATTCGATGGATATCGCGGTACCCGAAGAAAAGCTTTCCCAGGCGATTGGTCGCGGCGGTCAGAATATCAAGCTCGCCAGCCAGTTAACCGGATGGACTCTGAATGTCATGGATGAGTCAGCGGCAGAAGAGAAGTCGGAAGGTGAGTCGCGTCAATTGGTCGAAAACTTCATGTCGCAACTCGATGTCGATGAAGAAGTCGCAATTATCCTGGTGCAGGAAGGCCTGACTACGATTGACGAAGTGGCTTACATCCCGGAAGCCGAGCTTATCGAGATCGATGAATTCGACGAAGAGATTGTGCAGGAACTGCGCGGTCGAGCACGCGATGCTTTACTCACCCAGGCGATTGCGCGTGAAGAGACCGCCGAGGCCGGGGAACCGCAGGATGATTTGCTCAACATGGAATTTATGACCGGCGAGCTTGCGCAAAAACTTTCACGGCTAGGCATTTGCACCATGGAAGATCTTGCCGAGCAGTCTACCGATGAGCTGGTAGATATCGAAGGCATCGATACCGAGTTTGCGGGTAAATTGATTATGAAAGCCCGCGAACCCTGGTTTGCCGAGGCGGAAACTGAATAGGTTTGCAAGGCAGCTGCGGAAAAATTAAGCGAGTGGACAGATAATCATGGCATATGTAACAGCTAAACAACTTTCTGACGTTATCGGCGTCGGTATCGACAAATTACTGGACCAGCTTAACGCTGCCGGGGTTGAGGTCAAAGGTGCGGACGACCCGATTTCCGACGAAGACAAGATGAAGTTGCTGGAGTCGCTGCGCAGCAGTCATGGTAAGGAAGATGACACCGGCCCGAAGAAAATAACGCTGAGTCGCAAGAGTAAAACCGAGCTCAGGGTTGCCGGCACTTCGGGACGTAATGTCACCACCAAGACGATTAATGTAGAAGTACGTAAAAAACGTACCTATGTTCGCCGTGCCGATGTCGAAGCTGAGGAAGTCAGGTTAGAAGAACAGGCCATAGCCGAAGTCGAAGAGCAGAACAAGGCTGTGCAACAACAGGCAGAGGACGAGGTCAGGCAGGTTGAGGAAGCGGCGCAGCAGCAGGTCGAGGCTGCCAGGCTTGCCCAGGAAGAGGCGGTTCGTGCCGAGGCCGAAAAGAAAGCTTATGCAAAAAGCCTGCAGGAAGTAGAAGTTGCGCAAAAGGTAATTGAACAACAACGCGCCGAAGCCGAAGCTGCCAAAGCGGCTGAAGAAGCGGCACGTGTAGCGCTTGAAGCCGCCGCCGCGGCAAGTGCGGCTGCAGCGGCGACCACCGACAAACCCGGCAAGCATGGTAAACATGACGACAAGGGTACGCGTTATGGACGCAAGGAGTTGCATGTCAAGGAATCAGCGCATCAACCGAATCGAAAGCAGAAATTCAAGAAGGGGCAGAGACAGGTACACGATATTAAAAACCTGCATGGTTTTGAAAAACCGACTGCTCCCGTGGTGCGTAACGTAGAAATTCCCGAGGCGATATCGGTCGCTGACCTGGCGCAACGCGTCGCGATCAAGGCCGGTGATGTAATCAAGGTGCTGATGCAAATGGGTACCATGGCGACGATTAACGAAGTGCTCGATCATGATACCGCGACGTTGGTGGTCGAAGAGCTGGGGCACAATGTCGTTAGCGCTGTCAGCGATGATGACTTCGAGAAAGAATTGCAGGTTAGCGCCGAGCAAGAGGGTGAAGACAAGGTAGCCCGCCCTCCGGTGGTTACCATCATGGGGCATGTTGATCATGGTAAGACCTCATTACTGGATTACATTCGTAAATCACGAGTTACCTCTGGCGAAGCGGGTGGAATCACCCAGCACATCGGGGCATACCATGTGGAAACTGACAAGGGGATCATCACCTTCCTCGATACCCCGGGTCATGCTGCGTTCTCAGCGATGCGCGCCCGCGGCGCCCAGGCGACCGATATCGTTGTACTGGTTGTCGCCGCTGACGATGGTGTGATGCCGCAGACCAAGGAGGCGGTCGAACATGCGCGCGCCGCAGGTGTACCGATTGTAATAGCTGTAAATAAAATCGATAAAGAGAATGCAGATCTCGATAGAGTCAAGAATGAACTCGCTGCACTCGAGGTTATCCCGGAGGAGTGGGGTGGTGAGAATATTTTCATCAGCGTTTCTGCAATCACCGGTGAAGGGGTCGATGGTTTACTCGATGCTATCCTGCTACAGGCCGAGATACTCGAGCTCGAAGCGGTTGATAAAGGAAATGCAAGGGGAATCGTGGTTGAAGCCACGCTCGATAAGGGCCGTGGACCGGTAGCGACCGTACTGGTGCAGTCTGGTATGTTGCAACAGGGGCAACTACTGCTCGCCGGGACCCAGTTTGGACGAGTCCGCGCGATGTATGATGAGTCGTCTAACAGCATTAAATCTGCGGGACCATCGATGCCGGCGGTCGTGCTTGGCCTGTCAGGCGTACCGAATGCTGGCGACGAAGTGTTCGTCGTCGAAAATGAGCGTAAGGCGAAGGAATTTGCCGAGACTCGAGAAGCCAGGATCAGGGAAAACAAACTCTCCGACCAGCAAAAAACGAAGCTGCAGGGCATGTTCGATGCAATGGCTGAAGGCGAAGTCGCTGAAACCAATATTCTGATTAAAGCGGATGTCCAGGGTAGCTCGGAAGCAATTCGCGAATCGCTGGAAAAACTTTCTACCGATGAAGTGCGCGCCAAGCTGGTTTCAACCGGGGTCGGTGGTATCAATGAATCCGATATAAATCTAGCCGCAGCGTCAGATGCGATTGTGATCGGTTTTAACGTGCGTGCAGATGCAGCCGCGAAACGCGTCGCGGGGGATTACGGCATCGAAATTCGTTATTACAGCGTAATTTATGACATTATCGACGATATCAAAGCAGTGATGTCGGGCATGTTGTCTCCCGATCAGCAGGAGAAAATTATTGGTCTGGCCGAGGTCAAGGATGTATTCCATTCGCCCAAGTTCGGTGATGTCGCCGGTTCGATTGTGGTCGAGGGTGTGGTGCGAAAAGGTCAGCCGATTCGTGTTCTACGCGACAATGTGGTCATTTATGAAGGTGAACTTGAGTCACTGCGGCGCTTCAAGGATGCTGTCGAAGAAGTACGCATGGGCACCGAGTGTGGTATCGCCGTGAAGAACTACAATGATGTAAAACCGGGCGATCAAATCGAAGTGTTTGAACGCATCGAAGTGGCGCGTACTCTCGACTGAGCAATCCGGGATGCCGAAAGAATACCCGCGCAGCGACCGTCTTGCCTCGCAGATTCAACGCGCACTAGCCAGCCTTGTGCAAAGTGGTTTAAAGGATCCGCGCCTGACCATGCCGAGCATACTGGAAGTTCAGGTGAGCAAGGACCTGTCCCATGCACGGGTCTTTTTCAGCGTGTTGGACGCGGCGGATGCGGCTGACTGCCTGCAGGCTTTAAATCGGGCTAGCGGTTTCCTGCAACGTGAAATCGGCAAGAGTCTCAAAACCCGCATTACGCCCAAACTCAGTTTCGTCTATGACGACACCGATATACGCGGGCGCGAGTTATCGGACTTGATCGACTCGGCCGTTGCCAACGACAAGGTCAAAGCCAAACAGTAATGGGCAACCGGGGTAGATCCAGGGACTATCGCGATGTCGACGGTATCCTGATTCTGGATAAACCGGTTGGTTGTAGTTCAAATCAGGCCCTGCAGCAGGTACGTAAACTCTATCGTGCGCGCAAGGCGGGTCACTGCGGCAGCCTGGATCCGTTGGCTAGCGGTATCCTGCCGGTCTGTCTGGGTGAGGCTACCAAATTTTCCAGTTATCTGCTCGGTGCTAACAAGACTTATCGCGCCACCTGTCGGCTAGGCGAGACCACGACAACTGGTGATGCAGAAGGCGAAGTTGTAGAGCGCAGGTCGGTACGGGTTGATGAAGCACAAATCAGTCGGTGTTTTGCGCAATTCGCTGGTGAGATTACGCAGATTCCACCGATGTACTCGGCGCTTAAACATCAGGGTAAGCGCCTCTATCAACTGGCCCGCGAGGGTAAGGAGGTTGAGAGAAAACCTCGTCTGGTAACGATTTACCACATGGCACTGTTGTCTTTTTCGACCGACAGTCTGTCATTCGAAGTGTCCTGCTCTAAAGGCACCTATATCAGGACCCTGGCCGAAGATATCGGCGTCTTGCTGGGATGCGGGGCGCACCTTACGGCACTGCGTCGCACGACTGTCGACGCCTTTGTTGAACAGGACGGGGTTACGCTGGAGCGATTACAGTTGCTGGAGCAACAGGGCAGGCATCAGCTGGACGATCTTTTGTTGCCCGTAACGACTGCATTAACACAGTTCCCCGAGCTGACATTGAACGCCTCATCCAGCCTCGATATTTCGCAGGGAAAACGGATTCAACTAGGCGCATACGGGCCGGCTGGTCTATGCCGGCTGATGACCGATGAGGGTCGTTTTATAGGCCTGGGAGAAGTTGCTCCAGATGGCGAATTGGCGGCAAAAAGATTAATGAATACAGCAAGATAGTGCAAACCAGGAAGGTGCTTGCCATTTACCCGGATTATTCCGCTGAAAGTTCTTGTTACCACCTGCCCAGATAGGTAGAATACCTGCCTTTTTCGGGCCTATAGAGGTTTATCCATGTCAATGTCAGCTGAACAGAAGGCTGCAATTATCGGCGACTACCAGCAAGCCAAGGGTGATACCGGATCACCTGAAGTGCAAGTTGCGCTATTGTCGCATCAGATCGGTCATTTGACTGAACATTTCAAAGAGCATATTCATGATCATCATTCGCGTCGCGGATTGTTGAAGATGGTCAACCAGCGTCGCAATTTACTGGATTATCTGAAATCCAAAAATCAGCAACGTTACAAAGATTTGATAGCAAAGCTCGGATTGCGTCGTTAACAGGTGAGATAATAGTGAATCCAATTAAAAAGACATTTCAGTACGGTGCCCATGAAGTTACTTTGGAAACCGGAGAAATAGCTCGCCAGGCCGGCGGAGCTGTATTTGTAACCATGGCCGACACGGTGGTAATGGTGACCGTGGTCGCGTCCAGAACCGCCGATCCAGGTCGAGGTTTCTTTCCGTTAACCGTCGATTACCAGGAAAAGACTTATGCCGCCGGTAAAATTCCGGGTGGGTTCTTCAAGCGTGAAGGCCGTCCCAACGAGAAAGAAACGCTAACCTGTCGCCTGATCGACCGGCCCATTCGTCCGCTTTTTCCTAAAGGCTTCATGAATGAAGTACAGGTCGTGGCGAACGTCGTCTCGAGCAACCCTGAGGTAGATGCCGACATCCTGGCGCTACTCGGCACCTCGGCTGCGCTGGCGATATCTGGAATTCCATTTAACGGTCCGATCGGCGCGGCTCGCGTCGGTTACGTGGATGGGGAATATGTCCTTAATCCAACGGCCAGCCAGCTGCTCGAATCGGATCTGAATCTGGTTGTCGCGGGCACCAAAAATGCCGTGTTAATGGTTGAATCGGAAGCAAATTGCCTGTCCGAATCCGTGATGCTGGGCTCCGTGGTATTTGGCCACGAGCAAATGCAGCACGCGATCCAGGCAATCGAAGAATTTGCCGCTGAAACGCAGGTTGAGCCCTGGGAATGGCAGGCTGCAGTCAGCGATGAAACGCTGGTGCAAAAGGTCGCAGAGCAGGGCGAAGCAGCGATCACGCAGGCCTATGCAATTGCCGACAAGATGGAGCGTCAGGACAAGCTGGGTGGCATTCGTGCCGATATCGTCGCAGCGCTGGTTAGCGATGCCGATGATTCTCCGGCGGAAGGCGATGTGCGCACTGCCATTGGCAAGTTCGAAAAATTCCTGGTACGTGGACGCATCATTGCGGGTGAGCCGCGCATCGATGGACGCGATACCTCAACTGTGCGCCCGATTATGATACGCACCGGTGTACTGCCCCGCACCCATGGTTCAGCACTGTTTACGCGAGGCGAAACCCAGGCCCTGGTGGTTACTACCCTCGGCACCGGACGCGACGCGCAGCTGATCGATGCGATCGAAGGCACTTACAAAGAAAACTTCATGATGCATTACAATTTCCCACCCTACAGTGTTGGTGAAACCGGCCGTACGATGGGGCCCAAGCGTCGTGAGATTGGACATGGCCGCCTTGCCAAGCGCGGCGTACTGGCAGTAATGCCCCACCTCGATGACTTTCCTTATGTTATTCGAGTTGTATCGGAGATTACCGAATCGAACGGTTCCTCTTCGATGGCCAGTGTCTGTGGTGCCAGTCTTGCACTAATGGACGCAGGTGTTCCATTAAAGGCGCCGGTTGCCGGTATTGCGATGGGCCTGATCAAGGAAGGCGACGATTTCGCAGTGCTGTCAGATATTCTCGGTGATGAAGATCATCTGGGTGATATGGATTTCAAGGTTGCCGGATCCACCGATGGAATTACCGCATTGCAAATGGATATCAAGATCGATGGAATTACTACCGAGATCATGCAGAAGGCACTGGATCAGGCCAGGGATGGACGTATACATATTCTTGGTGAAATGGCGAAGGTACTTACCGAGGGCCGTGCTGAAATGTCCGAGTACGCGCCGCGTCTGATAACCTTCAAAATCAATCCTGAAAAGATTCGCGATGTCATCGGTAAGGGCGGCGCTACTATCCGTTCTATTACCGAGGAAACCGGAGCCACTATCGAGGTTGACGATGATGGCATGGTGAAAATTGCATCGGTAGAGAAAGCTGCAGGCGAAGAAGCCAGGCGCCGCGTTGAGCAGGTTACCGCCGACGTTGAAGTCGGGGTAATTTACGAAGGTAAGGTTGCCAAGATCATGGATTTTGGTGCCTTCGTCAACATTCTGCCTGGTAAGGATGGCCTCGTGCATATTTCTCAGATTTCTGATGAACGTGTCGAAAATGTGAGTGATAAGCTGTCTGAAGGTGATGTCGTCAAGGTAAAAGTCCTTGAGGTAGATCGTCAGGGTCGTATTCGCCTGAGCATGAAGGCGGTTGCCGAAGACGAGGCTGCTACAGCCTAGGTCAGGATTGCAATCAATAGTTAGAAAAGGGGAACTGGCTTCCCCTTTTTTATGTGCGCGGGAAATCTGGCCGAGGGGATAGCGTAGTTTGCCTGGTTAATGACGTTCGTGATACACCGCTGTTTTGTGCTCGCGCATGGGGTGGTCGGGAGTAAGCCAGCAACGCCAATACCCGCTTGGGGGCATGCTAACTCATTCAAATTCAGCCGATTACAGTAGCTTGAACATCGTACCGCAGTAGGGGCACCTGGCTTCGCCACCGTTTTCCTCTACCGGGATATAAACTTGTGGATGTGAATTCCACAGGCTGGAGCCGGTTGTCGGGCAATGGATTGGCAGGTCATCAAGTTTGACTTCAACTGCGGTCTTTGCGTTGGGCGTGGAATACGCTTGTTGATCGGATGCCGTGTCGGGATTAACCATGGATTCTCTACTTTATGTAAGTTAGAAGGTCGAGATACTTCTCGTTGCGTCCGTGCACCAGATCGAAGTAATCGGATTGCAGGCGTTCGGTAATCGGCCCACGTGAACCACTACCAACAGGGCGATTATCCAGCTCTGCTATCGGTGTAACTTCGGCTGCGGTGCCAGTAAAAAACGCCTCGTCGGCAATGTATATTTCATCCCGGGTAAAACGTCGCTCGATGATCTGCAGTCCCTGGTCTGCGGCCAGTTTGAAGATAGTCTTGCGCGTGATGCCATTGAGCGCAGTGGTTGTCTCAGGTGTATATATTACGCCATCCTTGACCACAAAAATATTCTCCCCGCTGCCTTCGGCAACATAGCCTTCCGGATCTAGCAGTAAGGCTTCGTCATAGCCATCCTTGAGCGCTTCACCGAGCGCTACCATCGAATTGATATACTGGCCGTTGGCCTTGGCTTTGGTCATCGAGATATTGGGATGGTGTCGTGTATAGGAAGAAGTCTTGATGCGAATGCCTTTCTCTAATCCATCCTGACCAAGATAGGAGCCCCATTCCCAGGCCGCGACAATACAATGTACGCTGAGGTTGTCGGCGCGCAAGCCCATGCCTTCCGAGCCATAAAAGCACATTGGACGGATGTAGGCGCTGTCCAGGTTGTTATCGCGTACTGCGGCAACCTGGGCATCCATCAATTGGGTTTTGTCGAAGGTAATAGCCATGCCCAGCACCTTGCAGGAATCCAGCAAGCGCCTGGTATGGGCTTCCAGCGCGAATATCGCGGTACCCTGTTCGGCGTGGTATGCGCGCACACCCTCGAAACAGCCCATACCGTAGTGCAGGGTGTGCGTTAGCACATGCGTGGTCGCCTCCCGCCAGGGTACCATTTCACCGTCATACCAGATGACGCCGTCGCGATCGGACATCGACATTGTTAATTCTCCAGGCCGAAACATTCGTTCCAGCAATCTACAACATGGTTTACGTGTTCGGCAATCTCTGCGACATCAACTTCAGCGGATTGATTTTGCAGCGTGGATTCGTGCAGCAACCGATGATAGGTTTGATAGATTTCAACCAGTTGCGATTGCGAACCGGTAATCAGGTTTAACCGAAATAACTCGTTTAGCAGGCTAATATTATCAGAATATAAACGCTCGGAGCCAATCTTATTTGCCTGCGCGAGCACCCAGTACTGTACCAGGAATTCGATATCAACCATGCCGCCTCGTGATTGCTTCAAATCTATACTCTCACCTTCGGGAGGGCGTTTGGCCTGGTAAATTCGCTCGCGCATTTCGACGATATCCTTGCGCAATTGCTGATCATCTCGAGGATTTTTCAGTACCCGTTCTCGAATACTGGCAAACGCCGGTAGCAGCAATGGATTGCCCGCGACCAGGCGTGCCCGGACCAGAGCCTGGTGTTCCCAGGTCCAGGCTTTTTCCAGCTGGTAGCGCAGGTAAGCCTGGGTTGATGAAACCAGTAACCCTGACGATCCTTCAGGCCGCAGCCTGGAGTCGATTTCGTAGAGCTTGCCTGAAGCAGTCAGCACGCTGGTCATGGAAATTATCTTCTGTGCCAGGCGGGCGAAATAAACCGAGTTCTCGATACACTTTTCGCCACTGGTATGCTGCTGCTCGCCGCTGGAGTCATGCAGGAAAATAACATCGAGGTCGGACTGGTAATGCATTTCGTAGCCACCGAGTTTGCCGTAGCCGATGATCGCGAAGTTAGCTTCACGCTGGACGCCCGCGTCGATGCATGCGGGAGTACCATGTTGTTTTTGCATGGTCTTGCTAGCCAGGCGAAAAACCGCTTCCAGTACCACTTCAGCAAGATCGCAAAGATAGTGACTTGCCTGGCTGGCATCTATTTCCTGGGCCAGTTCCGCACTGGCAATTACCAGGGTTTGTTCGCGCTTGAACAAACGCAGGCTATCCAGCTCGAGTTCCGTATCACCCTCGATGTTGCTAAGTTGCTGTTGTAAAAGCTGGTGCAGAATTGATTTATCGAAACGTTGTTCATCACCGCTATGAATCAGGTTTTCGAGTAACATCGGGTATTGTGAGACTTCGTCGGCGATCCATGCGCTCTTCGCGAACAGGGAGGCAAGTTTTTCCAGCAGCGGCTGATTTTGAAACAGCAGTTCAAAATAAACGCTACGTCCCGCTATGGCGGAGAACAGGCGCATAAAGCGATCGAATAACTCGCCCGGGCGATCACTGCAGCGGATAGCTTCAAGCAATCCCGGTAGTAAGGTAGTAAAGCGTTGCCTGGCTCGGGCCGACATGTAGCTCCAGGATTTCGATTGCAGAAACCGATTCAGCGACTGGTTGATTTCCCGCGCATCATCCACGCCGGCTTTGTCGACGAATTCCCATTGCCTGTCAGCGTCGATCGAATCGGCAAAGCTGTCATCGATAACCAGTTCAGGTTTGGACTCGACCTCCTGTTTGAACAAGTCATTGAAGCACAGGCTAACCTGATCGCGATGCAGTTGCAGTTGTTCGATAACCGCCTTCCAGTTGGCAAAGTCCATGGTCGCAGCCATGCGCAGCTGCTGGGCGGTGTTTTCGGGTACATCGTGAGTTTGCTGATCGTCAAACATCTGCATGCGATTTTCGAGCTGGCGCAGAAAACAGTAAGCTGCGTGCAGTTTTTCTAGTGTGTTGCTATCGACGATGCGGTGTTCCCTGAGTGCGCTAAAGCAGTCGAAAATCCCGGTGCTTTGTAATTGATGATTGCGTCCCCCTTTTAGGATTTGAAAAGCCTGCACGAAGAATTCAATCTCGCGTATACCACCCGGACCAACTTTTATATTTACCCGCATCCCCCTGGATTTTGCCTGCGCATCAATCTTTACCTTGAGCGTGGCGAGACCATCGAATACGCGGTAGTCATGATACTTGCGAAATACGAAGGGCCTTAACATCGAAGCCAGATAGTTGCGACTGTTTTCGCTGCCGGTTAGTACACGTGCCTTTACCATCGCGTATTGCTCCCACTCGCGGCCGTGCAACTGGTAGTAGTGCTCGAGCGCACTATGGCTGAGTACTACCGGTCCAGATTCACCCCAGGGTCGCAAACGCAGATCGACGCGATACACAAATCCGTCGGCAGTGGTATCGCTGAGCGCCTGGTTGAGCAACCGTACCAGGCGGCTAAAGTATTCCTGGTAACTCAACTGTCCATAGCCCGAGAGTTCTCCATCGCTGTCATAACAGCAGATGAGATCTATATCGGAAGAAAAGTTAAGTTCGCGTCCGCCCAGTTTACCCATGGCGATAATATTCAGTTCCATCGCATCGCCGTTGCCTTCCAGCGGTTGACCATGCTTGGCTGACAAATGCTGCTGGCAGGCGTTTAATGCGTTGCGAATTAACTGGTCCGCGAGGTCGCTAAGGTGATGCAGGGTCATTTCAAGCGGGTTTGATGCCACCACGTCGAGATAAATTATCTCGACCAGTTTTTGATGGCGATAACGGCGCAGTTGTTGTTTGACCTGATCGAGATCAATTTTTTGTTGCGCGTCAAGATTGATAATTTCCGGGTCCAGGGTGAAATTTTTCAGACCAAGTAGCCTGTCTATAGATTCAGGTGCGCGTCTGATTTGATTCAGGGCATAGTTACTTGCAATTGCGAGGCGTTCGATTTTTTCGATATCAGCGGCCTGGGACTGCTTCGACTTTAAATAGTCAGCGATTTCACGCCACTGAAATCGATTTTCTTTTAACAGGTCTAGATTGGTTGAAGTCGCATTCATATATGATATTTAATGCAAATGCGAACTGTTATTATTTGCGTTTAGGCTATTATTCATTAAAATTCATGCTCTTGTGGTGAATTTGAATCGTTTCCCTGCATGGCAAGTTTAGCGCCGAAACGAGTCAGCAAACTACTTTATTTAACCAGGTTGCTGAAAATAATTATGCCTGGTTCAGCTGGCCCTAACCATCTTCGAGCAGTAATCTATTGAGCTCTGTGTTCGCAAGCTACCCATCTATGCAACGCCTGTGGAAACCCGGAATATTTCTGGTTGCGGTTTTGTTAAGCTTGCCGATATTTACTATCCTCAGTTTTATTGTTCACCCTTCAAGCGAGATCTGGCAGCATTTAATTGATACCGTACTCGGCGAGTACCTGATGAACTCTGCGCTCCTCATGCTGGGCGTTGGGGTGGGCACTCTGAGCATTGGTGTTGGCTGCGCCTGGTTAACCAGCGTATGTGTATTTCCGGGTAAGAAATTTTTTGCCTGGGGCTTGCTACTACCGCTGGCGTTTCCGGGCTATATAATTGCCTACACCTATACCGGGATGCTCGATTATGCGGGTCCGCTACAAACCTGGATCAGGGAGTTAACCGGTTGGGGAGTACACGAGTATTTCTTTCCGGAAATTCGTTCGCTCGGGGGAGCGATGACGATGTTTTCGCTGGTACTTTACCCCTACGTTTATCTGCTATCACGCGCGGCATTCCTTGAACAGTCGGTTTGCGTGCTCGAGGTGAGTCGAACTCTGGGATGCTCGGTATGGTCGAGTTTCTACCGCGTTGCATTGCCGCTGGCTCGTCCCGCTATTGTGGCGGGCCTTTCGCTGGCCTTGATGGAAACCCTGGCTGACTATGGTACGGTTTCATATTTCGGACTAGGGGTTTTTACTACTGGAATTTTTCGTACCTGGTTTGGGCTTGGCGATGCCGCCGCCGCAGCCAAGCTGGCGGCAATACTGTTGATGTTCGTCTTTACGCTGGTGCTTATTGAGCGTGGGTCGCGCAAACGTGCGCAGTACCACCATACTACTAATCGCTATAGCGCCTTACCACAGTATCGGCTCACTGGTTATCGTGCGCTGCTTGCGTTTTGTGCCTGTTTCGTGCCGCTCCTGCTTGGCTTCCTGTTGCCCGCTTTGCAACTTGGACTCTGGGCTCTCGAGACCTGGGAATACATGGTCGATGCATCGTTTGTCGAGCTGACGACAAATACCATCCTGCTGGCGTTGAGTGCTGCGGTAATCGCGGTTGTGCTGGCGCTTTTCCTGGTTTACGGTAAACGCCTGTTTAGAAGCAACAGTGTTACGGCATCGATTCGTGTCGTTGCAACCGGGTATGCTATACCCGGCACCGTAGTCGCCGTTGGAGTAATAATTCCTTTTGCGTGGCTCGACAATAGTCTCGATGGTTTGCTGCGTGAACACTTCGGTATTTCGAGCGGATTATTGTTAAGCGGCAGCCTGTTCGCGGTTATGTTTGCCTACATGGTTCGTTTTCTTGCTATCTCGGTCCAGTCGGTTGAATCGGGACTGGCAAAAGTAAAAATATCAATGGATGAGGCCGCGCGTTCGCTATCCTATACCCCGGCGGAAATTTTAATGCGAGTGCATTTACCCTTGATGAAAGGTACCGTGCTGACTGCATTTCTTATCGTTTTCGTCGATGTAATGAAAGAGTTGCCGGCGACGCTGATACTGCGTCCATTCAATTTCAACACGCTCGCGGTAAGGGCCTTCGAACTCGCAGCTGACGAACGTCTGGCCGACTCATCTACCGCGGCACTGATGATAGTGGTGGTCGGACTGGTACCTGTTATCCTGTTAAGCCATAGTATTAGCGCTTCGCGAGTTGGCTCATGACATCGCAACTGGAGGTCGAGAATCTACAGGCTGGTTATGATGATCTGCAGGTTTTAAAGCAGGTTAGTTTCTCGCTACAACCTGGTGAGATCGGTTGCATGTTGGGCCCCAGTGGCTGCGGTAAAACTACGGTGCTAAGGGCTATCGCAGGTTTTGAGCCCGCCTGGAACGGGCGTATCCTGATCGATGATATCGAAGTTAGTTCACGCAAAATCAATATCCCTCCTGAACAGCGCAATATTGGTATGGTGTTCCAGGATTTCGCGTTGTTCCCGCATTTAAGAGTGGAAGACAACATCCGCTTTGGATTGAGAGGGATGCGTAAACGGGAACAGCGATCACGCATTCAGGAAATGCTGGCGATGGTCGGCATGCTTGCCTATGCCAGGGCCTACCCGCACCAGCTCTCGGGAGGACAGCAGCAGCGTATTGCGCTGGCACGAGCCCTTGCTCCAGCCCCGGGGATTCTGTTGCTGGATGAGCCGTTCTCCAACATGGATGTCGACCTGAGGGAACAGTTGGCGCGTGAAGTTAGAAATATACTTAAGCAGGAAAATAACACGGCCATTCTGGTAACCCACGATCAAAATGAAGCTTTTGCAATGGCTGACCAGATTTGCGTTATGAATGAGGGTAGCATCCTGCAGCAGGGCAGCGGTTACGATCTTTACCATCGACCGGCAAATCGGTTTGTCGCGGATTTCATCGGGCAGGGCGTGATTATCCCGGCCATGGTGGAAAGCCCGACCACGGTGAAAACTGATCTGGGGCTGATTCGGGGTAAGCATAATATCGATGCCGAAACAGGCACGATGGTAGATGTCCTGATCCGACCCGATGACGTAGTTCACGATGATGAATCTACCGAATCCGCCATCGTCGTTGAAAAAGCCTTTCGGGGAGCTGACTTTTTATATTTTTTACGCCTGGACAGCGGCATCGAGGTTTTGTGCCTTGCGCCCAGTCACCATAACCATAAAATTAACGAACGTATCGGGATCCGACTCAATGTTGACCATCTGGTTACCTATTCCCGCAATTAGAACCGAATTCAAACCTCGAGTTTAAATGATTAGTAAAATACTTGTTACGCTGGCGGTAATCATGATTTGCATGTGGATGTTATCGTCGCGTGTGAAACCGGGACTCAGGGAAATCCCAAATCCCGTTGCTGAACGCAACAAAAAGCTTATGCGTAACGGCGCAATTGCATTCATGGTCGTTATGGCCATCGCGGCCGGGGTAATGATTTATCTTGAGGTCGATAAGCGCAGCGCGATCGTAACCGTACATGTCATCAATACCCAGTCAGGCACGCAGAAGTCTTACCGGGTTATGAAAAGCGATATTCACAGCGATGGTTTTACCACACTGGATGGGCTTCAGGTATTTGTTGCCGGCATCGAGCGCATCGAAATCGAAGCCAGGTAACGCGGGATTGCCGAACTAGAGTCGTTGCTGGATCGCTTGCATGACCGGCTCGATATCGGACGAGGGCACGCTTACCAACAGGCCATCATTACGATAAAAATCCACCAGCGGAGCGGTCTGCTGGTTGTAAACCTGCAGTCGATTTTCGATAGCCTCCTCGGTTTCGTCATCCCGCTGTACGATGTCACTCCCACAGACGTCACAAACCCCCTCGACTCGGGGTGGCTTAGATTTGATATTATAAATTTCACCGCAATTGTTGCAGGTACGCCGTGTGGTAAGTCGATCGACAATTACATCACGCGGTATATCGAGCTCTAACACGCAATCGAGCGTTTCGCCAAGTTTTGCCAGCAGCGCTTTTAGCGCTTCAGCCTGGGGTATGGTGCGTGGGAATCCATCGAGCAGGTATCCCTGCTGACAATCTTCCTCCTGCAGGCGTTGTTCCATGATGTCCATTATCAGTTCATCGGTGACCAGGTTTCCAGCGGCCATGGCAGCCTCTACCTGTTTACCGAGCGTGGTGCCTGCGGCGATCGCAGCGCGCAGGATATCGCCGGTCGAGATCTGCACCGATCCGTCATGCTGCATCAGGGCTTTGGCTATGGTCCCCTTGCCGGCCCCGGGTGGTCCTAACAGGATTACTTTCATGCTTTCCCCTCGAATGGTTCGGATAGATATTGCTTCATTCTCCGGTTTTATCCGCTGATGGCAATATCAAAATACCAATAATAT
>Ga0209271_10000253_pt1 | contig 18517 bp, 18 predicted proteins | sample tdAd002_FD_187123 | JGI IMG/M metagenome (GOLD analysis project Ga0209271, IMG submission 187123) | Marine sediment microbial communities from the Atlantic coast under amendment with organic carbon and nitrate - tdAd00.2 (SPAdes)... | ecosystem: Environmental > Aquatic > Marine > Coastal >... | reverse complement strand
CAAGAGCTCTCGCATCTTAGTAGCACAACAGCGACATTAGGTTTGACTTCCAAGTTCGGAACGGGATTGGGTCGCACCCTAACGCTATGGCCGGCTTGATCATTTCAGTCAAATTCTTATCTATTAAGGTAACGACGGCATTTTGAGAGGTTCAAAAGAGGTATAAAGCAAGGATTTACCGAAATACGACATGACTCACAGAGTTGGAGTACTTGACATGGAACTGTGCCAGCCTAAAAAATGTGGATTAGAATGCATAAAATATTGTCCGGTAAACAAGTCTGGAGCAGATTGTATTGTTCTAAATGAAGAATCAAAAAAAGCACAAATTGATGAGGATATTTGTAATGGTTGTGGAATTTGTGTTAAGGTATGTCCCTTTGATGCAATCACCATTGTAAATCTGGCAAGTGAATTAGCAACTGACAAAATTCACCAATATGGTCCAAATTCCTTTAGACTTTACAGATTACCAACTCCAAAGAAAGGAGAAGTGGTTGGTTTGCTTGGAAGAAATGGAATGGGTAAAAGTACTGTTGTAAATATTTTATCAGGTAACCTCAAACCAAATTTGGGAAGATATGAAAACCCTCCTGAATGGGATGAGATTTTAAAATATTATAGTGGAACAGAATTAAAGGGACATTTTGAAAAAATTAAAGAAAAACAAATTCGTGCATCAATTAAACCTCAACAAATTCAACATCTTGCTCAATCCTTTGATGGAACAGGAAAAGAATTAATTGAAAAATATGATGAAAGAGGAATTTCAAGACAACTTGTAAGAGAACTTGGATTGGAAAATTCCATGGAACAAAATCTCAAAGAACTCAGCGGTGGAGAATTGCAGAGATTAGCAATAGCTACTGTTGCATCAAAAGATACTGACTTTTATTTTTTTGATGAACCATCATCGTACAATGATGTATTTCAGAGAACAAGTGTTGCAAGAGTAATTCAAAGTTTAGCCAAGCTTGGAAAAAGTGTGATGGTGGTAGAACATGATTTAACACTTCTTGATTTTCTAAGTGATTTTATCGAAGTTCTTTATGGAGAACCTACAGCATATGGAATTGTTTCAAATGTATTATCTACCAAGGTAGGAATTAACGTATTTCTTGATGGATACCTTCCCACTGAAAATGTTAGATTTAGAGATAAAAAATTCTCTTTTGATGTATCCTCCTCATCAACTGATGAGTTTCAAGCAGGAAGTGAAATTATCACATATCCACAGCTTGAAAAAAATTTCTCATCATTTTCTTTAACGGTAGATCCGGGCCAGGTTAGAAAGGGAGAGGTTTTAGGCATAATGGGTGCCAATGCTTTGGGCAAAACAACCATGATGAAGATGATTGCGGGAGCAATAAAGCCAGATACAGGTAAGGTTGACAAGAAAACAAAGATTGCCTACAAACCACAATATCTGGAAAACGATATTGATGTGGAAGTTATTGCAGTATTAGATAAAGCAAATGAATCACCTATTGAGGGAAGTCAAGAAGAAGAGCAGATTGTTGATCCGTTAAAAATTAAAAAACTTTACAACAAATCGGTAAAAAATTTGTCTGGAGGGGAATTGCAAAAAGTAGCAGTTGTCTCCTGCCTTTTACAAAAAGTAGATCTTTATGCTTTAGATGAACCCTCTGCATTTTTAGATGTGGAGGATAGAATTGCGGTGGCAAAATTTTTACAAAAATTTGTTCGCTCCTTTGGAAAATCAGCCATAGTTATTGATCACGATATACAACTAATGGATTTAGTATCTGACTCTATGGTTATTTTTGAGGGAGAATCAGGATTAAAAGGACATGCCACTTCCCCTATGCCTAAATCAGAAGCAATGAACAGATTCCTAAAATCACTGGACATGACATTTAGACGAGATGAGAGAACTCTGAGACCTCGTGTAAACAAACTAGAAAGTAGATTAGATAAAGATCAAAAGGTTTCAGGTAATTTTTACTATAAAATTTGACTCGAATGCTGAAAAAAGCATTGGAAGGTATTCTTTCATCTCAAGAAAGTGAAGAATTAATTTCAGCCTTTGATCAAATAGGAAATATCATAATAGTTAGAATACCGGATTTACTTTTACCAAAGAAAAAATTGATTGGGGAGGCTTTACTAAAGGAAGTAAAGATTGTAAAGAGTGTTTTTTATCAGGCATCTCCAGTTGAAGGAGATTTTAGAACTAGAAATCTAGAGATTCTTGCTGGTGAGGATAGAACAGAAACAGAATACAAAGAATTTGGATGTAGATTTGCAGTAGATGTTGCAAATGCCTTTTTTTCTCCTCGTTTATCTACTGAAAGAGAAAGAATTGCCAATCTAATACAAGATGGGGAAACTATGGTTAACATGTTTGCAGGAGTGGGAATGTTTTCAATTATGGCTGCAAAAAAGAAAAAATGTACAGTTTACAGTATAGATATCAACCCAATTGCCTCAAAACTTTGTGAAAAAAATATTGAATTAAACAAGCTTGCAGGAGATGTCATATCAATTAATGGAGATACATCCAAGATTATAGATGCAGAATTACAAAATATAGCAGACAGAACACTTATGCTACTTCCTGAAAGATCAGATGAATTTCTGGATTCTGCAATTAAAACAACAAAAGATGGCGGAATAATTCACTATTATTCCCATATTCATGCAGACAAAAAATCAGACGCAGGAGAATTATCTGAAAAGCATTATCTTGAAGTGACACCAGTCAAATCAGAGATTCTGACATCAAAAATCGTAAGACCTGTAGGACCTAGATATTACCAAACAGTAGTTGATGTAAAAATTTCAAAATAATCTAGTCATCAGAGGAGATAGTTGCAGATGTGGGTTTTGTTGTTGCCATCACATAACCAATCCAAGCAATTACTCCAAGGATTCCTCCCGTAATCATTAAGATGGATAGTTGTAAGACTATTGGACTCCATTCAGATAACATCAACAGATATGCATAAACAAAGAACGCTGCAATACATAAAATAAAAATTGTAATTCCGGTCCCTTTACGTTTGTCCATCGCGATAAAATTAGTTGTGAGATATTTATTGGTTTGAACTATTTATCAAATTCAATTGCCATTAGATATGCATCCTCTCCATCACGATAATATGCATTAAGTTGTTGTTTAATTATAAAACCTAATTTTTCATACAATCGTACGGCCTCAGTGTTACTACATCTTACTTCAAGGTAAAATTCATCACATTTTTTTAGTTTAATTCCATTAGTAGATTCTTCAACTATTGCTTTTCCAATTCCTCTTTTTCGATATTCTTCAAGAACAGCAATGGAAACTACATGTCCTTTTTTTACAAATCCCAATTTTTTAAAATTAGAAAATCCATATTCTGTTTTGCACATAACATAACCTACATGTTTTCCATTAATTTCTGCAACGATAAATGCCTCTGGAACTTCTGCAAGTAAGCTTTCATAGAAATAATCAGAATAATGCTCAGGAAGCGTTTTTAGATTTATTTCCATAATAGGTATTAGATCGCTTGGATCTGCTCTACGGATTATACAGTCATCTAACTGTCTAAGGATAACTTGCATAGGTATTGTAATCAACTATTGATATTTAATTTTATGAGAAAGTATTTTTATGATATTACAAAAGCCCCTCGCACAACCATGTAATTACAAGCTATATTTTTTGTGGATTTACAAATGGTCATTCTAAAAATTACTTGTCTTAAAGGCAATAGCCACAAAATAGTTTTAATTTCATCTAAAATTTGGTTAAAATTCTTAATGTTGGGGTTTTATAGAAACTAATCATTGACTAAAAAGCATTTTAACTGAAAGGTTTGGAATGGATATAAAATGAGTGATTCTAATCAGGAAGAAATTATTTCCATAGTAAATTCATTATTTGAAGTAAATCAGTTTACAAAAACATTGTATTCTTTAGAATTCAAAATTGATGATCTTGATTTCAAGTCAAAATTTGAAGTTTTGGCAAGAAGATTAGAAGATATGAGTTATGTTTGCAAGCTAGAGAAAATGGATGATGGAAAATATCTAATTATTCAAAAATTTTCCCAAAAAAAACCAAGAAAATGGCTTAGTGCTTCATGGACTCCAAGAATTTTGTTTGCTGTTGTGGTCACTTTTGTGATGATTGATGGATTTGTCCGTACAGAAAACGCCAATTCTATAGTAGAAATTGGAAATCCTCTGGAGATGGCAGGAATCTATACACTTGCTCTTTTAGGAATTTTGGGAATTCATGAATCAGGTCACCTTATAGCAGCAAAAGCTCATAGACTAAAGACTACTTGGCCATATTTTATTCCAGGGTTGCCCATTATTGGAATACCTACTTTTGGTGCCTTCATTCAATCAAGAGGATTAACAATCAATCGAGAAATTTTATTTGATGTTGCAATTGCAGGACCCATTGCTGGACTAATAATAGCGGTGATAGTTTCTATCTTTGCGGCATATACTGCACCTATTCTTGAAGTAGATGTTGCTCAGGGACTCTATGAAGATTCTAGATTGATCAAATGGGAACTTGGAGAACCATTGCTTATGACTGCAAGTTTGACATTGTTTGGGAAGGGAGGTGATGGTCACGAAGTTTTGATGACACCGCTTTTGTTTGCTTCATGGATTGGGTTTTTGATTACATTTTTGAATTTACTACCTGCATGGCAGTTGGATGGAGGGCATATGGCAAGAACATTACTGAGTCCTAAATTACATAGATATGCAACTTACGGAAGTATGGCCATTTTGGTTTTGTTAGATTTTTGGTTGATGGCAATTTTGATTCTAATTATGAGTTCTAGAAATCCCAGTGCAACCCCTTTAGACGATATCTCGCCATTGACAAAAAATAGAAAACTCGCTTATCTTGGAATTATAGTTTTAGCTATTCTGTGTGCACCTTTACCCTCTGGTCTTTTACCTTGGTAAAATTCTAGCACCGTCTAATACAACTGCAACTTTTTGTCTTGCTCCTTGAGTTTTTAGAATATAATCCATCGAATCTTTAATTCCAGATAGTGTAATTAGATTTAGTTTCTTTGCATAAAATTCTGGAAGAATTGAAACCAAACCAATTTGAAAATTCTTTTGGATTTCAGTTAGGAATAGTAAATCCTCCATACCACCAATGTAATGGGTTGGATTTTGAAGTTTTTCCAGAGGAAATCTACCTTCAATGTATTGCTGAATTGCATCTGAGCCCAAACCAGCTTTACATTCTGCAACCAAAATTGCCAGACCATCATTTTGTATGGCCTTTGAGCAATTCCAAAGAGATGATAGAGATTTACTTAGAGTATCATTACTAGAATCCTTTCCAGTGCTGATTATCATTGATTTTTGTTTTTCAATATCTTGAATGGCAAATGATTCCAAAGTTTTGCTCAAAGAAAAAGTCTCTGAAGGATGACCAATTGAAAAATCTACAATACCTTTAGAATTTGCGACAATTTCGATTCCTTGAATTTCAAAGTTGTTTGAGAATTTTTTTGCCTCCTCAAGACTTTCTGTGGGCTGTCCTGGAGTAGGAAAATTACCCTTTCTTTTAGCGTATGCTGAAAGCATATGATCTTGTCCAAATTTTTTGATTAATCTAGTAGCGATTGTTTCATATCCAAATAATCCATCAAATTCCATTTCTCCCATGAACACCAGATTGGAGTTTGAAAGTTCATTGTTATCAAATTCATTAATCGAGCTGCCTTCAGGCATACCGGCTCTTACTTGATTCATAATTTTTTTCTCAGCTAAAACGTTTGGAAATGGAAGTGATTTTTGCTCACATAATGTAAATAATGAGGAGATAATTTTTTGAATGGATCTTGAATTATGTAAAACCACTAAATCCATTGGCTTTGATAGATCAAGGGAATTTAGCTTTTCATTAATTGCTGAATCCTCTAATATTGTGCCATCAGAATCAATTTTTTGCTCTAAATTCTCTGCCCTAATGTCTAAAACAACATCAGTGATACCATAATTCAACCAGATCTCAGGCATGATATTACATCCAATACAAACCAAAATAAATCCAGTGTAGTTAATTTTGGTATGGATTTTGTAAAAGAGTTTTCAACCTTTTTGCATGAAAATAAAATAATTAGATTCGGAGATTTCACTTTGGCAAGTGGAAAGAAAAGCTCCTATTATGTAGACTTGAGATTAGTTCCAAGCTACCCTCACCAATTTCGCAAGATGGTAAAATATCTCCAAAATGAAATAATCAAAGATGTCGGACTTGACAAGTTTGACTCCCTAGTATCTGTTCCAACAGGAGGTTTAGTAATTGCCTCAGCACTAGCAATAGAAACCGTAAAACCGTTAATCTATGTTAGAAGCAAACCCAAAGACTATGGAACATCCAAATCTGTTGAGGGAAAAATCCAAGAAGGAATGAAAGTAGTAATGATAGATGATGTTGCAACAACGGGAGGATCAGTAGTAAATGGCATAAAATCTCTAAAAGAAGAAAAAATCAAAGTTAAAGATGCATATGTAATTGTAAATAGAATGGAAGGAGCAGATGAGGCCCTTGAAGAAGAGGGAGTTAAACTACATTCAATTACAAATGTAATGCAAATCACCAAATCTTTGCATGAGCAAAATCTTGTAGGAGATGAGGTATTGCAAAAAGTCCAAGAACAAATAAACATAAAATAATTATTGGCAGCTCAGACAAATGCCTTCCAATCATCATTCAGATATAACTCTGATTCTTCATTGCAGCCAGTAAATTTTATCTTTGGTTATTTTAAAACTAACTGAATTAGTATGGGCCCGAAGGGCTTCGATCCCTTGGCTCACCGGTTATGAGCCGGTTACTCTACCAAGCTGAGTTACGGGCCCTACAAAAATGGGATAAATCTTCAGTTTAAAATGTTATGAGCTTAACAGTATGCTTCGTAGCAACTGTCAAGTAGTAGGTTTTGTGCAGAAATTGATTTGTCTGCAATTTGTATCAAGTCATCAGTTTTTGTAGATGTTGTTTCAAGAATATTTCTCCAAGCTGCTGCATGTCGAATATCTGCTTCAGTATGAAGTTTGAAATATTCAGTTGCATCATCACTTGACATACCATAAAATTTTGCCATTCCATCTAGTTTTGTTTGGCTGATTTTTGGAATTTCTTTCTCAAAGGCATACATTGCACAAGAACCGCCTTCATAGGTATCCATCAATTCAGATAACTCAGAAACTGCTTTTTTGGTTTTCTCCAAGCCGTCATAATTTGTCAATTCTCCTTCAGATATTCCAAGCTCACTTGCGAATTTTATCCATGGACGGATATGATCTGCTTCTTCTTGTTGATTATCAATTAATTCAGAAATTACTGATTCAGGTGCTTTTTCTATAATAGGGGCCATAAAAGAAGGGACTGCCTTTACCAGTTGAAAGTATTCTTTTGAATACCCAGCAAGGGATTCAACAGTTAGTTTTCCATCAGACCACATCTCATAAAATGGATGTTTTAGTAAGCTTCTTTCTTCAATCATTTCGTCTATTCGTTTAATCAAATTCATGTCACATCTCCTTTATTGCCAGTAAAAAAATCTTTGTGGTTTACAAAAGATTTTATGGACAAAATATGGAATTTGATTGGGTTCCAGTGGTGTAGACCGGTCAAGCATACTGCCCTTTCAAGGCAGTGATCCCGGGTTCAAAATCTTTTGATGAAAATCCCGGCTGGAGCACCAAGATTTATTTAGTAATAACAGAGGTTTTTGTTTGGGCTACTCTTGGACAGGAAAAATATAGAGATTAATCCTTTACTTGAAACCTACGGTAAGTATATTGATAAAATTAATCGTTCTTTGGATAAAGAATTAGATCTTTATTCCGAATCAGAATTCATAGAGCCACTCAAATATTCTTTAGATGGTGGAAAACGAATTAGACCAATTATTCTAGTTTTAGCTGCTGAAAGTGTAGGAACGGTTGATGATAATACCTTGACAGCATCTTGCGCCGTTGAATTTCTACATATGGAATCTATTATTCATGATGATATTATTGACAATGAAACATTGCGAAGACAAAAAGATCCATTTCACATCAAATATGGATATAACACAAGTGTTTTGACAGGAGATTTCGTTTTAGGATTAATTCTTGGAATTTCCTCACGATTAGACAACGCAAGAATCACAAAGGAATTAGCAAGTACTGCAATGTTAATGAGCGAAGGGGAGATGATTGAAAGTAGATTAGAGACTAGCGAGGATGTCACCTTTGATGATTATCTTAAGGTAATTGAGTATAAGACTGCAGTTGCATTTCAAGCAGCATCTAGAATTGGTGCCATTATTGGAAAAGGTACTGAAGAAGAAATAGAATCATTAACAGAATATGGAAAAAATATTGGTATAGCATATCAAATTAGAGATGATTTGCTTGATTGGAAAAATGAAGATAAATTATTCAATTTACTTATCAAGAAAAGTTCTGATCCAAGAGATGTTTTTAATAAAATGGAAGAACTTTTAAAAAATTATTCTGAAAAAGCAAGGAAAGGATTACGTAAGATTCCTGATAATAATGCAAAAATGAATCTTGATAATTTAATTAAATTTACAATGTTTAAGGCATAAAGCCTGAACTAATTACAGGAGTTGCAAATTCAACAAACTTGATTATTGGATCTGGATAGACACCAAATCCTACCAAGAAGATTATAGAGAACACTATTACAGCAATGATAGATTTTGGTTCTGAAACTCTCTTTTCTGTTTCTCCTTCGAAATACATTCGTCTCATTATCCAACCATAGTAAGCCAAGGAAAGAGCACTGTTAAGAACTCCAGCAATTGCAAGCCAAGGAGCCCACCATAATGCAGAACCTGCATCTAAAGCACCACCAAATAGCATTATCTTACTCCAGAAACCTGCAAGAGGAGGAACACCAGCGAGGGCCAATAATGAAATCGTTAATCCTAGAGCAGTAATTGGCATTCTTCTGCCTAGTCCTTTTAGCTTATCCAAATTGGTAACTGCAAGAGTTGTAATTATTCCTGTTACTGCAATGAATGCCATTCCCTTCATTACTGCATGGTTTAGGATTTGGTATAGAGATCCTTGTAATCCAAGTGAGCTGTAAGGAGATACTGCAAGTCCAATGAGAATATACCCTGCATGGGCAATACTGGAATAGGCTAACATTCTGGATAGATTCTTTTGCATTATGGCTGCAACGTTACCAATAGTCATAGTCATGATTGCCAAGATTCCAAGAGCTAGCGTCCAATCAAGATTAAGTACTACCATTCCAAGAACGACAATTCGAATTGTAGCGGCAAATCCTGCTTTCTTTGTTCCAGCTGCTAATAATGTAGTAATAGTTGGTGGGGCACCTTCATAGGTATCAGGAAGCCATTGATGGAATGGTACCAAGCCCATCTTGAAGCCAAATCCTGCAACAAACATTCCAACAGATAATAAAGCAAGTGGAATTAGTCCTGGATCAAGATTTGAATATCCTTGTATTACTTCGCCGATATTAGTTGAACCAGTTATTCCGTAAGTAATTGAAATACCATAAACGATTATTGCAGATGACAATGCACCAAACAAGAAATACTTTAGGGCTGCTTCATTTGATTTTGGATTTTTCTTGATAAATCCAACCAGTGCATATGTTGGAATACTCATTAGCTCCCATGCAACAAATAACATAATCAAATCCGTAGAATATGCAACTAGTACCATACCAATTGTAGAAAGTAAAATTAACGAATAGTAGATTGCAGGATAGTTTTGCTTTCTCATATAATTAAAGGAGCCAACAGTTGTGAAGATTGCAACAATTAGCATTGCAATGGCAAAGAATCCACCAAAGGCATCATCAATGATTACATCTTCTGAGAATAATGCAGATGGCTGAACATTTTCATTAATGAATTGATAGCCCACATATCCAATTGAGACAATTAATGCCGCAAATGCAATTACGGCATAAAATGAGTTAGAGCCTTTCTCTTTTCTTATTACATTAATTACAGGTAAAACAACTCCTGCAACACCGAGAATTGCTATAATTACAAGTGGGGTTGAACTAATTTCTATCATCTCATATCACTCCTATATCAACAATATCAGAACTACAAATAGTAATCCTGCTCCAAATACGAATAGGTATGATTGAGACACACCTGTCTGTGTTCCTTGAACTACTCTGGCACTCCAGCCTACAGCCTTTTGGAATCCGTCATTCATTCCATAATCAATTGCAGTCTTCTCAAAGTATCTGAATACTGCTCTTGAAAGCCATAGTGGTGCCACAACAAAGCACCAGTAGATTATAGCGTTAAGATACCATCTGTTTAGAATGGTTTTGTGAATAGCATAAAAGACAATATTTGAATTTACAAATTTTGTAGCATCAACCCATCTTCCAATGTAAAAGATGTATCCCAATCCAATTCCAATTGCAAATGCAGCTAATGATGAACCTAATGCAACTGGATTAAGACCTTGAAGGAATCCGGGTAGGATTGATTCTCCTGATTCGTGATGAACTGTATGGATACCAAATGAATGTTCAAGATAATCTGTGAATAAATGATGTATTCCTTCTTCAGCAGATAAACCAATTAGACCAACACCGATAGTCAGGACTGCAAGAATTCCGTATGGAACCCACATTGAAAGTGGTGCCTCGTGAATATGATGTCCTTCTTCTTCCATCTTTTCGATGTGTTTGCTTGGCTTTCCATAAAATACCAAACCAATCATTCTTGTAGTATAAAATGCAGTAATGACAGCAGTTACAATAGCAATTATGTAAAGTGGCATTGCCCATTCACTTCCAGATTCAAACACTGCAGCAAAGATTGCATCTTTACTCCAGAAACCAGTTGTGATAAACGGAGCTCCCATCAAACCAAGACCTGCAGCCCACATGAATGCATATGTTTTCTTCATGTGTTTTCGAAGACCTCCCATATCTGTCATAAATCTAGAGCCGACAACATGCAATAGTGAACCTGCTGCCATAAAGAGAGATGCCTTAAACATTGCGTGAGAAATTAAATGGAAAAATCCTGCAGTATAACCATCGACGTATTGTTGTGATAATCCTGCAACACCTAATGCCATCATCATATATCCAATTTGAGAACCAGTAGAATAAGCAAGGACTTTTTTAATTTCAGGGTTAACCATTCCTTGAGTTGCAAGTAGTAGTGCAGTTATTGCACCAACCCATGCAACAATCTCAAAGAATTGATCCGCAAGTATTCCTGCTGCCCCTAAGGCAAAAACAATAGGACCTATTCTTGCTACAAGGAAGACACCTGCCTTTACCATTGTTGCCGCGTGAATTAATGCAGATACGGCTGTTGGACCCGTCATTGCTTCCAAAAGCCATTCATTTAATGGGAATTGTGCAGATTTTCCTACTGCTCCTCCAAATAACAAAACAAACGCAGGGACCAGTAATCCTTGAGCAGACATGGTCTCTGCCCAAGCAAAGTCTCCCATTAGTTCTTTAAAACCAAATGTTCCTGCAAACAAAAAGATCAAAAGCATTCCTGCAATCATCATCACATCTCCAACTTTGGTCATGATGAAGGCCTTCATTCCCGCATGGGTTGGAGAATAGTAATCTAGAAGACCAAGAACAGTTCTTCCTTCAGTTCCAACATGATCCTTCTTTTTGTCACGATACCAAAAGCTGATCAACGCATAAGATGCAAGTCCTACACCTTCCCATCCAAAGAAGACTTGAAGTAAGTTATCAGATAAGACAATAAGCTGCATTGATCCAATAAAGAACATCATCCAGAACCAAAATCTGGTAATGTCCTTATCGCCTTTCATGTATCCTGTACTGTAAATCATAATCAAGAAGGAAATCCATCCTACAACATTTGCCATAATTACTGAAAGTGGATCAGCTAACACTCCACCATTTAGACCAATAGATTCGATCCAAGTTATTTGATGATGAATTTCACTTGCATCTAATGCAACTGGAAAAAGGGATGCTGCAGAAAGTGCACTCATTAAAGCAAATGCAACTGCAACATATCCAGTTGCATGCTTTGATGCCTTTGCAACACCGGGTATTATCAAAGCAGCTGCAAAAGGTAAAATCCAAACCATCCATGCAGCAGCTGAAGTTGCTTCAAATGGTAAACCTAAAACTTCAGTTGCCATTTACTAAACTCCCAATACTCCATTCATGTACGGAATTATTGTCTTTAAGAAAATATCAGGATAAATTCCAAGTACTATTGTAAATCCGGCAAGCACCATCATTGGTGCTGTCATGTACCAACTTCCTTCTGTTACATTCTCAAGATGTTCAGGAGTTTTTCCAAAGAAGACACGTTTTAGCATCCAGAGAATATAGGACATGGTTAGTGCAGTTGCAACAAGACCTAAACCAAAAGTGACGGCCCTAATTGTAGAACCTTCTTCAATTGCAGTTTCTAATGCACCATAAAATAGAATCCATTCACCCATAAAGCCACTTGTTGGAGGAACACCCATTATTGTCAAGGCACCAATTACTGCACAAACAGCAGTGATAGGCATCTTTCCTGCAAGTCCACCAAGTTTTGAAATACTTCTAGTACCAACTTTGACAATGATAATTCCGGCCATCATGAAGAGAATGCCTTTTCCTAGTGCGTGGGTAACATACATCATCTCAGCGCCTGCCAATCCAAGGGCCGACATAGAACCTATACCAAATAGAATGTAGCCCATCTGACTGATACTCGAATAGGCTAGTAATCGTTTCAGATCATCTTGCATTAATGCCATCGCTCCACCGTAAATCATAGTAACAAGACCCCAAATGTGGAACCAGATTGAAAGTTCTGCAAATGTTGACGGTAAGAATTCAACAATTAATCTGAAAATACCATACGCACCAATACCAATCATGGCAGGTGACAACAAAGCACTGATTGGAGTTGGAGCTGAACCGTGGACATATGGCAGCCAAATATGGAACATGAATACTGCAAGTTTAACTCCTAGACCAATCGATATTGCAATTGCCGAGGCCAAAACGATATCATGTGGAATTTCTGATTCTTGAATATCTGCAAAGTCAAAACTGCCAATTGTAAGACCTATCATCAAAAATCCCAACAGTAAAACAACAGCGCCAGCATGTGTCCAAAACAAGAACATCAAACCAATCTTTCTTCGAGGTCCGTCACCCCAAAGTGCTACCAAGAAGAAACCTGGAATTAACATGATCTCAAAGAAAACATAAAATTCAATCAAGTTTGTAGATAGCACTGTTCCAAGCATTCCCATTGCAAAGACGAGATAAAGTGCAAAGTAGAGTCCAGATTTTGCATTAACATAATTTGCAAGAGAAGTAGATTCTACAACTGTTGATTGACCACCACTTGATTGAATCATTTTTTGTTCTTCTTTGTATTGCTCATGGAATTTGTGAATCATGTATGGTTTTGAGTAGAGAGCAAGAATTGTACTTAGCACATAAATCATGATTGCAAATGGTGATGCCAAACCATCAAGCATAAATCCAAATTCACCAAACATATCAGTCCATGGATAATGCTCTTCTGTTGTTCCGCCTAATGCAGCCTCAATTACTAGAATTGTAGTGTAAAGTAAAATTGCAAAAGTAAACCACATTGCTGGAGTTGGACCCATTTTTCTCCCAATGATATAGGCAACAGGTGATAACAATAATGGCAAGAAAACTGCCTGTAAGAGTGCATATTCCATTATCCTTTCAAGCTCCTAAAGTCTGCAATATCGATATTATGATACATGCGATATGCAACAATAATCAATGAAAGTCCGACCGCAACTTCTGCTGCTGCAATTGCAATTGAGAATAAAGCTAAGGTTTGACCTCCACTATCTGGTATGAATCTTCCAAATGCAACCATGTTAAGATTTGCAGCGTTGATAATTATCTCAACGGCAAATAACATTCGAATAAAATTTCGTTTTACGGCAAGACCATAAATTCCAATGCCCAAAAGAGCAACAGATACTAAAACAAACTCAGTTAGCTCGTTGGTCATTCTCCTCATCTACCCTTCTTGCTAAAACTAGTGCTCCAGTTACAGCACCAGATAAAATTAATCCCATCAAAATCAATGCTGGCCAATAATAGGTCAGAAAGTCTTCACCGATTTCTCTAAAGTCTACTGCCGGTTCATCTGTAGTGATTTGTCTAATTCCTGAATCCAAAATGACTGCACTTAAGGAAACAATCATAACTAACATTAATGCAATTCCAACAAATTTTCTTCTCTTGTCTTCAACCTTTTTGAAGATGAGTTCTCTTTTTACCAGCATAACTGTAAATAAAATTAAAACTGCAATTGAACCGACATAAACTGCAAGCTGAAACATTGCAACAAATGGTGAATCTAAAAGCAAAAAGAATCCTGCAATTCCACCAAGAGTTCCCATTAAGGCAATAGAACCATAAATTAAAGATCTTAGTTCTAGGGCTGCAATTGCACTGCCAATTGTAATTACCGATAAGGCAAGAAAGGCAGCATCAGCCATGTGTTGCACCTCTAGCAGAAATTTGAATTTCAGAGTCCTGATCAACAGATGGTTTTACTTGCAATTGAGCAGGAGTGTAAATCAAGCCTTCTTTGCTAAATGAAGAAAGTTCATAGTCATTTGTCATATACAATGCATAAAATGGACATGCATCTACACAAAGTCCACAAAATACACATTTACCATAATCAATTTGTGGCATGATAGATTTTTTGTTTTGTTTCCATTCTTCTGGAACCTTTACCATTCCAATTGCTTCAGCAACGCCTTCACATGCAATTGAACAAAGTTGGCAACCAGTACAGTGATCATGAAATAACATATGTCGTCCTTTAAGACCTGCAATTCCTACCCCCGTTGTTGGATCAAATTGATAACCATCCCCTACGAATTTTAATTTCTCTTCTGGATATCGAAGTGTAAAACGTTTGAGGGCTAGGTGTTTAATTCCCGAATTTAATGCCTTGATTATTCCAGTAGCTGTTCCCATTAGAATAATCCTCCTGGCCCCAAGATTCCAGCATACAGCAAGCCGAGTGCTATAAAGATGTTAACGAATGCAAGTCCAATTAGTTTCTTCCATCCCAAGTCCAGCAATAAATCAACTCTGACTCTGGGGAATACACCTCTTGGTAAAAGTATGAAGAAAATTACTCCGACAGTTTTGAGTACAAACCATACTATACCATTTAGCATCTCTTGAGAAAATATTGGAAGTCCAGGGATCTGAGCTGTGACAGGACCCAATTCAATTCCTTCTGTTATTATTTCTGCTGGGAATGGTGGTACAAGCATTGGTCCATTCCATCCTCCAAGAAATACTACCACAAAGAGACCTGCAAATGCATATAATTTCAGGTAAGTTCCTAATTGAACCAGACCGTACATCATACCAGATAATTCAGTTAACCAACCTGCCACAATCTCACTTTCGGCTTCAGGTAAGTCAAATGGAATTCTTTCTAATTCAGCTAACATTGTAATAAAGAAAACAATTGCACCGATTGGGAAAAACACAATCCATGGGAAACTTGATTGACTTGCAGCAATTTCAGAAAGATTCAAAGTTCCTGTTACAATTACCACACCAAGAAATGAAAGAATCAAAGGAATTTCAAATGAAACCATTTGGAATAAGGCTCTAATTCCACCAATGAATGGAAATTTGCTGTTAGCTGCCCAAGCAGAAAGAATAGTAATGATTGGGAAAAATCCAATCACTGCAAAGACTGCAAGAAGGCCTACATCTACATCAGCTACAACCCATCCCGGAGTAACTGGAATTAATGCAACAAATGCAGCAGCTGTTGCAACAAACAAAACAGGAGCCGCCCAGAAAAGCGGTTTGTCAGCTTTTGCAGGGATGATAATTTCTTTTGAAATTAACTTTAATCCATCTCCCATCAATTGTAAAATACCTTCTATTTTTCCACAATAGAAAGGTCCAACTCTTAATTGGAGTTTGGCTAGCATTTTTCTTTCTACAAAGATTGTTCCAGCCGCTATTAATGCTGCAAATCCAAATCCTGGAAAGGCAGCAATTCTAAAGAGATCAGTTGTCATAAAGGCTTTGATGATTGGAAGTACCCTAGAAGGATCTGCCAACCATGTTAATGCAAGAAATGGTGTAAGTAATTCGCCATGAATTACAGGCATTTCCATAAAAAATAAGATGAACATTATAGCTGGAATACCAATTAATACAAGGATTAGCAGAGTCCAAAAACCAACATCTAAGATAGACTTGATAAATTCACTTAGTTTGAAATTTGGTGCAATGACAGACATTTAGCGGTCTGCCTCCACTGGCCAATAGTTAAGACTCCAGTATGTTGATGGCATGTTTCCTAGTTTTTCTCCAATGAGAAGATGTGGTAGTGCAATCAAATTTCTAAATGATGGAACACTAAGTTTTACTCTATATGGTTCTGGTTTTTTGTCTGAAACAATATAACAACCTAAAGCTCCTCTTCCTGATTCTACACGTTTGTAAACTGAACCAATTTCTCCTTTTGGATTGGGTTTTAGTTTAACTCGGACAGAGCCAGATTTTGGCATTTTTTGTAATGCATCTCGAATTATTCTACAACTCTCCATCATGTCAAGCCAAGGAATTCTTGATCTAGCATAAGAATCTCCACTTTTCATCACATTAGTTTCAAAATCTAATTCATCATAGACATCGTATGGTTCTTTCTTTCTTACATCGTAATCAACTCCACTAGCTCGAAGAACAGAACCTGTCGTTCCCAATCTAATTGCATTTTCACGCGTAAGTACTCCAGTCTTTTCTGTCCTTGAAATTAAAATTGGATTTTCATAAAAAACATCTGCATATTCTTTGATTCGTTTTTCAAAATAATTTACCTGTCTTAGACAGACATCTTCAAAGTTTGCAGGTAAGTCATTTCTAATACCTCCGGGAATAAAATAAGAGTGAGTGACTCTGGCTCCAGTCATTTTTTCTAAAAGATCAATTAAGAGTTCACGATCGCCTGCAGGCCACATAAACATTGTAGAGTGACCCAAAAAGATTCCATAGATTGCAAGCCAATACATTGTGTAAACACATCTGTTTAATTCAGATGCAATTACTCTGATGTATTTGGCACGCTCTGTAACTTCTAGACCTAGAAGTTCTTCTGCTCCTAAAACGTAAGGATACAAAACATTACAAGAATCGTGGATAACTGGTCTTTCTAAATGAGGAACGTTTAGAACATAGTTTCTATACTCTGCCATTTTTTCCTCTCCGCGGTGAACGTATCCTGGATCAGGATCACATGCTACAATATAGTCACCATCAATTTGTACAATAATTCTCATATGTCCAGACCCTGGATGTTGGGGCCCAACATTTAGAGTCATTATTCTCTCGTCTGCTTTTTGAATTGCTAGTCCCGGAGGAAGTGTAGGTGTACTCATTTCTATCGCCCCTTATTCCTAAAGTCTTTCCTTAATGGCGGTAAGTCTGCCCAATCTTCTGGCAAAAGTAATCTTCTGTTATCTGGATGGCCTTCAAAGTAAACACCTAACATTTCAAAAACTTCTCTTTCGTGAAATTCTACACTGTAGAATATATCTCTAAGACTAGGAAGTTTTGTTGCATCATTTCCCGGAATTGGTTTGTCTTCTCTTTGTGCTCTTGTTGCCAATTCAAGAATTTGTCTTGTTAATGTAGGGTCTGTGTAAGAACTCAAGTGATAGACTACTTCAATTTCCTTGTCAGCAGGATAATCAACTCCGGAAACAGAGTCAACATGGTCATAATTTAGAACATCTCTAGCAAATTCAGCAACATCATGAACAGCCTCTCGGCCCACCTTAATTCCAACTCTATCTGGTTTTACAAAGGAAATTGTTGTTTTTTCACCAAAATTTTCAATGATTTTATCTGCAATTCCCTTTTCAAATGCAGGTAATTCAGGTTCTTCTTTTGGAGGGGCTTTTTTTGGAGCTGGTTTGGTAGCAGCTGGTTTTTCAGTGGTTTTATCGTTAGTCGGTTTAGAATCTTCAGGTTTTTTTTCTACTGCTTCTTTTTTTGGCTCTGAACTCATTATACAAACTTCCTAGCCTTCATTCTCTTGATTTTTTCTTGCAATAACATGCATCCTTGAATAAGAGTTTCAGGTCTAGGTGGACAACCTGGAACATACACATCTACTGGTATAACTCCATCAATACCTGGAAGAACATTGTATGAATCAAAATACAATCCTCCAGTAATGGCACAAGCTCCCATAGCAATAACATATTTTGGTTCTGGCATTTGATCATAAACTAAACGTAAACGTGGTGCCATTTTTCTGGTGATGGTTCCTTGAACCACAACTAGATCACATTGTCGTAATGATCCAAAGGCTTCAATGATACCAAATCGTTCAACGTCATATCTTGGACTAGATGCAGCTCCAAACTCTACACTGCAACAAGCTGTTTCAATGTGTACGGGCCACAGGGACCAAATTCTTCCCCAATTGATTGCATAACCTAATGGTTT
>Ga0209271_10000252_pt1 | contig 18577 bp, 16 predicted proteins | sample tdAd002_FD_187123 | JGI IMG/M metagenome (GOLD analysis project Ga0209271, IMG submission 187123) | Marine sediment microbial communities from the Atlantic coast under amendment with organic carbon and nitrate - tdAd00.2 (SPAdes)... | ecosystem: Environmental > Aquatic > Marine > Coastal >... | reverse complement strand
TTACCTGTAAACACATCGAAGTCGGGGAACGGGTCGCCGGATCACCGGGTAACCAGTCGATCCAGGTCGATTGGCCTACCCAGGCGTCGATGCAATCGAAGTTGCTACGGGTACGTCGCCATAACGCCTCGATACCACCCTCGCTTTCGGCCCAGGCTAGCGCCGCGTGTAAATCTTCCAGCGCCAGCATGCTGGGTGTATTAATCGTGGCCCCGCTGAAAATACTTTCAACTAACTTTTCACCTTTAGTCAGTTGAAACAGTTTCGGTAGCGGATAGCGTGGCAGGGACGATTCAAGCCTGGCTACAGCCCTCGGGCTAAGCGCGAGCATGCCATGCGCACCCTCACTACCGAGCACTTTTTGCCAGGACCAGGTGACCACATCGAGCTTGTCGAAATCAATCGGCATGGCGAAGGCTGCAGAAGTCGCATCGCACAGTACCAGTCCATCACGCCCTGCATCCAGCCATTCCAGGTCGGGTAGACAGACGCCGCTGGTGGTGCCGTTGTAAACCATCACCAGGTCATGCGCCGGGTTTACCTGGTCCAGATCTGGAAGCTCACCATATTCGGCCCGGTACAGGTTCAATTGACTAATTCCGAGCGCCTGTAAATCTTTCGCCCAGTCATTGGAAAAACTCTCCCAGACCAGCACATCGACCGGTCTCGATCCGAGCAACGACCACATCGCCATCTCGAATGCACCGGTGTCGGAACCGGGAACAATACCGAGCTTCCAGTCAGCAGGCAGGCCCAGCATACGGTGGGAGATATCGATCGCGTCGCGTAGACGTTGTTTGGGTAGTTTGGCGCGATGACTGCGCCCCAGGAAATCGGTGTTCAAATGGGTGATATCCCAGCCGGGATATTTCTTGCACGGTCCTGAAGAAAAACGGGGGTCCGCGGGTCGAACACGCGGACGCTCGGGAAGGCCGCTGGCTTCCTCGTTCATAATATAACCTCTAGTTATGGGTGGTTTGCTCCACCAGGCGCGGCCAGATTACCATGACTCAGCGGGTTTTGAATACCCGGCGATAAATCCAATGCAGATTATTATGCAGACCTATATATGTTTGTTGGCGGAGTATCGCTTCCTCAGCGGGTAAATCCCCATAACGGACACTAAAAACTCGGGCTAACCCGCGATCTGCGGCCGATGGTACGCTTCGAGCTGCAATCGATTCCAGTAAATTCGCGCTGGTGCTCAGGGAATGGGTTTGCCTGCAATACGGGCAAACAGCTTCTGGTAAAAGGCTACATCTTCGGATCGTAATTCCTGGTGGGTCGGTAAAAACTCGCTGACATCCATGCCGGACTCCAGGCCCGTGATTCCGCTCCCTCTGACCCAGATCGATTTCTCGACAAATTCTTTGGCGTCACCGTGGCAACCACCGCACTCGGCTTCGAACCGTAGTGGAGAATTGGCCTGGCCTAGCAGCATGTTGTGTATGGCTTCGATCTCGTGGTCGGGAATATAGTGATTGCGCATGAACAGGCTCAAGTTATCAATATGGTGCTGTCCCTGCAACTGCCCCTCTATATTCCAGAGGTATTTGCTGGCAAACCTGGCCGGATCTCCATGGCATTCTTCACAGCGACTGTCCCACATGGCTTGCGCGTCGCGCGAACCCGCCTGAATCGGGATTAGCGCCAGCAATAGAATAGAGATACTCACTCGGGAAATACGCATTGGTCGTCGGTTTTCGGATCTGGTTTTGGACAAGAGCTTAGCATCCGCTGATTGTCGTCGACAAAGAAAATGTCGTAATACGGTGCGTTCGCAAGCATCGGTAAAAATGACTGCTGATATCAGAGTTTAAGAGTCGGTTTCAAGTTAAATGGGCCGAACCGCGTAAGCCTGGTGACTAGCGGCCAGGGGCTGGAAACCTCTTTACCAGGGCATGATCTGGTTTCAGTTAGTGAAAAGGTTGTTATTTCGACATATACTGGCGCGAATTATCAGTGTCGGAGAATAAGATGAGCGTGAACGGAATTTGGAAAATTGAAATGCTGGGCGCCTATGGTTGGGAAACTGTGGCAACGGCATTCCTGGAAGATGGTGAATTCAAGGCCGCATCTCAGGATCAATACACGATTGGTAGCTACGATATCGCAGACAACAAGATCAAGATGGCTGGGGCTATGATTTCACATGGCGACGCTCGCACCTTGTTCGGTGACAATAAACAAGAGAGAAATCTTAGCTTCGAAGGCGAGGTCAACGGAGGCGAGATTGCCGGTCAGGCAAGAGATGATCAGAGTAAATACTTTATAACGTTTCGTTCTATCCGCCTGGCTGATCTCCCGTAATACCTGATTGCTAACTGTCGAGTAGCTGTGTAGCTACCCTGAATAAGAACTGTATCTTGTACGGGTCGGAGAAAAATGAGAGTTAAAGGGTATCGCCCTCGTTATGCTCAAGACGGCCCGTAGCGTTTCTTGAAGACCTCGGGGTTCCCGCTGTCCTTTATTTGCATGATATAGAGGTCGCTATAAACAGTGGATGGAGCGCCCTCGCCGCCCAGGAATGCATAAATTTCTGTCAGGTTCCCACCATTCTATCCCTATCACTACTTCGCCCGGATGCTTCGTAAGAATGGTTTTAGTAACCTCACACTTACTTGCGCCCAATATTTGAACCTCTATGCCGAGGTGCTCCGCAATAAGAAGATTACAAAATCCAGCTTATTTCGTCGGCAAATTTTAACATTTCTGAACATAGATACTGATATGCTTTCGGTTTGCAGGACAAATCGTATCTCTGGGGGCTGTAACTGAACCCTGGTGCTTCGGTCGGCAAAATAAAACCTGAGTGTACTGTATGAATCAATCACTGAAAGCAGCGCTGTTTTCAGCCTTCATATTTCCCGGAAGCGGCCACTTTCTACTGAAGAAGCCCGTCCACGGCGGCCTGTTGGCAGGCGTTTCAATCCTGTGTGTCTGGGCGTTACTGTCCACCGCCCTGGAAAAGGCTCAGGAAATTAGCCTCAAAATTCAAAGCGGTGAAATTCCGCTTGATATAAGCAGGATAACCGAAGAGGTATCGAAGCAGGTCGCAGGTGGTGGCACTCAACTGGCCGATATCGCCACTTACTTACTGCTCATCTGCTGGCTGGTTGGCATCGCCGACGCATACAGGGTGGGCTGGTTACAGGACAAGGCTAACAGAGCGCGTGATAAACAACCACGGTAGGGCAATCGAAGGTCAGCGTAAGGTACTCGCCATAATTACTTGTCGGGAAGAATGACAGTTGTTTTTGCAAGTTTCGCTTTGTTGTCGGCAACCAGTTTAAAGGCCGTAAATGCAATCCGGATGTAGTCAAAATTCTGCAGCTGCTGGCGCTTCACCGGCACATGATTAACAAAAGTTCCGTTGGTACTGCCCAGATCCTCGATAAAAATGTCAATTAGTCCATCCATGAGCTGGTTGGGAACCAAATCAATTCGTGCGTGCGTGGTACTGACGGACTCTTCGTCAATAACAATATTATTATCCGGGGATCGCCCGATCGAAATGGTGTCTTTATCGAGGGAAAAACTCTTCATGACAACATCATCCACTAGTAGCTGCAGCTCTGCCAAAATATTATTCTCTTTTTAATCAGTACAACGAAAGTATAAACCGGCTTGAGGTTGTTTCAAGTTATCGCGGCATCCAGATCTACATTTATTGAAGTATTTACTTAATTCGGGTGATGGATAAGGATAGATCCCCGGGGGCCAGGCGCCATCTGGACTTTGCGCAGCGAGGATCAACTTTGCCGGGGCGAGACCACCTGCGGCCTTCAATTGTTCATAGTGGTCCAGCCACACTCCTCGCGGTCCCGGATCTCGGCGCCATAAACCCCAGGACTGCGCGCCGCTCCCTGCGCTCGCGTCTGGATCACCCAGCGCCGCGATGAACTGCGTCCGAATGTGTTTGAAAACCGTTTGACCATCGCCCGTAGCATGAACCGGGAGCCCCAGCGCAGCCATCATCAACAATCCCATCGCCAGGAATACTGGTTTTATCAAGCGCCGCGGACAGCGCAGGAGTACACTCAAAACTCGCTGCAATATGGCTTTGGCGGCGCATGTTCTGAATTCTGAATTCATCTCCAGGTTAGGAGTTTGTTCTGCAGACGACATATTGAAGTTGCCACCTCATTTAGTTTGCTGCTGTTCGTGGTCAATGCCAAACAGAAACGGACCCGGGGAAACAGCAATTCGATTCGCATAGTACCCGTTTAGTGGCAGGCATAAAATCTCTGAGATTTACCTGGTTGCAACTTTACTTGATCAGGCCTTACTACATACACTATGGATCACCACCTTCGAGAGGTTCGATCATGATCAGTGACATATCTCGCGCCATTACATCGGACGAGGTCGAGACCTACCATCGAGACGGTGTCGTACTACTGCCAGGGATGTTTGAGGGCGGCTGGATTGATCTGCTGAAACAGGGGCTGCTTGCCAACTGTGACAATCCCACGGATCGCTCGCGAGTGTGGGACCGGGATGCTGCGGGGCGCACCATGTTTTATGACAGCCAGGCATGGCAACGCATTGAAGAGTATCGCCAGTTCATTTTTAACTCCCCCGCGGCCGAGATTGCCGGTCGGTTGATGGGCTCGGCAGCAGTCAATTTCTACTTCGATGCGGTATTTGTACGATCTCCCGGCAGCCAGTTCGCCACCCCATGGCATCAGGACGAACCCTATTGGTCGGTAGAAGGTTATGACACCTGCACCATCTGGATGCCGCTGGTATCAGTCAATCGGGAAAATGCACTGGCCTATGTGCCAGGTTCGCACCAGCTTGACTCTGAATTTCATCAATACAACTTCGGTAATCTGAACCCGGACGGCAAAACGGGAGTCGATCAGGTAGATTTCTCCGGCGTCGCCAGGAGTGTGTTTCCCGACATTAACGCCGACCCGGGATACTTCGGAGTCGTGAGCTGGGACATGCAACCGGGTGACTGCGTGGCCTTTAATAGCCGTATCATGCATGGCGGATCGGGCAAACTGGACGATGATCGTGAATTGAGGGTTTTTACCACCAAGTGGTTGGGCGATGACGTGCGCATCAAGTTTCGCGATTGCGGGATGGATCCGGATCATAGCTCGGTGATGACCCAACATGGCCTCAAGCCAGGTGACCGTCCTGGAACGGGCCTGTATCCGCAGGTCTGGACCCGCGACTAGTCTTGTTGGTCAAAATTTCACGGACATGCCTGTTTCTGTCCTGTATGTACCGTGCTGATCGCTTCGCGTTAACCGGTATACTGTCCACTGATTTCGACGGAAGGTTTTAGGAGATTTGTGATGCGTGCTTATGAAATTGTAACTGACGGTGGGGTGGATGCGCTTGCCCTGAACGAAAGGCAGTCGCCGCAACCGGGGAAGGGCGAAATACTGGTTGATGTTCGTGCGTCATCGATAAACTATCGCGATCTTGCGACAATCGAAGACCCGGTCTCGCGTGGCATTGCGTACCCGCGCATCCCGAACTCTGACGGTGCCGGTGAAGTGATCGCTGTCGGCGCCGGTGTCAGCGAATTTAAAAACGGGGATCGTGTCGCCGGATGTTTCTTCCAGAACTGGTCTGACGGTCGAATAACAAGCACAGCGATGGCGAGTGCGCTGGGCGGGGCAATCGACGGTATCCTCGCCGAACAAGCGCTGTTGAGCGAGGCCGGTAGCGTACATATTCCGGTCCATATGTCCTTTGAAGAAGCGGCGACGCTACCTTGTGCGGCGTTGACCGCCTGGAACTGCCTGCTCGAGCAAGGTGGCCTGAAAGCAGGCAATACGGCCCTGTTTCTTGGCACCGGAGGCGCCTCGATCGCCGGCCTGCAGATTGCAAAAATGCTCGGCGCACGGACGATAATCACGTCATCCAGCGATGATAAACTGGAACGCGCCAAAGATCTTGGCGCAGATGAGCTGATCAACTATCGCCGGACCCCTGACTGGGAAGCGCAAGTGCTGGAAAAAACCGATGGTGTCGGGGTCGATGTGACGATTGAAACCGGCGGTGGCGGGACCCTCGAAAAAACAATTGAGGCCACCCGGGTTGGTGGCACCATCAGCCTGATTGGAGTTCTCACGGGCGGGACGATTAACCCCACTGCGGTGATGCGGAAATCCATTCGTCTGCAAGGCGTCTACGTTGGCAACCGACGGATGTTCCAGGACATGAATGCGGCGTTTGCGGTAAACCAGATTCACCCGGTTATTGACCAGGTATTCGATTTTGAAGATGCGCGCGCCGCCTATCACGCGATGCGTGCAGCCGGACATTTCGGCAAGCTGGTTGTGAGAATTTAAATGAACCCGTTGAAGGCACCATTAAATGAAGCGGAAATCAGGCAGGCGGTAAACGTGGTGCAACGCGATGCGGGCCTGGATGATAGCGCCTGGTTCGAAACCATCAGCCTTGATGAGTCGGGCCGGTTTCCTGGTAAACGCAGTGTTTATGTATGTTGTTATGAACCCGCCAGCAACCGCACCCTGAGCGGACTGGTTCTGCTCGAAAGCGATGAATTACATGACTGGAGGCACCTCGAGGGGGTGCATGCGCGCATCGTACCGGATGAATTCCTGATGGCTTGTGAACTGGCGCGTAACGATGAGAATTTTCTCGCAGCATTGCGCAAGCGTGGACTTGAAGATGCCTCGAAGGTTCTGATCGAAAGCTGGTCGGCAGGTAATTTCGGTAACCCGGAAGAGCAAAATCGACGCATCGCCTATGGCTTCTGCTGGTTGATGAACGATGCCGGCGATAATCCATATGCGCGACCGATCGCCAACCTGCACCCGGTGTTCGACCTCGGCAGTCGCGCGATAATTCGCATCGACGATTTCGGTGTCGTGCCGATACCGCCTGATGGAGGACCGATTCGACGCCAGCAGCAGCGCGAAGATTTAACCGAGATTTCGATCACCCAGCCGGACGGCCCCAGTTTCGAAGTCGACGGTTTCCACGTCAAATGGCACGACTGGGAGTTGCAGGTCGGCTACGCGCAACGCGATGGGCTGGTACTTTACGATATTGGTATCAACGACAAGGGGCGATTGCGCCCGCTGATGAAACGCGCGTCGATGGCCGAGATGGTGGTTCCCTATGGTGATCCACGCGGGGCAGGTTTCCGACGTAATGCATTTGATACCGGTGAATACGGGATTGGCGTTTCGCTGGACTCGCTGGCACTGGGCTGCGATTGCCTCGGGCATATACATTACTTCGACATCTGGACCCACGACTGGCAGGGTAATCCGCGCCTGATCAAAAACGCGATCTGCATGCACGAAGAAGATTATGGCATTTTATGGAAGTACTCGGTGCCTGCGGCACAGCAGACCACGGTCACCCGTTCGCGCCGACTGGTAGTGTCGTCGATCGCGACCATCGGAAACTATGTTTACGGATTCTTCTGGTACTTTTACCTGGACGGCACGATTGGCGTCGAAGTCAAGGCGACCGGCATTCCGTTTCCGTCGGCACTCGAAAATGACAAATCGAGCCCTTACGGCCGACAGATTGGCGATGGGATCGAATCTCACGTGCATCAGCACGTGTTCAGTTTTCGTTTTGACATGGCAGTCGATGGCGAGCTTAACTCGGTGAGCGAAATGAACTTCAGCGCCGCGCCGGTCGGCCCCGACAATCCATACGGAAACGCCATTCTCTCCGAGGAAACCCGTTTTACGAAAGAGCAGCAGGCACAACGCGAAACCGATGCGCGCAAATCGCGCTACTGGCGGGTGCTGAATCCTAACGTGAAAAACCGTTTTGATGAGCCGGTAGCTTACAAACTACTACCGGGGGCGAACAGCTTCTCGCTGCAACAACCGGATTCATCGATGGGGCGACGCGCTGCATTCATGTATAAGCACCTCTGGGTAACCCGTTACGCCGCTGACGAATTGTATCCTGCCGGCTGGTTTCCGAATCAGCATGCCGGCGGCGACGGCCTGCCACAATGGACCCGGTCCGATCGCCCCATCGATAACGAGGACATCGTGGTCTGGCACACGGTTAACTATCACCACTGGCCACGGCCCGAGGACTGGCCGGTGCAGCCGGTGGTATATGCCGGCTTTCACTGGATGCCGGATGGATTTTTCGATGAAAATCCAACCATGGATGTGCCCAGAAGGGAGTAAGCGACTCCCCTCAGCTGACTAAAAAGGTATCCGTATGCCTTCAAATACGCTACTTAGATCGTCGTAGAAACGGCCCTGCTCTACTTGCTCTGGCCGTTATCACCAGGCCCATCGCGCGCGACCTGGGGATTGGTTACACTAGCGGCGCGACCTCGGAACAACCGGATTACAGCTTGAGATAATCATGAACAGCAGACCCAACATACTCGTCATCCAGGCTGGTCAACTGGCAGCCAAATACCTCGGGGCCTACCGGAACCCGATCGCGAGCACGCCGCATATCGATTCCCTGGCGGCGAATGGGGCTGTTTTTGACTCCGCCTACGACAACGGCACCGACAATATTTACTCGCAATGGGCATACCAGGATATCCTGGGCTACCGTTTTCCGCAGAAATGATTATGCCCGGACTACGTGAACTCGCCGCCGCGCTGTACAGCGGACAAACCAGCGCAGGCAAACTGGTCGAACAGGCCCTGGAACGGGCCCATCAGTCGCAATCGGTGTTTACCGCGATTAATCCCGGACTCGTCAGCCTCGCCTACTCGATCGATCGCGCGCGCAAAAAATCACAAGCACTACCGCCACTCGCCGGCATCCCGATCGCGCTAAAGGACCTGTTCAACATCCGCAATGAACTAACGCTCGCCGGATCGATGGTGCGCAAACACTATGCACAGCCCGAGGCAGCCGACGCCGATGTCGTGGCACCGCTACGTGCGGCCGGGTTACTGTTTTTTGGTCGCACCAACATGAGCGAATTCGCATTCTCGGGAATCGGTAAAAATCCACATTACGGCACACCCCTGTCGATCTGGGATCGCGCGACACGGCGGCTGCCGGGTGGCTCGTCATCGGGTAGCGCCGTTGCCATCGCCGAGGGCATCGTCCCCGCCGCGCTCGGTTCAGACACCGCCGGTTCCTGCCGGATTCCGGCTGCGTTTAACGGCGTGGTCGGGGTCAAACCCAGTTTTGGTCGCATGTCGCTTAACGGTATTTATCCACTTTCGCCGACGCTCGACGCGCCGGGCCCGCTGGCGGTCGATGTCGATAGTTGTTTCATTCTTGATCAATTGATGTGTGCCCAGATAAATCCGGGCGAGCCTTTACCACCGCTGGTTGCGGCAGATACCACGGCGCTGAAACTGGTGATTCCCGAGGCAAGGGTGATGACGGACCTGGACGATGAGGTGCGTGTTGCATTCGAGCGTGCCGTCGAAGCCTTGCACGCCGCGGGGGTCAGTATTCGACAGGAAGCAATGCCGGTGCTCGACCAGTGCGATGATTTCTTCTGTGAACGCCCCGTGGTCGTGCATGAAGTCTGGCAACACCATCGTGAAATGCTCGAACAGCATCTCGATGAGTACGACCCTTTTGTCGGCCAGCGCATGGTAGCCGGTGCCGAGATAAGCACTACCGAACAACAAAGCAGATACCTTGAAAGGAACGAACTGGTTGCAAGCTTCAATCAGCAGTTTGAGTCAATGCAGGCCAATGCATTGCTCTACCCGAGCGTAGCCTGCATTCCACCGGCGATTGCCGAAACCGAGGACGAGGACAATGCTCGACGCGTCAACCTACGCTGCCTGCGCAATACCGCGACGGTAAATTACTTCGACGGCTGTTCGATCAGCCTGCCCTGCCACCAACCTGGTGATGCACCGGTTGGGTTGATGCTGTCTGCCGGCAACGGCAGTGACGAAAAACTTTACCAGATCGCCGCTGCCGTCGAAAAAACCCTCCCCGCCTGTCACCCCGCGACCTGACCGCCGGGTCCAGTGTCGTGGAGTCGACACCCAATCCTGGATACCGCGATCAAGTCGCGGTATGACAAATTAAAATCAATTCCGGTAAGCCGCGGGGTGACAAACTTAAACCAATTCCGGCAAGCCGCCCCGGCCAATACAAAGTGCGTTAAATGGACTACTTGCGTAGCGTAATTGGTGTGTTCGCCCAGATCACGACGGTTTCGTCGGTAGCGGAGGGATTGGCGTACCGATGTTGCAGCCTGCTATTGAAGGAAAAGCTGTCTCCTGCTTCGAGTAAATGCACAACCTGGTCGATGGTGAGTTCGAGCGTACCGGATAACACCAGCCCCGCCTCCTCGCCGTCGTGCCGGTATTCATCATCGCCGGTAGAGGCACCGGGTTCGTAGCGTGATATGCCGAGCGCAAGCTCGCCATTCAAATTCGCCGATAACAGGTAATCATGCAAACCGAGGTACTCGGTGCCACTCAGTTCCGAATAGGTCAGGCGCCGCCGATTTTGCTGTCGTACGATAAATTCCCGTTCAGCGGCAGGACCCGATGAATCTTCCGGGAAAAACCAGCCTATATGCACTGACAACGCTTCCGAGATATCTTGCAGGGCGGCGACTGACGGTTTGGTTATATTACGCTCAACCTGGCTCAAGAACCCAACCGACTTGCCGGTAGCCAGCGCCAGTTGCTGCAGGGTAATGCCGCGCACCTTGCGTAATTGCCTGATTTCACTACCCAGATCGGCGAAAGCCTGATGCTGTGATGGTTGCGTGCTGCTGCCCATCTACAATTCCCGGGCTAACTGCAGGCCTTCGAGCACGGCCTCTTCAACGGTACGTGGCGAAACCGCGTCGCCGATCCAGGATACGCTGATATCTTCGATTTGCTCAACCCAGGCACACTCTCGATTGGCCTGCGGAGCAAAACAGGTGACCACGGTATCAACCTGTTCACAGACAATTGCCTCACCGCCGGTCATATGCTGAAAAAAAGCATTGCCGTCGAGCGCACCGTAAAAACGCGCGTAGGGCGTCATCTCGACCCCGAGACCATGTAACACGCCGATCCACTGATCGCGCACGATGGCCTGGATCGACTCGCCGGCAACACTGCCGCCCGATAAAAGACGTACGTAATGTCCGTCACGGGCCAGTTTTTCTGCTACCCCGAGTCCCGCCCAGTCACAGGACCAGTCCGCTATCACGACATTCTTGCCCGGTTGAATATCGCCCCGAATAACCGACCATGCATCGACGATTTCAACGCCGTCCACCTCGACCTCGGGCAGGCGTGTATCGGCACCGGTTGCGATCACCACATGGTCGGGGTCGATGCCACGCAGGCTGGCAGCATCGAGTAGTGAGTTGTATCGGATCGTAACCCCGGCCTGCTCGAGTTCGCGTTGCAGGTTGGTCGTGACACCGCCGAACTCGGCGCGCCCGGGTAACGCCTCGGCCAGGTTTACCTGGCCCCCGAGACAGAAGTCTTTCTCATGTAGCTCTACCCGGTGACCGCGTTCGGCCGCGACCACCGCAGCTTTCATTCCGGCCGGGCCGCCACCGATAACGAGTACTTTCCTGGCTCGTGCGGCGGTTTGCATGCTACCTATGCTGTGTTCGCGACCGCTCACCGGATTCTGAATGCAGGACACCGGAAAATGCGCCAGTCGATGCCCGACACAAGCCTGGTTACAACCGACACAGGCGCGAATATCGTCGGCCCGCCCGCTGGCCATTTTATTAACAAATTCCGCATCGGCGATCAGCGCCCGGGCCAGTCCCACCATATCGGCCTTACCCTGGTTGATAACTTCGTCGGCTATTTGCGGTTGATTGATACGACCGGCAACCAGCACCGGTTTGCTGACTACCTGTTTCAATCGCGCCGCATCGTCAGCGACAAAACCAGGCGCAATCGCCATCGGAGGAAACACGTGAATCCAGCCATCGGGCGCGGATGAAGAGCCGGCAATCACACTAAAATAATCGACATGCCCATCGGTATCGAGCGTCTGGCAAATCTCGATCATCTCGGCTGCCGGAAACCCTTTTTCAGTTTTTTCATCCAGGGTTACGCGTACGCCCAGAGTTTTATCGGCACCAATTCGTGCTCGACTGCGGGTAATTATTTCACGCAGGAAGCGCATGCGATTTTCCAGGTCGCCGCCGAATTCATCGTCGCGACGATTGGTTTCGGGATTCAGAAACTGTGCGATCAGATAACCCATACTGGCCAGGATTTCGACCCCGTCGAGGCCGGCATCGGCCAATCGCCCGGCAGCGTCTACATAGCTCTCGATCAATTCCCAGACCATCTCGTTCGGCATCGGTACCGGCACCACACGATATCGTTCATCGGGTACATCGGATGCCGAGTAGCTGAGGGGCCGTGATCCGTCATGGCTCAGCCTGACCCCTCGACCGGCATGAAACAATTGACCGAATACCGGGGTCCCCTCACTACGGCAACTCTGTCCAAGCCGGTTCAGGCCCTCAGTAATACGATCGCTACCAGCATAGAGAAACGCATCTTCGAAGCCGTAGCTGGGATGTACGGTCATACTTTCCATAATGATCAAACCGACACCGCCCCGCGCCCGCGCCAGGTGGTAGGCGATCAATTCCTCGCTGACCACACCCTGATGACCGAGCGTAGTACCGTGCGGCGGACTGAAAATCCGGTTAGGCACCCGGGTAGGCCCGAGGTCGAAGGGTTGCAGCAATTGCTCGTACATACAGGTTATGTGATGCTGAAATGACTTGATAAAATGAAAAAATAACATTAAATTTTCATTTTATCAAAATCAATAATTAGTATTTCCACTTAAATGCCCCGACTCAGCGCAACCCAGCGACAGGTACAGGTCGATTTTCTACAACAGGTACAGGATGGACGTCTCGACAAGCCGGTCGCCGAGGGATCCGGCTTGCCCAACCTGGCCTACACCTGCAACGACTTTTACCAGCTGGAGCTACAAACCGTTTTCCGTAACAACTGGGTGTTCGCGGGTTTCCGCCACCAGTTTGTCGACACTGGCGACATGCAACCGGTTACGATCGCCGGGCAACCCATCGTACTGGTGATGGCAGAAGACGGCGTTATCCGCGGATTTCACAACGTCTGTCGTCATCGTGGCGCCAAGCTGGTAAACGAGTCTCGTAACTGCAAAAAATTTATCTGTCCGAACCATTCCTGGAGTTACAGTCTGTCTGGCAAACTTATCGCGCGACCCCATTTTCACGGTGGCGATCAGCACGATGTCAACCAGTCTGCTTGCCATCGCGCCGACCTGGTCGAGATTCGTTGCGCCACCTGGCACGACTGGATTTTTGTCGATATCAGCGGTGAGGCCGAGTCATTTGCCAGCTGCATCGAACCGATTGCCAAAGTCATCGATGCTTATGATTTCAGCGCCCTACGCTTTTATGAATCACTGGAATTCGAAATCGATGCCAACTGGAAGCTGGCGATCGAAAATTTTATCGAACCCTATCATGTATTTTCCTGCCACCCGTGGCTGAACAGCTTTGTTGGGATGGAGGAACGCGAGGCGCCGACTTTCAACGATAGAGTGCTCAGCTGCGGTTACCAGTTTCGACATACCGATCCGGCGCGTGGCGGGGAGTTACCCTGGTTTCCGAACCTGCCCGGTGAAAAACATAACCGCGGCGACTGGTTTGTGCTATTCCCCAACTTCGGCTTCGAGATATTTCCCGACCAGGTAGACGTGTTTATCGCCTGGCCGCAGGGCCCGGCGAAATGCCGTGAAACCATAGCGCTGTATTTCGTCGGTGACGGCGCCAGCGCCGAGAAATACAGCGCAGCACGAAGCCATGTAATGCAGAACTGGAACGATCTCAATCACGAGGACATCGGTATTATCGAACGCATGCAAAAGGGTCGCGAATCGGAGGGATTTGACGGTGGTGTATTATCGCCCTACTGGGACCCCGTGTTGCAATATTTTGCTTCTTTGTTGACCAATTCGATCTCCGCCAGTTCAGTTTCCGAGAGTTGACCCAAGTCAATACAAGTTGCTAGCGGGAGGGTAATCTAGGCGTAATAATTTGTTGCTTGATACGCAATGCCAAGACCTCACCAAAATCAAGATGACCTGATCTCTCGCTACGACAAACAAGGCCCAAGTTACACCTTTTATCCAGCGGCGACAGAATTCCACGATCAAATCTCGGAATCGGACTACCGAGACTGGGCCAGGCTTAGCAACGAGGAGCCGATTCCCAAACCTTTATCGCTTTATTTCCATATACCGTTTTGCAGTTCAATTTGCTACTACTGCTCCCGTAACAAGGTCATCACCAGGGACAAGGAACGTACCGAACCTTACCTGCAGGATCTATATCGTGAAATCGAAATTCAAGCGAGCCTGTTTGATAAGGATCGTGAAGTACGCGAATTACATTGGGGCGGAGGTACACCCGGGTTCCTGAGCCATCAACAATCGCAACAGCTCATGGAACAAATTGCGCGGCATTTCAAACTAAAACATGACAGTGGCAGTGACTATTCAATTGAAGTCGACCCGCGCGTAATGGCAAAAGACGGCGTCGCCCACCTGCGCAAAATCGGCTTCAACCGCATCAGCATCGGCGTACAGGATTTTGACGAGCAGGTGCAGCAAGCGGTTAATCGCATTCAGAGTCTGAAAACGACATCCACGGTTATCAACGATGCGCGCCGCTTTGGCTTTCGCTCGATCAAAGTCGACCTTATATATGGTTTACCGCAACAAACCCTGGAGAGTTTTGCCAGAACCCTCGGTATCGTAATTAATCTCGATCCTGATCGCATCGTAATTCATAGCTACGCGCATCTGCCGCACAGGTTTCCACCACAACGGCAAATCAAGGCTGATGACTTGCCTGACTCGAGTGAAAAGCTTGCCATTTTGCATAGCGCTATCGATAAATTATGCGCCGCCGGTTACGAATATATCGGCATGGGTCATTTTGCCAGGCCTGACGATGCGCTCGCGGTTGCCCAACGTAAGGGTAATCTGCAGCGGAACTTTCATGGGTATTCTGCACATGCGCAATGCGATTCGGTCGGATTCGGTATCTCCGCGATCAGTAACGTCAGCGACAATTTCAGTCAGAACACCACCGACCTCGGTGCATACCATGACATTCTCGATAATCAGCAGCTACCGGTAGTAAGAGGCTTTCGTAGCGAACAGGAAGACCTGCTGCGGCGCGAAATCATCCACGACCTGAGCTGTCATTTCAGGCTTGATTTGCACAGGCTGGCGAAAAGATGGGGTATCGATTTTGCGCAGCACTTCGAAAATGAACTGCTGAAATTGCGTGGCATGGAAGCAGACGGTCTGGTCGAGCTGAGCGATGGCGAAATTGTCATTCGTGAAACCGGCCGCCTGCTGCTGCGAAATATCTGCATGATCTTTGACAACTATCAGTAGCAGTAGAAGATCGTCGATTTATTTTCCACAACGATTTAGTTGCTACATCGATCCAGTTGATCTAGATCAATTACAGCCGGGCATAACCATCATAATATTCGCTTTGACTCCTACTCTTAAATACATCTAGAGTATTTAGCCGGCACCTTCCCGCCGGCTATTTTTTTGCCTGTCGACAATCCGGTCTTCGTCCATCAGGATTCGATGCGCGGGGCCCTCGAGATCTTCATACTGACCATCACGCACCGCCCATAGAAAAATCCATACGATTAACCCGAGCAGGATTAGCGAAACGGGGATCAGCAGGTAAATAATTTCCATTAACGTGTCAACCTCAGTGCATTCAGCACTACCAACAGGGAGCTTAGCGACATACCGATCGCCGCCAGCCACGGTGCGATCAATCCTGCGGCGGCAGCCGGGATCGCGCCGAAATTATACAACAACGCCCAGATCATATTCTGCTTGATAACACGCTGCGTGCGTCCGGCCATGTCGAAAGCCTGGGCTACCGCCTGCAGGTCATTGGCGATCAACACGATGTCGGCGCTGGTTTTGGCGAGCGAGCTGGCGCCACCCATCGCAATCGATACATTCGCGCTGGACAATACCGGCGCGTCGTTTACGCCGTCGCCGACCACCAACACCGTTGCATTTGCAGATTGCAGGGCCTGTACCGCTTCCATCTTTTCCTGTGGCGACATCTGCGCCCGGTAATCGTCGATACCGGTGCGCTCGGCCACCTGCTGTGCCGCCGCTTTACGGTCACCCGTCATCAGCAGCACTGACTTGCCCATACGCTGTAATGTTTCGACCAGGGCGCCGGCATCTTCACGCAGATCATCGATAAAGGTAAACATCGCCATCGCGGTATCACCACGCGCAAGAATTACCGCGGTCACCGCATTCCTGTCAACCTGTTCCAGCCATGACGAGGGGATCTCGGCACCAGCCTGGCGGGCGATAAATTCGACATTCCCGATCATGTAAACCTGACCCTCGATACTCGCACGGATGCCACCCCCGGCGATGCTGGAAACCTGGCTAACTGCATCACTGCTTACGGCGGCAGTCTCGCGCAGCAAAGCCTTTGCCAGTGGATGCTCGGAGTACTGTTCCAGCTTCGCCGCAAACTGCAGGCAATGTTCGCGTTCAAATTCCGCGTTACATACAATCTGCTCGAGCCTCGGCTTACCCTGTGTCAGAGTGCCGGTTTTATCGAACACCACGTGAGTAACCTGGTTCAGTTTTTCCAGCGCCCAGCCCTGTTTAACCAGCAACCCGGCGGATTGCATTTTGCCAAGCGTCGCACTGATGGCCGTCGGCGTCGCCAGTGACAAGGCGCAGGGACAACTGACAATCAATACCGCCAGCGCAATTTCAAACCAGCGTTCGGCATCGTGCATCGACCAGAAAATGGCCACTGCGACGACAATCAACAACACCACGCTGATAAAGTTTGCCGCCACCCGGTCGGCCAGGCGCGCCAGCGGTGGTTTATCGGCCTGCGCGCGTTCGATGGTTCGCTGAATTTCAGCCATAACGGTATCAGCTCCGACCGCCTTTACCTCCATCTGTAACGGGTTGGTTACATTGATACTGCCACCCAGCAGGCGATCACCCGGCTGCTTGTCGAGCGGGATACTTTCGCCATTCAACATTGATTCGTCAAAGGCTGAAAATCCAGCGATGATCTCACCGTCTGCGGGTACCGTTTCGCCCGGCCGGATCAAAACCCGGTCGCCGATTGCCAGGGTCGCAGCAGGCACCATTTCTTCCGCACTACCAGCAGTGCTTAAGCGGGTAGTTACGATGGGCATCGATTGCACCAGTTGCTCAACCGTAGCTGCACAGCGCTGGCGTGCCATGCTCTCGAAATAGCGACTCGCCGACAGAAAAAACACAAACATCACCACCGAATCGAAATAAACCTCGCCGTACCCACTTACCGTGGCTGCGGCACTACTGGCAAAGGCAATGCCAAGCGCTAGTGATACCGGTACATCCATACCCACCCGCCAGTGCCTGAGGTCGCGCCACGCAGACATGAAAAACGGTGTCGCCGAGTAAAACAGGACCGGTAAGGTGAGGGTCAGGTTAAGCCAGCGGAAAAGCTGCTGGAAATTGTATTCCATGCCTGACCAGGCGCCGGCATAGAGGCTGATCGACAACATCATCACTTGCATGCCGAACAAACCGGCGACGGCAAGTCGGCGTTGCTGCTGGCGGCGCTGCCGACGATGCAGTTCCTGTTGCTGATCGGGGTTGTAAGGCAGGGCACGATAACCGATCTTCTGAACTGCCTGCAGGATTTCACTGAGTCTGATTTGCGTATTATCCCAACGCACCAGCGCCCGCTGCGTCGCGTAGTTCACGCGTACCTGTTCGACCCCGGGCAGGCCGGCTAAATATTGCTCGTTCAACCATATACATGCGGCACAGGTAATACCTTCGAGCATCAGGCTGGCTTCGCGCAGATCGCCCCCGGGAGACCGCAGGAATTGATTCTGTATTTCCGGCACATCATAGATTTCGCTATCATGCAGAAACCCCGGCAGCAGATCCGATGCGGTTGGTGAAACTTCGGTCCTGACCCGGTAGAAATTTTCATGTCCGGCAGCAACAATGGCCTCGGCAACTGCCTGACAACCATGACAGCACATGGGTTGATTGACGCCATCGATGGGAACCTCCAGGTCGAACTCGGCCGGCACCGGCAAACCACAATGGAAACAGCTGTTTATGCCAGATTGCATGTGTTCTGCGCCGATCTTGTCGGAGTCCTGGTAAGTTTTCGTTCTGATTGCTGCCAACCCCATTTTTTTTGTCTGGCCTGTCTGATACGTCACCTGGATTGTTTAATTGCGCGCACGATACAACCTAAATATGATGCATGCTTGATCTAAATCAATAACGCACCGACCGCTTTATCAATAATTCACGCTAACTAATAACAAAATTCATCATCATGTTTATACAGCACATTGTTGGACTGTTCATTGACCCAATGCGTCAGTGGGAAAAAATTCGCGACCAGCACAAGAGTGCGGATGGCGGCTCGGTGGCGCATATTTTCGTGCTCGCCGCAATTCCGGCGATATCCGGTTATATCGGCACCACGCAGGTAGGCTGGCGCATCGGGGTTGGCGAGCCCATTCGTATCACCGGTGATTCCGCGTTTGCGATAGCAATTATCTACTACCTGGCCCTGCTCGTCGGCGTATTC
>Ga0209271_10000251_pt1 | contig 18612 bp, 19 predicted proteins | sample tdAd002_FD_187123 | JGI IMG/M metagenome (GOLD analysis project Ga0209271, IMG submission 187123) | Marine sediment microbial communities from the Atlantic coast under amendment with organic carbon and nitrate - tdAd00.2 (SPAdes)... | ecosystem: Environmental > Aquatic > Marine > Coastal >... | reverse complement strand
GCGCGTTGCATGCAACTGGCGAACTCGACCGTTGAAGGACCCATTGACTACATCAACACGCATGGCACGAGTACGCCGGCTGGCGATATCGCCGAGGTTGAAGCGATGCGTTCGGTCTTTGGTGATGACATGCCGCGGTTCGGCTCGTCCAAATCGTTGTGCGGCCATTCGCTCGGCGCGACAGGCGTGCAGGAAGCCATCCACAGCATCCTGATGCTCGAGCACGGCTTCATTGCGCCGTCGATCAACTGCAACGATCCGGATGCGGCGATTGCAGGCGCGCCACTCGTCACGGAGTACGTCAGCGATGCGGGTATCAGCACGGCGATGTCCAACAGTTTCGGATTCGGCGGCACCAACGCGACGCTTGTGTTCCAGAAACGCTGATCGGCGGGCATAATGCCTGCCCATGACTATCGAGACTCTTAGCGAAACGAACTGCTTCGGCGGCAGGGTGGGTTTCTACCGCCACGCGTCCCATGCCAATAACTGCGACATGCAGTTTTCGGTTTTCGTCCCACCCCAGGCCGCCATGGGCAAAGTGCCCGTACTGACATTTCTGTCAGGGCTGACCTGCACCGAAGAAAACTTCATGGTGAAGAGTGGCGCGCAGCGCTACGCGGCCGAACTCGGCATCATGCTGGTGTCGCCCGACACAAGCCCACGGGGCGAGGGCGTGCCCGATGACCCCGACGACAACTACGATTTCGGTCTGGCTGCCGGGTTCTACCTCAATGCTACTGAGGAGCCGTGGTCACAGCACTATCACATGTATGACTACGTGATGAAGGAGCTGCAACCGGCAATCTTCGACAATTTTCCCGGCGACCCGGAGCGGCATGGTCTGACGGGTCATTCGATGGGAGGGCACGGAGCATTGACCATCGGTCTCAAGCACCCGGACGTGTTCCGGTCGCTGTCGGCCTTTGCCCCGATCTGCACAACACTGCACAGCCCATGGGGCCAGAAAGCGCTCGGCTATTATCTCGGGGATGACACCTCAACCTGGCATGACTACGACGCCTGCGAAGTCGCACGTAACGTCAGCGATGCCTCGGTCTTCGGCAAGATCCTCGTTGATCACGGCCTGGGTGACATTTATCTCGAGGAGCAACTCAAACCAGAACTTCTCGAAGCCGCCTGTGCGGAAAGCGGCCTGCCACTCGAGCTGCGTCGGCACCAGGGCTACGATCACGGTTACTACTTCATTTCGACGTTTATTGAAGATCATCTGAAGCATCACGCGGCGTTGCTCGGTGCCTGAATTCCGAACAAGCGTAAGTATTCCTCCCGATTGAAGAAAAGCCGGTATCCTGAGGAAATAGTGGGGCTCGCTACCGCGTTGTTCCGTAGCGGTTCCGAAGGAGTTAACCGTCATGCGTAGTTTTTTCCGTACTGCTTTTCTCGCCATTTTCATGCTGTCGTCAGCCACGGTCTTAGCCGCCGATCTGGATAAAGGTCTGGCTGCGTTCGCCGAGGGCGATTACGAGACGGCTCTCGCCGAGTGCCAACCGCTCGCCGATGAAGGCAACGTCGAAGCAATGTTCTGTGTCGGGCGTATGTACGCCAATGGCTTCGGTGTGCCGATGGATGATGCCATGGCACTGAAGTGGTACGGACTGGCTGCGGGTGAAGGCCATGGTCAGGCCCAGTACAACCTGGGCATCATGCATGCGAACGGCTGGGGTGTGGCTATGAGCGACGCCCCGGCCGCCGGCTTCTACAGACTCGCCGCCGGCAATGGCATTGTTGAAGCGCAGGCCGCCCTGGGCTACTGCTACAAGCATGGGGCTGGTGTTGAGAAAGACCTGGTCAAGGCCCACATTTGGTTCGACATTGCCGCACATAACGACGACCTCAGTTCTGCATCGGAGCGTGACAGCGTGGCGGAACGACTGACCGAGGAGGAGATCTTCGCCGCACAACGTTCCGCATTGCAATGGCTGGAGAGCTTTGAAGGCAGCGCAATGCACGCGGACCGGATCGAATAGAGCAACTGATTGTAGGAGCGGCTTCAGCCGCGACAATTCGCTTAGTGTGTCCCTATTACGGGAATAGGGTGAACACCCTATTCCCGTATGGGTGTTTGGGTGCCAAATTGACTGGAAAATGACCCAGTTCGCCATCGGGCGACGAAACCCTGTGCTCAATCGGGACACCTATCTATGACCTTGTTCCTACAACTCATCGCGGCGCACGGATGGCGGCGGCAGATAATGCTGGCGTTGGTTCTTTGCGCGTTTGTCCCAATTGCCAGTGCAGAAGACTCGCAGCACGATTTCCTGCTGTTTCCGAGCGTGGACACGTTTGACACGTTCAATGAATCAGCGCCGGATGTCGGAGACTCATTCGTACGGCCGTCGCTCAACGTGCTGTACAGCTATAACGGTGGCCGTTTCCGCGTTTTGGGCGAGTACCTGTGGTCAAGTACCGAGGCCGAACTTGAGCGGTTGAAAGTGGGTTGGCAGGCAGGCGACAACACGATGTGGTGGTTCGGCCGGTTCCATTCGACGGCGAAGTTTTGGACCAGCGAGTATCACCATGGGCAGTTTATGCAGACTTCGATCACACGGCCCAGCATCGAGGAATGGGAAGATGAGAGTGGCCCGATCCCTTCCCATATAACGGGCCTGTCGATCGAACATACATTACCGCGCACCGATGAGACCGCCTGGAATCTTGGTTTCTCGTTCGGGCTTGCGCCGAAGTTTGTCGAGGATAAGCTACATCCCTACGACATGCTGAATCCCGAATCAGATCATGGCCTGTCGTACAACGCCCGCATAGCCTATCGGCCAAGCATCTTTTCTGACAACCAGGTCGGCCTGCTTGCCGGCTGGAACGATATCACCGTCGATTCCGAGTCGAGTCTCAATCTGACCGATCTCGATGACATTCAGCAGCTCACTGTTGGAGTCTTCGCTGACTGGCAATGGGACAAGCTGCGCATCCTGGCGAATGTCGTGCATTTCAAGAACGAACTTAACTACACGACCGAATCCGTTAGCGACGTATTCGTCGCCGGCTACCTGCAGCTCGAGTACAAAACGGGTGACGACTGGACCGTATTCGGTCGCGTTGACGCGAGCTCGAGCGAGGACAGTTCACCCTACCTGCGCCTGCTGTCTGCCTATGTTTCACACCGGCACATGCTGGGCGTTCGCTGGGACTTCCACGAAAAACAAAGCCTGACGATGGAGATCGCAGATACCAGCAGGCAGGGCGCCGGAGTCTCTCACGACAATTTCAAGGAAGTACGCTTCCAGTGGAGCAGCGTATTTCCATGATTCATCGTTTTGGACTCCTCGCGTTCTTTGTCCTGGCATGTCTGCAGGCAGGCTCGGTTCGTGCCGAGCGCTCCGTCGTGCTGGTGACGAATGAAGAGTGTGCGATGGAGGCGATGAGTATGCTCGACATACGCAAGGCGTACTTTGGAATCGCAGTTAGCTACGAGGGGCGGCTGGTACGCGCCTTCCGGCTCAATAATGATGACGAACTGAGCCACATCTTTTTTCAGACCGTCGTCGCGATGTCCGAAAAGTCATACGAACGGCGTTTGTTGTCGATGCTGCTCAAGTACGGAACGCCGCGGCCGCAGGAGTTTCGAGATATTGGGGCACTCGTGGCAGCGCTGCGCCGATCCGATTGTGGCATTGCCTACTTGTGGCTTGACGACGCGACGTCGCAAGCGGGTTTGAGGAGTATCAGGCTGTTATGGCAAAGCGACTGACAACGCTGTCCAGCAGGCTCGTCCTGATCGTGCTGCTCATTCACGCAGTGCTGCTGCCCGTACTCTTCCTGGCACTGTCCGCAGTGGTCAAGCAGAACATGGCGGATTCATTTATTGACCATGCCAGGGTCCAGGGCAGGCTCCTGGCCGATGGTCTCGAGCTCGAGCTCGACAAGTCGCAATCCATTCTAGTTGCGCATCTGGACAGCGCTATTCTTGGTGGCCGGATCGTATATGCGACCTTGCAGCACGGCGATGACGAGATTACGAATTCTTTGATGGTGTCTTCCGACCTGACGCTGTTCAACGAGGATTTCGAGTTTGGCGAGCACGGCGACCAGACCTACTACCTGTCCTTGCCAATTATTTCGGCGACCGACATGGCGATGCTGCATCTCGGCTTCGACGAATCACTGACGCAGGGTGATTTCGAAAACGTGCAGCGGTCGATTGTCCTGATCATCGTCGCTTACCTGCTGATTGTGATCGTTGCGATGATCTCCCTGAGTGCGACCATGACCCGGCCGCTAAACTGGCTGCAGCGGGCGAGCCGCACTATTGCCTCCGGCGAATACGACAGGAAGCTCGAGACGGACAGCAATCTTCTCGAAATCCACAATTTGACGCAGGACCTTGAGCGCATGCGTCGCAATCTGGTCAAGGTAAACGCACGACTGCGGCATGCGCAGCGACTCGAGTCCCTGGGCACACTGGCAGGTGGTGTCGCACATGAATTCAACAACGTATTGCAGCCGCTGCTGTTGTACACGGACCTGGCGTTGGAGGACTTGCCCGACGACAGTCCGGTTGTGGAAAACATGGAACGAATTCTTGCACTGGCCAACCGCGCAAAGGGCCTGAGCCAGCAGATCCTGACTTTTGGTCACATTGATGAGGATGCGGCGCTCGAAGAGCAACCGTTTTCCCCTGTCGTCGAGGAAGCAATCATTATGATTCGGGCATTGTTGCCGGCGACAGTCGATTTTCGCGTTGAAATCAGTGCACAAGTGGGCCTGGTGCGATGCGATCCTACACAGATTCAGCAGCTTGTTGTAAACCTGTGCAATAACGCTTACCAGGCGTTGACGACGGGGGACACGCATATCAATGTAACGTTGTCGCGGCGATCAGTCGATGCGGACCTGGCCGCTCGGCACCCCAATCTCCGTGCCGGGGAGTACGTGGTTCTCGGGGTTGCCGATACGGGACGGGGAATGGACGCGGAGACCATCGAACGCATATACGAACCATTCTTCACAACCCAGACGGTCGGTGAGGGCACTGGTCTTGGCCTGTCAGTCGTACATGGCATCGTGCGGCGACACGATGGAGAAATCCTTCTGACCAGCGAGGTCGGCAAAGGTACGCAGTTTCAAATTTATCTGCCACTGGTAAGCAGTGCAGGACACAACAAACATGAGCAAAGGTGATCAAATGGCAAACATACTGGTAATTGATGACGAGAAGGACGTTCGCGTCGTTCTCAAAGAAGTATTGCGGCGTGCGGGCCATGACGTGACGCTCGCCGCGAATGGGCGAGAAGGGCTTGAGAAGCTCGCGGCCGATGGCGCCGATGTCGTAGTCACAGACGTGATCATGCCGGGCACTAACGGTGTAGCAATGGTTCAACAGATCCGCGAGGCGCATCCCGACATGCCAATCATCGTGATTTCGGGCGGCGGCAACGTTGCGCCTATGGACTATGAGCCAGGCGCGATCTCGACGTCGGCGTACCTCGCGTCAGCAACCATAGCAGGCGCAAATCGCACACTGACCAAGCCTTTCGAGCGCCAGGCCCTGGTCGACGCCGTGCAGGAACTGCTGGCGGAATAGTGGCAAGGCTTTTGGTCAAAACTGGGGAAAAGACCCCATTTGCGGGTAGAGGTTTCGCCTCAGTGATTGGGCAGTGCGCCCCATAGGAACGCTGGCAACTACCGTATAACGTCGCCAAACGAGGCAAGCTGGATGCGGGACATCCGGTGAGGTAAGAGAGGCGCCGTGATTCAAGCCGTCACCAAATTGCATGATGATTCGAACCCGTCAGGCGCGCGCGCGCCCCTGACTGGCCCAGAGCGCGTGGAGCATCACATCCGGCAGGCGCTGGTCGCCGATGGCAAGATATCGGAAGCGGAGTTTCGCCGGCTGCAAAGGATCAGGGCCGAGGGCGCGGACGACAAAACTATTGTCAGCATGCTCATCGGGCTGGGCCTGGTATCCGAGCAGTACATTGCCGAACTGCTCTCGGCGTCCCATGACTTGCCCAGGCTGGCGGCTACCGACCTGCTCGACGTGCCCGAGGCAAGCGTCGACATATCCCCGAGGTTCCTGCGCGAGCACACCTGCGTTCCGATACTGGATGCGGCAGGCCAGGCGGTACTCGTGATGGCCTATCCGGGCGACGACGACGCCGTCAGGCAGGTGCTACAACTGGCTTACGATTTGCCCTTGTCGCTCGCGATCGCGACCCAGTCGGAGATCGAGAGTGCAATCGAACAACTGCATGGCGACGGCAAGTCGGCGATGGGGCAGATCGTCGACGGTGACGGCGACGACGATGGCTCCGACCTCGACGTCGAGCAACTCAAGGACATGGCCAGTGAAGCCCCCGTCATCCGGCTGGTCAATCTACTCCTGCAAAATGCGAGTGAGGCGTCCGCGTCGGACATTCACATAGAGCCGTTCGAGGGGCAGCTCAAAGTCCGTTATCGCATCGACGGCGTGTTGCACGATGTCGAGGCGCCGCCGCAGAAACTCGCGGCTGCGGTCATCTCGCGCATCAAGATAATGGCCAAACTGAACATCGCCGAGCGCCGTCTGCCACAGGACGGGCGCATCAAGCTTAAGATCCAGGGCAGCGATGTGGATGCTCGCGTTTCGACGATACCGACGATGCATGGCGAGAGCGTCGTCATGCGGCTACTCAATCGCGGAGACGTAAAGCTGGAGCTGACTTCGCTCGGCTTCTCTACAACGGTTCGCGACGCCTTTCTCGAAATCCTGCACCAACCGAATGGCCTGATTCTTGTGACCGGCCCGACAGGCAGTGGTAAGACGACGACGCTGTACACGGCCCTCGATCTTCTCAATACCGAGGCGCGCAAGATCATCACGGCCGAGGATCCGGTCGAATACCAGATGAGTGGTGTGAATCAGATCCAGGTCAAGCCCGCCATCGGCCTGACGTTTGCCAGCGTGCTGCGGTCGATCGTTCGCCAGGACCCGGACGTCATCCTCGTGGGCGAGATGCGCGACCTCGAAACGGCCAGGATCTGTGTGCAGTCGGCCTTAACCGGCCACCTCGTGTTGTCGACGCTGCACACCAACAGCGCCGCGAGCAGCGTTACACGGCTGCTCGAGATGGGCATCGACGACTACCTGCTGACGTCCACGGTATCCGGCGTTCTCAGCCAGCGACTGGTGCGCAAGCTTTGCCATGAGTGCCGCGAGTCCTACGTGCCGGATGACAAATTAGTCAGTGAGCTCAAGCTGGACCGGGTTACGGATGCCAAAGACATCGTGCTCTACCGGCCCAAGGGTTGTGACGCCTGTAATGACACGGGATACCGCGGCCGCCAGTCGATTATCGAGCTGCTGACGATCAGCGACGCTGTTCGCAAACTCGTTCTGGCAAGAGCCGACTCTAACCAGATTGAGAAAGCGGCAATCGATGCCGGCATGCGCACGATCTACGAGGACGGTTGCCAGAAAGCGCTCGACGGCATCACCTCAATGGACGAGGTTCTGCGAGTGATCCAGGACGGGTAAACGCCATGCCACACTACTACTACAAAGCTGTGACGCGCGACGGAACCGAGGACGAAGGCGAAATGGTCGAGTCCAGTGCGGCGGCAGTCATCCGGCGTTTGCAGGACACGGGCCGAATTCCGATCCTGACCGAAGAAGTGGTGAAGGGCGGGCGCAGCCGCAGCCGCCTGAAAATGCCGGCGCTGCAGCGCAAGCCACGTGCGCCCGACGTTGCCGGTTTTACGCGATCGCTCGCATCCCTGCTCGCATCGGGCGCCGCGCTCGACCGCGCGCTCGAAATCATGCTGAGCGTTGACGACGACGAGGCGACACAAAAACTTATCGAAGATATCCAGACAGCAGTTCGTGGCGGCGCGTCGCTGTCGGCTGCCATGCAGGAGCAGGGCAAGGTCTTCTCCGGCTTCTACATCAGCATGATTCGTGCCGCGGAAGTTAGCGGCACGCTTGCCGAAGGCCTCGAGCAGTTATTGGAGTACCTTGAGCGGAGCCGCGAGATGCGCGAGAAGGTCGTGTCCGCACTGATCTATCCCTCGATCCTGCTGTTCGTTGCGGCATTGTCGGTCATCATCCTGATGACGCTTGTGGTACCGCAGTTCCGGCCAATCTTCGAGGACATGGGTTCCGCCTTGCCCGTGGCGACGCGTGTCGTACTGGGCGTGTCCGATTTCGTCGCGGCGTTTTGGTGGGCTGGATTGCTATTGGTCATCGCAACGATCGCCGGAGCGCGACACTGGCTGGCGGATCCCCGGCATCGCCATCGGCTCGATGCGGTCGTGTTGCAGGCGCCATTGCTGGGTCCGCTCATTAGCGCGCATGAGACGGCCAGGTTCAGCCGCAGTCTTGGCACCTTGCTGAAAAACGGTGTGCCGGTATTACAAAGCCTCGAGATCGGTCGGGACACGCTGACCAATCGCGTTATGGCGACGTCGGTGTCAGCCGCGGCTGACAGCTTGAAGGAGGGCGGGGACTTATCCACGACGCTGGAGGAGGCCGCCATTTTGCCGGCGCTCGCCATCCAGATGATCAAGGTCGGGGAAGAGAGCGGCAACCTCGACCGCATGATGTTGCGCATTGCGCGCGTCTATGACGGCGAGGTGGCGATCAAGGTTCAGCGCATGCTGGCGATGCTGGAGCCGTTGCTGATCATCGGCCTCGGCATTCTGATCGCCGGCATCATCATGTCAATTTTGGTAGGCGTCATCAGCATCAACGACCTGCCGGTTTAGGATTCAGGAGAGATCGAATGTCATTGTGCGTAAAACGAAGAGGCGGCCGGAGCCGCGGCTTTACGTTGATCGAGTTGCTCGTCGTCCTCGTAATTCTGGGGCTGCTGGCGAGCCTCGTGGGCCCGCGAGTTATCAAACACCTCGGCGAGTCCAAGTCCAAGACGGCGATGCTGCAGATCGAGGAATTGAGCAGCGCGCTGGACGTGTACCGGCTCGAAGTCGGCAGGTACCCGAGCAGCGACGAGGGCCTGACGGCGCTCGTCGAGAACCCCGGCGGCGTCGATCAGTGGAACGGTCCGTACCTGCGTAAGTCGACGATTAGAAAAGATCCCTGGGGCAACGAATACAGCTACGTCGCACCCGGAGAGCATGGGGACTTCGACCTTTACTCACTCGGCGCGGACAACAGCGACGGCGGGGAAGGCGAGAACCGCGACATCCTGGGCTGGGAGTAATCCCGGGATACCGGCATAGACGATGAACGGCACAAGACACAGAGGATTTACCCTGATCGAACTGTTGATCACCCTGGTGATCATGGTGACGATCGTTGCGGTGGCAGTACCGAAATTCTCGCGTGCCATGACCTACGTCGAACTGCGCAAGAGCACCCAGCAGATTGCCGCGAGTCTTCGCAAGGTACGCAACGACTCGCTAGTGGAATCGCGGGTCACGGAACTGATTGTCGCATCCGACACACAGTCTCTGCGATCACCGGATGACGCCATCGTTTACCAGTGGCCCGACGACATCATCGTTGAGATGGCGAACCGCGCGCCGTCATTCGACGATGCCGACCCGGTGCTGAAGTTCTTCCCGGACGGCAGCGCAACCGACAGCATGCTGACGGTTACCGCACTCGAACGCAGTTACACAATCACGGTCGACTGGCTGACCGGGCGCGTGCAGGTACTCTGATATGGGTCTGCGCCGATCAAAAACCCGCGGCTTCACACTGATGGAAGTCCTGGTTGCGTTGTCGATCCTGGCGCTGAGCTATGGCGTTATCCTGCAGATCCTCGGAGGTGCCGCGAGTAAAGCAGCCCTGGCTGGCGATTACCGCCGCGCGCTGATCATCGCCGAATCGCAACTCGATTACGCGGCGGCAATTATGGTCAACGAAGACATCACCGATTCTGGCGTGACGGATGGCAAGTATCACTGGCAGGTTTCGCAGCGGCCGGCGGAAGAGCATCTCAGTCGCGGCCTGGCGATTCGCTATACGCCCGTGGTAATCGACGTCCAGGTCAGTTGGGCCAACGCCGCGGGGCTCGAGCGCTCTGTCAATGTCAGCACCATACGTCTGGCAAGAGGCAACGCAAGTTGAGTCACATGACCCCAATTAGCAGGCAGAGTCGCGGCTTCACGCTCGTGGAGTTGCTCGTGGCCCTGACCATCATGGGAATCATCGCCGGGTTGATGGGTAGCAGCCTGCGCTTCAGCATTGGCACCGCTGACAAGGTTGAGTCCCGAATCGCTGCTATCGAATCCCTGCACCAGTCGCAACGGGCATTTCGCCGCCAGGTGCAACTGGCCTTGCCGATCCTGCAGCCCGACGACGACGCGGGGCAGACACTCGATTTCGCGGCCGGCGCCACGGCGTTCGAATTCGTTGCGCCGCTGCCCGGCCTCGATACTGGCGGCATGCTGTATCGCATTTCGTTACATATCGAAGATGACGATCGAATGGAAGGTCAGCAAGGCAGAGTGATCATGGCTTACCGCCTGTACCTGGATGGCTCGCAAGGACATGGCCGGATCGAGGAGGCCAGGGAAGTCGTCCTGATGGACGGTTTCTCGAGAGCGAGCTTCAGCTACCGCGATACGCTGCGGCCGGGCGACGGCCGCTGGATGGAAGCCTGGCCGCACGGCGACCGACTGCCGGACCTGGTGCGCCTGACCCTGTTCCCCGACAGTGGCGACGAACGGGACGAAATGAACCTCATCGTGGCGATCAAGGCGACACTGCCAACCCGGGGCGGTGTGTCGTGAACGCCCCGCGCCGTCATATGAAAGGCATCGCGCTGATCAGCGTGTTGTGGATCGTGGCGCTGCTAACCGTGGTTGCGACCGGCCTGTCGGCAAGCGTCAGGTTCGAAAGCCGGGCCGTTGCCAATTTGAAGCTGGCCTTGCAGGCGCAGTATGCGGTTGAAAGTGCCGTCGATCTCGCCGCCCTGAATCTCATGTATCCGCAGTCGATCCGCTGGCCCGTGGACGGCAGCGTTCAGGAACTCAATATAGGCGACGCCCGGGTGCGCATCGCTATCCGGGACGTGACAGGCAAAGTCGATCTCAACCACGCGCCAATGATCCTGCTGCGCAACCTGCTGTTGCAGGCGGAAGTCGACCCCCAAACGGCGGACTTGCTGGCGGACGCCATCCTGGACTGGCGCGACGATGACGACTTCCGCCATCTCAACGGCGCCGAAGACAGCGACTATCGGATCGCGGGACTGCCCTATGGCGCCAAGGATGCACCGTTCCACTCGGTAGACGAGTTGCAGCTGGTGCTCGGGATGACTGACGAGATCTTCACCGCAATACAGTCATCGCTTACGGTTTTCTCAGGGCAGGGCGGCGTCAATGTGCAGCACGCTTCACCGCAAGTCGCCGCGGCGGCGGCAGGACTTGAGCAACTTAATATCAGTGCCAGCGGCACCGCCTTCACGGTACACGCCGAAGCACGCGTGGCCGGTAGCATCGTTTCGCAGGCAGAAGCGACGATCAACATTACCTACAGCGGTGTCGGCCGGCCGTTCCAGATATTGCAGTGGCGGCGACCGGACGAGAGGTTATTCGCAGAGCCGAATGCAGACGGGTTCCTGGAGGCAGCGCTTTGAGCCTGCAAGAATTATTGCCGCGCCTCGCCATCGTTCGTAGCGATGGTGAGTCGAAACTTCAGCGTTTCTGGCGATGGTGGTCGGGAGAGATACTGCACTTTGTTCCTTCGCGCATTCGCGAAGCGCTCGATAGCAAGGAGCGTGTCCTGCTCGTGTCCGTCCGCGATCGCGAAATGGTCGTCGAGTACAGGCATGGCTCGGACAGGCAGGTAGTCGATACGATCGGTCTGTTTGGCAGCCCGGGCGCGGATGCGGCTTCGTCGCCGGCGACCCAGCGGGAAGCAGACAGTGTCATCGTCGAGCTGCCGCCCACGATAGCGGTTCGGCGCCAGGTGACGCTGCCGCTGGGAACCGAGGACCGGATCGCCGACGTGCTCGACTACGAAATGGACCGGTTAACGCCGTTCGCGAAAGACGACGTCTACTCTCATCACCGGGTCGCGAAACGCGATACTGCTCGCGGCATAATCTGTATCGATCTTGTTGTCGCGCTGAAAAAGACCGTCGATGAATTACTGAGCGCTCTCGAGCAGCGCGGGATTAATGCGTCGAAGGTCACGCTGTCTGGCGCAGCCGCAAGCACAGACCGCGGCCTGGCATTGGTCAACCTGTTGCCACAGCAAAAGCGTTCCAGCGTGACATCGCGATGGCCGATCATCCCCAGCGCGCTGACCCTGCTTGCCGCAGTGCTTGTGATGGCGGCGATCGCCTATCCTCTTGTGCAGCAGAACAGGGTGCTCGGGCAACTCGAGAAAGAGGTAGGCGAGCTCGCACCGGCTGCGATCGCCGCCGGCAAGACCAGGGACGATATTGCCACGGCAGCAAGACAGAGCGGCTTCTTCGCGGAAAAATGGGCCAGCATGCCCACGAAGATACGAGTGCTCGATGAGCTGACGCAGGTCGTTCCGGATGACACCTGGTTGACGAGGATACAGTTGGATGGCGCAACCGTTCGCATCCATGGCGAGTCGGAAGGCGCCTCTTCGTTGATCGGCTTGATCGAGGCATCGGACCTGTTTCGCGACGTCCGTTTCTCGTCACCGGTGACCAAGAATCCGAGGACGTCAAACGACCGCTTCGTTATCGAAGTACAGGTTGAAGTGGAGGGCGCGCCCGGTGAGTGATCTGCAGACATTCGTTCGGTCCCGGTACATGGCGCTCGCGCTGTTGGTCTTCGCCGTGATCGCAGTCGTCGGGGTGCTGAGCCAGCCGTTCGTGTCGCTGCATTCGTCGCAGGCTGCGGCAATTGAAATTAAGCAGGAGCAGATCGCGCAGTACCAGAATCTGGCCGGCAGCCAGCAGTCCCTGCAACAGGAACTCGCACAACTGCAGCGCCGCAATCCGGCTGCCGCCTACTACGTGCAGGGAGAGACGCCCGCACTCGCGGCTGCCAGGATGCGACAGTTCGTCAAGCAGGTCGTTGACCAGAATGGCGGTGAGTTGATCAGCACGCAGATCGTGCAACAGGACGAGGAAGGAGCGGAAAACAGCGCTCGACTGCGGGTACACCTGCGCACCGACCTCAACGCGTCTGCGCAGATACTGTACTTGTTGGAAAGCGGCAAGCCTTTGTTATTCCTGGATAAATTGACCATAAGTTCGAGGCTCGTTCGGGGTACCGCCAAAGCCGGCAGCCCGCAGGTGTCGCTCGACATGAACTTCGATGTCACCGGGTTCTTGCAGGGGGGCGCGTAGTGGGGAGGGCTCTCGAAAGTCTGACGCTTTATTCTCGCACGATGCTGGGAATATCCGCCGTCATGGCGCTGGTCATCGTTGCAGAAGTGGCGCTGCTGGGTGCAGGATCGGACACGTCGTTGCCTGAGGCGAATCCGGTAACCGCGAGCTCGCAGGACGCGGCCTCGGAGACCGCGATCGCCAGTTTGCGCATCCCGCCCGTCATTACCTACCAGGCCGTTGTGGAGCGGCCACTGTTCTCCGACTCACGGCGGCCGGCGCAAGTCGCGCCGGGCGGGAAGGCTGCCCAGGCCGCACAGCTCGGCGCCAAGTGGCGGCTAACCGGCATCGTCATGGCCGGGGACAACTCGTTTGTGCATGTCGAGGGCATTCGCGACAGGAAGACCGTACGACTCAAGGTCGGCATGCCGCTCGACGGATGGCAGCTCGAGGAAATCGAGCCTGATCACGTGACCTTTACCTCCAGCGGACGATCGGAGACGCTGCAAATTCACCAGACCAAGCCATAGCCGGAACCGGGGTGTTACCCGCCATGCAGAATGGGGGCATACCCGCATCTTGAATAGGTTCTTGCGTGTATTCGCACCCCATTACTGGCCGGATATGATAGTGATTCATTGGTCTTCGCAGCCCCTCCTGGGGTAAACAGCGCAGACCTCGCCCGTGCCAAGGCATCGACAAACTAAAGTAGGTCCGGCATGTACAGGACAATGACGAACTGGGTGGCTGCGATGGCAGCTCTGTGTTTCCTGGGCGGCTGCGCCACAAAGGACCAGCTGGTAGAGGCTGGCGACGCACCGTCAACGGTCGCCTCTGCTCCCGCGGCACCATCGGCTGAGACCACTATCGCGGACTCCACCGCCGAGATATTCGGTGATACCGATATCGCCGCTGAGCAAGCAAGTGAGCTAACGGAAATCATGCCCGGCGATGGCAATTTCATTGACATCGAGGCGGCACGGCGCAACACGTGGCGGTCCAATGGTTCGGACGGCGACATCGTGCTGAACTTCGAGGACTCCGACATTCGCGAGGTCGCCAAGACGATTCTCGGCGACATGCTGAGCGCCAACTACACCGTGGACCCGGACGTCACGGGCACGGTGACACTGGCAACCAGCCGCCCGATGAGTATCGACAATGTGCTGCCGACGCTCGAGATGCTGCTTGGCATGAACGATGCAGTGCTGACCAAGGCCGACGGCATCTTTGCCGTGGTACCGGCGTCCAAGGCGAAGGCCGGTGCTTTGTCTCCGCAGATTGGCCTGGCGAGCAATCGCGGTTATCAGATGCTCGTCGTCCCGTTGCAATACATATCTGCAACGCAGATGCAGTCGATCCTCGAGCCATTGTTGCCGCAGAGCAGTTTTGTGAATGTCGATGCGGCCCGCAATTTGCTGTTGATTGGCGGCGCCAGGGTCGAGCTTCAGCAAGCGATGGCCACCGTCAATATTTTCGACGTCGACCAGATGCAGGGCATGTCGATTGGATTGTTCCGCATGAAGAATGCGGACGCCGACGAGATTCGCTCAGAGCTGGATACCATTCTCGGTACCGAAGCGGGTGGGCCGCTGGCCGACATGGTGCAGTTCATTACGATCAACCGGCTGAATGCGCTCGTCGTCATGAGCAAGCAGCGCAGCTACCTGGACGAGGTTCACAGCTGGATAGAACGGCTCGACCGGTCGGATGAGTCGGCCGGACAGAACATGTACGTCTACCCGGTCCAGAATGGGCGGGCGGAGAACCTGGCGTCCTTGTTGTCCGATCTTTTCAGCAGTCGCGGCGGATCGGGGTCCGCCACTTCCGGGTTCGGCAGCGGTGCCCGGTCGCCGTCGCCGATGGCGGCCGTGGCCAGCTTGGCTAATGCCCAGGGTGGGACTTCGGCCGCGACGGGAGTCGGTGAGGTAAGGATTATTGCCGACGTAGAGAACAATGCGCTCGTTATCATGGCGACACGGGCGGACTACGCCAAGATCATCGCCGCCGTCCGCCGCCTCGATATCATGCCGCTGCAGGTCCTTGTCGAAGCCACGATCGTCGAGGTCACGTTGTCCGATGAGCTGAGCTACGGGTTGCAGTGGTTCTTCACTAACAGCTTAGCTGACGGCAAAACCGGCATCGGAGAACTGTTTCCGCTCACCGTGGATCCGAGTTTCTCGTATACGGTCATGGGCGGCGTCGGTGACGTGCGCGGTGTCCTCAACCTGTTGGCGGCGGATGCCAAGCTCAACGTAATTTCGTCACCATCGCTGATGGTCCTGGACAATCGCTCGGCGACGATCAAGGTCGGCGACCAGGTTCCTATTCGCACATCCGAGACCACGAGCCTGGCGTCATCCGGCTCGGATCCACTGGTGACCAGCACGATTCAGTACCGGGATACCGGTGTGGTTCTCGAGGTAACCCCCCGGGTGAACCCCGGTGGCATGATCATGCTCGAGATTACCCAGGACGTTAATGACGTCGACAACACCACGACATCGACAATTGATTCACCGACGATCATCCAGCGCAGTATTTCAACGAGCGTGGCCGTACAGAGCGGGGAGTCCGTGGTACTCGGCGGGCTCATCCGCGAGAATGAAAGCGTTTCCGATTCGGGAATCCCCGGGCTGCGCAAAATTCCCTGGCTGGGCCGGCTGTTCTCGAGCTCGACGACCAGCACAGTCCGGACCGAGCTGCTTGTCTTAATCACTCCCACTGCCATATCCAACATGGCGGAAGCTCGCGAAGCGACCGAGGAAATGAAGAAAAAGCTGGCGGCAATCGACTTCGAAAGCTAAATCTGGTCCGTATCGGTCAAGCAGCCTGCTGCGGACTTTACATATTGAAAACCAAAGTGCAATGGACTGAGAATCTGTTCCGGTCTGCCGGGTGATTTACGTCACAGATCGCGTCGCTCACGTCTGCCTATAGGCAAAAAGTGTTAGAATTTTCCCTCTGGTTCCATGGCCTTACAAAACATCGGCAAGAGTCCCATTCGTGACTGCACTAAGAAGTGATCCCAAATCATCGGGTGCCAGGCGGGCACCCCAAGTCGTCGTTCTGCTGGACGAAAATGCGCGGGTATTGAGTGTCAATAAAGGCCTTGCGGGAACGGGTTTTCTTGGCATAACAGAAGATGAGCAGATCGAATTGCATGCCCAGCTGCACCCGGGCTGCGATGGTGCGTGCCGCTTCAGGAACCTGTGGAAGAAGGCCTGGAACGGACTGGTGATGTCCGATAGCGTCGAATGGGAAATTAACGACCGGATTCTCGGCAGAATGCTCAGGTTGAACCTGACACGCCCGCCCACAGCGCAGGATATCGACATCGAACGCCGCCGCCGCTACGCGATGCTTTGCATCACCGACATCACTCGGCACCGCCGCGACTACGAGTCGCTCATAAAACGCGAGCGTGCCCTGTTGGAATTGCTGCGCGAGCACGGCGTTCGGCCCGACGGCACGGCCAACGACAAAGAAGCCGGCACATTCGATGAGCTGCAGTGCGTGCCAGCCGATCTGGAAGAAAGAAACCGGTCCCTTGGCCGCCAGGAAATCCTGGTGCAGGAACTCGAGCGCAAGCGCATCGCTGGCGAGCTGCATGACAGCATTGCGCAATCTGTCGGTGTCATCAAATACCAGATCGAAGAACACGTCGAAAAATCGTCTTGCTCGCATCCCGACCTGGATCTCTCGATGCTCGAGGGCGTCATCGACCAGACCCGGACCTTGATCGACGAGATCCGGCGGATTTCCAACAACCTGGCGCCATCCATGCTGGATGATTTCGGCTTGTGTGTTGCGCTTCAGGGCATCTGCGCCGAGCACCGGTCGAATGGCCGCGATTTGCGGCCGATCTGCGAGGCCCGCGTCGACGAATCGGACGTGCCAGACATCGTCAAGTTTACGATCTACCGCGTCGTTCAAGAAGCCCTGAACAACATTTCCAAACACTCGTGCGCAGATAACGCGCGGGTTTGTGTATTAATGGCCGATGGTCGACTGACGCTCGAGATTAGCGACGATGGTGTCGGTTTCGAGGCCGCCAACGCGAGTCATTCCGAATCCGATGGTGGCTGGGGGTTGAAAAACATGCGCGAACGCGTGCTGGCAACCAATGGCAAGTTCGCAATTGAATCGGTGCCCGGCGAAGGGGTCACCATTCGCGCCACCTGGGCGCACGCCAACCTCGACGCATTGCTTACTGAGTGATGAACCCGTTCTGGATCGCGTAAACGGTCACGGCTGAGACGCTGTGCAGGTCCAGCTTGCGCATCAGGTTGGTGCGGTGCTTCTCGACGGTCTTCGGGCTTAGCGACAGATACACCGCGATTTCCTTGGTCTTGTTCCCCTCGGCGATCAGCTTGATAACCTCGCGCTCGCGGCGCGTCAGGATTTCCCAGGACGGCTGTTCCGAGCTGCCGTCAGAACCTGCCAGGTAACCCGCGACAACCCTGTCGCATATACTCGGACTCAGGTAACTCTTGCCCCTCGAGACGCTGGCCAGCGCCGTAAACAATTCCGTGCGGCTGTCGTCTTTCAGGACATACGCATCGGCACCGGCTTCGAGCGTTGCATGGATGTATTTGTCTTCCTTGTGGAAGGTCAGGGCGATGATCCGCACCCTGGGGTGCCGCCGCTTAATATGTTCAATTGCCTCGATACCGCTGGTGCCCGGCATGGTCAGGTCCATCAGGATGATGTCCGGGTGCAACGTCGCCACACTCTGAATGGCTGTCTTACCGTCCGCCACCGTGCCGACCACTTCATAGTTCGGGTCCGACGACAGCAAGGCCTGCAGTCCGTCGCGCATGATCGTGTGATCGTCAACGATCATGATTTTTTTCGGCTCAGTCATTTTGAAAAAAGTACCTGAATTGCCATCGCCCTGGTCCGACCAGTACAGGAAATGCACTAGCCGATGGAGCGATAAATTATAAAGTAAGTGGCACCCTACACTAATAGGCATATCCCGCCCTTAGGCCTTAGGGAAACACCCCATTTTTCGCGGTTTCAAGGGGAGTAACCGGTAGAAATAGCCAGTCAATGGGCACTTTGCGCGACCCGGGCCCAATTCCGGCTCCGCAGGCCCTTACCAAAATACCCTACCGCGGTTTACTCCAATTCCCCCCTCCAAACGAGGCTTTTCCGGCAGGGACTCCCGGTCCCCTTCCTTATAGTTTGGCGCAGAACCGTCGCAACACATGCTGCGATAACAATAATTAGGGGCCGGAAAATGATGAATTCAGGCATCAACAAATCCACAACACGCGCCAGGCAGTCGTTTGGCGAGTGGTCTACGGACAGCGAATTTTCATGGTCGGAAAGACCCAATCAGGATCGGCCCGCCACAGAAAAATGTAATCAA
>Ga0209271_10000249_pt1 | contig 18736 bp, 22 predicted proteins | sample tdAd002_FD_187123 | JGI IMG/M metagenome (GOLD analysis project Ga0209271, IMG submission 187123) | Marine sediment microbial communities from the Atlantic coast under amendment with organic carbon and nitrate - tdAd00.2 (SPAdes)... | ecosystem: Environmental > Aquatic > Marine > Coastal >... | reverse complement strand
TAGAGGTTGAAGCAAAACTGCAAGCTGCCGGCTTTGATGTTATCGGACAATACTCCCCTTATGATGACGCGGTCATCCTGGTTTTCTCCAGCACGCAACTGCGCGAACTTGCTACCAGGAGCGAACGCGGCGGTTACGGGGCGGCGCTACGGGTTTCAATAACCCGCAACAATGGCAAAATCGAACTCGCCTACACCAACCCGCTTTACTGGGCAAACGCTTATCGCATGCAGGCCGATGTCGAATCGATCGTAACCCAATTGAAGTCGTCACTTGGATATGTGCAAAGCTTCGGTAGCGGCGAACTGTCACTGACGGCGAGTGATTTACGCAAGTATCATTACACCTTCATGATGGAATATTTTGATGACCCCAGCGTGCTGAGTTATTTCGATTCGCACCAGCAGGCGGTTGCTGCCGTGCGTGAAAACCTGGCCAAAAAGGTTTCTGCCTCAAGCCAGATTTTCGAACTCAAGCTGGGTGCCGATATCGACGAAAAACAAATGACCCTGTTTGGCGTCGGCCTCGGCGGCGTCGATCAGGAAGACTGCAGTAGTGATGCCTATATCATGGGTCGTATCGATAAGGATTCGCCCCGGCATACCGCCCATCTGCCTTATGAAATCCTGGTTTACGGAAACCAGGTTGAGGCGCTTTACGGCAGATTCAGAATTGCGCTCAGCTGGCCGCATTTACCGATGATGGCGAGCGATACAGGCGCCACTTTTTTCAGTATCATGTGCGCACCAGGCTCAATTGAAGACGCCCTGATTGCAGTCGCTGGCGGTAGTCGAGAGAAGTCAGGCTCGGCAAAATAGCAGTATAGCCTGCTGCTTTAATTCTGCTCAAAGGAACACCTGTCACATGCAACTCGATCTTTATACACAGTCCCTGCTCTGGGCTTTCGCTTTGTCGGTTGTCTTCGGTGCAATTGCCAACAAGGCAAATTTTTGCACCATGGGTGCGGTTTCCGACTGGGTTAATATCGGTGACCTGGGACGTATGCGCTCGTGGTTGCTGGCAATCGTGACGGCGATTATCGGTGTCGGCCTGCTCGAATATACCGCTGCTATTGACCTGTCGTTGACAACCAGCAACGATACCTCGAATCCGCCTTACCGCAGCGCCAATTTTATCTGGCTGCGGCACCTGGTCGGCGGCCTGATGTTTGGCATCGGCATGACACTTTCGAGCGGCTGCGGAAACAAAACCCTGGTACGCCTCGGCGAGGGTAATATGAAGTCACTGGTGGTGCTCGCCGTGATGGGCATTGCCGCCTGGTGGATGCTGTTCTCCAACTTCGGCTACCTGGTGTTCCTGCAGTGGATGCTGCCGGTCAGTGTAGATTTCTCCAACCAGGGCATTCCCAGCCAGGATATCGCCGCGGTAGCCGCCGGTCTTAGCGGAGCTGAATGGGGAGCCACCGGCGGATTAGTGGTGGCACTGCTCGCGGCAATCCCGCTATTGATCTGGATTTTACGCTCGAAAGATTTTCGCTCCAATCTTGAACTGCTGTCGGCAGGCCTGATCATCGGTTTACTGATCGTCATCGGCTGGTATGTCACCGCCGGTGCCACTGGCCTGGAACTGATTGAGGAGCTCGAATTCATGGATGACCGTCCTTTCTTCACCGGCGCGCAATCGCTCACTTTCATCGGCCCCACCGGACATGTGGTGCAATACGTCAAGGAGGGATTTTCCGCGATATTTCTGACCTTTGGCGTGGCCACTGTCCTCGGTGTCGTGGTCGGCTCGTTTCTGTACACACTGATATTTCGCAAAATTCGCATCGAATGGTTCATCTCATGGAACGACTTCACGATGCACGTGATCGGTGCGATCATGATGGGTGTCGGCGGCGTGCTGGCGATGGGATGCACTATCGGCCAGGGCATCACCGGGGTTTCGACGCTGGCGCTAGGATCCATTCTGACCATCGTCTCGATCATCGCCGGCAGTGCGGCAACCATGAAGTACCAGTATTACTTAATGATGCGTGAAGATGACTAGTAGAGATATACCGACTAAAAAGAAAATTTGCTAGTCTAAGCGTCTATTTACTTAACTTGAAGCAGGAATTTACGATGAATCAAGCCTATCGTGACGCCGTCACCCAGATGGAAGAACTGAAAGTACAGCAGGAATATATTCTTGGCTGGCAAGGTGGTTTTCTGGGGCATCCACAACGTGAAGAACAACGCCTCACGGAAGCTTACGAAGCCGGCTACGAAGACGGCAGCGCCAAATCCAGCGATAATTTTTCCAACTGGACCTAAGCCTGGGAGCCGAGGTTTACCAACCCTGTCAGCGACCGTTTCAGCGCCACTTCAATCTCCGGCGCTTCACGGCCGACAATGTAGTCGGGTATCCAGCGGTTATCGCGCTCACCCATAGTTTCCTGCAGGTACGCACCAAGGCGGCAACGCATAGCAAAACTGCCGCCCTCTTGCTCGCTAAAACTGAAACCTGAATAATCTTCTGCACGTTTATTGAGCTTGTCTATAAAGGCAGCCTGGTACTCGGCTTCACCCTGCACGTCGACTCGACTATCTTCGAGCATACGTGCCATATCCCTGACCAGGCAGGAGATAAATTCGCTGCGCTGCTGCTGATTGGCCTGGGGGTACATCCAGCGATCGCAGAAATGCACCAGGTAGCAAATTACTTCCTCGAGGATATCGACGCGTTGACCCTGAGTGGCGGTTTCGAAGTTTTCGTTTTCGAGGTTGAGCAAAACGTTGGCGGCGAGCTTCCAGATCGTCGAGCCGATAGCATTGGCCATTTGCGCCAGCGATCTGGACGCCGTATCCTGGTTCCAGTTTTTTTTGACTCGTACCATCTGCCCGGTAGTTCCGCTGGTTAATTTTGCCGGGCTTCAAGCCACTCGACAACCTGCTGTACCAGGGCATCTTCATGTCCCTGGAAAAAATGATTCGCACCGTTTACTTTTGTTTGCTGGTACTTCGGTACAGAGCCCCTGTTGCCCGCCGCGGCGCGAAGTTCGACAGAATTTAACACATGTTCGAGATCAGCGCTGCCATACAAATCCAGTACCGGTACCTTTACCTGCTGCTCCAAAGCGCTCAGATTTTCAGAACCGGTAGCGGCAATTCCGGGCCCCATACCGATGACTACCAGCGAAGTCACCGCGTCGGTATCACTGTGCGAGAGATAGTAAACGGCCATCGAAGCCCCCAGGCTATGCCCAACCAGCGTGATATCCCGGTAGCCCTCATCGTCGAGGTAATCCAGCGCCGCATCGATACGCCCGGAAACTTCAGGGATTAACAGGACATATTCTCGCGGGTCGGCCTCATTTTCCAGAATCGGCATTTGCAACGATAAGGTGGTAATGTGCTGCTCCAGCAAACCCGCACGCAACGGATAAATGACATCGGGCCAGTTAGGGTGCACCCCGACTCCATGTAACAACACAACCGCATGGCCAGAACTGCGGTCACCCTCGGTTAAAATGCCTAAAAACTCGTGCCCACTGTCATCGATCAACCAGACATCGTCGCCATCGAGTAAGCCATCGATCACCTGCTCAGCCCAGCGTCTTTCCTTAGCGGTATCGGAATTGGTCGCAGCCACAGGCACCAGCGCAGAAGTCAGCAGCAACGCAAGCACCAACAGGTTTAACTTAAAAGATACTTTTAGCAACATTTAGCCTCCAGAACAGACTCCTGTTATACACACGATAGTAATTCACAACTGGATGCATAATAACGTTATTCAAGGCTCGAAACTCTACCCAATATGGGTGAAAGAATTTTACTCCACCTGGGCTGACAGAAAGCATGACTCGGAGTAGTTTTCGGTTAGAATTCGATTGATACTCAATACGAGCCAGGCAATGGAAAAAACAATATTCGAAGTCAAACCCGACAGCTTTATATTCGCCAAAGCGAATGCCCTGGCGCTGGATGTGTGTACCGAAATGATCGATCGTTTCGAAAAACACAGTGATGAACAGTATCCCGGACGCATCGGTCAAACCATCGACTACGATGATTCGGTCAAGCGTTCGACCGACCTGGTATTAAGCGGTAAACCTCATTGGCAGGACCTGGATCGCGAGCTATTTCGATCGCTAAACCTGGCGCTCGCGGAATTCAAGCAATCCTATCCATTTTTCGCCGGGCCCTTCAAGGACATGGGATACGCAATTCAACGTACCGATGCGGGCGAGTTTTATCACTGGCATATCGATGGCGGCAGCCATGAATTCGCGCTGCGCCAGCTGGTCGCTATCTGGTACCTGAACACACTCGACGATCAGGGTGGTGAAACCGAGTTCCAGCATCAGGCTGTCAGCATCACACCGCAAGCAGGAAAACTGGTGCTGTTTCCACCTTTCTGGACACACCTGCACCGTGGCAAAACCCTGCAAAGCGGGGCCAAGTACATCGCGACCACCTGGGTTGCTTTCGCCTGAGTCTTGATGATTACTCTTCGAGGAATTCGTTGCCCTGGATTTCGCCGTCGGTATTGATGCGAATTCTCCTGGTGGCGGGTTTGTTGTTCAGGATATAGGCACACATCAACAGCGCGAATTCCTCGTTGTTGTTTTGCATTGCGGTTAACAGCTTATCGGCCACAATCTGGCAACGCTGGTTTTGATCGGGATCGGGCACCCACCAGCGACTCATTTGCCAGCCGCAATTCATATCGTCATCCATTTTTGCAAAAAATCCGACGGCCTCGGAGGCAAGCGACCCTGGCACATCCAGGGCATAACTCTTATCATCAAACTCAACGGTGATATTCATACGGCTTTCTCAACAACTATGTTAGTAAAAATTCCAGATCTGTTAACTCCGCTACAACTCGAAGCGCTGTGCTCGGTACTGCGGCAAAACCAGTTCGTCGATGGCAAACTCAGTGCCGGTAAAAACGCCCGCCTTGAAAAGAACAACCAGGAACTCGCCGCGAACGAGGACGATTACACAGCACTGAACAACGTGGTGATGACCGAACTGGTGCGCCACCCCAGCTATCTGCAGACCGCGATGCCGGCTAAAATATGCGCACCCATCTACGCGCGCTATACAACCGGGATGGCCTATGGAGGTCATATCGATGACCCGATCATGGGCCCGGCAAATTCTCGCTATCGTTCCGATATCTCGATCAGTATCTTCCTCAACGGGCCGCAAGAATATGAAGGCGGCGAACTGTGCATCGAAACGCCCCAGGGCAGCACTGAAATCAAGCTTCCCGCAGGGCATGCCATTCTCTACCCATCGACCAGCTATCACTCGGTCAACGAGGTAACCTCAGGCGAACGCCTGGTCGCGGTATGCTGGGTTCAGAGTTACATTCGCCGCGGCGATCAACGCGAAATCCTGGTGCAGCTAGACCGGGCCAGGGAAGCGCTTGCCGACGATGTCAACAGCTTGGCCTATCAACAAGTTAATCTCGGCTACGCAAATCTGTATCGCATGTGGGCCGAAACCTGATCCGCTTCAGCGATGCGAACCTTTTTCCGCATGGGCCAAATCGACCAGTTTAGTGGCCAGCTCATCATAACTGCGCTTATGAATCGCGAGCTCAGATTCACCTTCATTATCGTAATATTGCTCGGTTGAAAATTCACCGCTTTGTTCGAGAGCGATGAACTTGCGTTGCAATTCCAGCATCTGCTTGATGATTTCCTGTTTTTCACTCATTAGATTTTCCTCGGTTAACTTAAATTACCCAGTGTCTCTCGCACTTACTTTAGCCCAAAATTATTGTCATCCCGGCCTTGAGCCGATACGTCGGACCGCGGGATCCAGAGGCTGCTGGATTGCGGCTCGGGGGCCGCAATGACGGGTGATTTTGGTTAAAGTAAGTTGCATTGTTACCCAGTGTCTTAATTCGTCAGTAGCCGCCTTTTCTGCGACTTTCCGGTAGCCCAGCTATTCTTCCACCCTGCTTGCTCGGATCACCCGGGAATAAATCGTATAGCGACCTGGCGTTGACCGACTTGTCACCCCAGGCCTTCGACATGGCTTTCACCAGGGTTCTGGTGTTGGGCTGATTACCGCCGTTGTGCACAAACTCGTCGCGCAAAAACCTGATCAGGTCCCAGTGCCGGTCGCTGAGTTCCAGTTGTTCTTCGACTGCAATGACGCTGGCGACATCTTCCGACCAGTCTTCAACATTTTCCAGAAATCCCGATGCCGTGGTAGGAATTTCCTTGCCTGCAACACTAATACTCATATTTCTAGCCTCAAAAGTTTCTCTAAAATTGTTAAAACTATTCCTGTACGTCGAACACCGGGTCTATTCCCTTGTGCGGAACAAACAAACCGCAGCCAAGCATTCGACCTTCACCGAGCCCCTGCTGTTGCAGGGTTACCGACTCTTCGGGTTCCAGGTCGGCGACCATCAGGGCCCTGGTGAAAATTGTTTCGTTTCCGGTTCGAATTTCACCGCACCTGCCGCAAATCATTTTGGAGACCTCGATGCCCATCTGCTTCAGTAATCCGGCGACCTCGGTTAGAAAATCAGTTTCGGACTGTTGCCGATCGCAACAAATGGCGCGTGCATGGAGTGTGCCGATGGTCGATAACTTGCGCATCACGCTACTACCAACGGTAATTTCCTGACGCCCAATCTGCAGCCTTTGATTCATTATCTGGCCTACGTCCTCACTGTCGTCTCGATGCACCCTGATCGCCAGACGAGCACGCCGCGACAAAGGCAGTTCGGCGTCACTTTGTTCGGGCCGGTTCCAGCCATTGCCAGAGCCTGCCATGCGCACACCATGCACCCCGATTTTACTGCAGGTTTGTTCTGATAGATGCTCTTGCAGTGCGGCGGATAGCGCAAACGCATGGTCTACATCGAGGCTGGTACCACGGAGTTTGAAGACCAGATCAAACACATCATCGGGTACCTGGTACTGCACCTGATTTTCTTCTTGCTGATTCCAGAACATCGTATTTCAGTCTCAGCTCGAAGCTTCCATGCATAGACCTTTATCGAGGTCTATCGCGTTCTGGTAACGCGCCCGGTAGATCAGTCGAGCAGGCTGCTCAGCCATATCATGAAATGCCTGCCGACCATGCAGGACGTTGTTACAGACTATTCCCTGGTGTTGCTGTAAGCGCACTTCGATCATGGCGCTGCCATCCATCAGGATTTCACGCACCAGGTTAAGTGCATCGGTACTGCGTTTATCGGTTTTCCAGACGATATTTTGCGGGCGCGAGGTATAACGCATGTTGAGGGCACAATTATTGGATTGTAAAGAGAATACCGGTCCAGATTCTTCGGCGCGAATAATGCGATTATCTTGCACATTCGCCGGAATTCGCAGCATATCGCCACACATTAACGCTCCCAGCGCCTCAGGAGATTGATCCCGAATCAACATGTACATCATTTCATGGTCAAACAGATAATTACCGCCACCGCGCCCGGCCTGGTTGACACAGTAAAGTGCAAACGCGTCGATACGACGCTCATACGGATTGTAATAACCGTCGGTATGCCAGTTCATCGCCCGGTTGGTATAGGGAATATACTGGGCTCGATCATCAGTATCGCCAACCACCTGCAGTGACGTCACACTGTCTTCGTCCGCGCCCAGGTTCGCGTCCAGTTCCACCAGTCCAAACTGGCGATTCAGCGCAAGGAATTCGGTTTTATCGAATTCACTGACCGATTCAAAGATAACAAAATTGTAGGCCGCTACCTGTTTGCGCAGCAGCTCCAGCATCGACCGCGGCATCCGGCCTTGCGCATCCAGTTCGAACACCCTGATGGCTGACAATTCCTGTCGATATTGAAGCTTGCGCGCGCGCCAGTTCTGATACTCACCCTCGTTTGCGAGCAAGTACGGAGAGTTTTGGCCGCAATTGTTAACCGTGGCATTTATTTGTTCTAATGATGCGTTCAATTCTGATCCATTGGATTACTATTACAGAGCTAATGCAGAACTAATTTTATTACAGCTGCCACCTAATTGGAGCCTCCCATCGGTAGGAGTCTAAAAACCAATCTGGCTACAATTATAAGCATCTGATTTATATAGTTTTTAAGAATAATAACGCGAGTAGGTGAAAAGCTTTGAATGGACCCATTGATTTTGCCTATCTCGTTAGGGATAAATTTCGAAATTACTGCCCCCCAAGCGGGGGATAGCTCATTGCGTCAGTTTCTAACAAACTATCGGCCATCGTCAGCATTTCGCCGGGTAAGTCATGAGGATGCTATCTGGCAAAGATTCTGGTTTTCCGGCACGGATTATCCGGCACTAAAGGAAATCGTTCATACAGATAAATGGGAACAGTCTACTATGGCTAAAAAAGCACATGTCACCCCAATGCTCGATGAACTCGAGAATGGTCCCTGGCCAAGTTTTATTTCAGGAATCAAACGTCTCCGCGACGAACACGACGACGAGCGTATCAATGGCATGGCCAACTCCCTGCTCGGGCAGCTGGAACATTCCTATGAAACCCGTAAAGGTTACTGGAAAGGCGGCACCGTCAGTGTGTATGGATACGGTAGTGGAATCATTCCACGCTTTTCCGAAGTCGCCCACGCGTTCGAGGAATCGAAAGAGTTTCACACCCTGCGAGTGCAGCCCCCTGCCGGTAACTACTACACCACCGATATGCTGCGCCAACTGGGCGATAGCTGGGAGAAGTATGGTTCCGGGCTGGTGACCTTTCATGGACAAACCGGAAACATCATGTTTATCGGTACATCGACCGAAAATACCCAGCATTTTTTCAACGAGATCAACGAGTATGGCTTTGATCTGGGTGGCGCCGGTCCCTGCGTACGTACCGGCATGTCCTGCGTCGGTGCAGCCCGCTGTGAACAGTCCTGTGTCGATGAAATGCGCGTCCACCGTACCCTGCTCAACAATTTCACCGATGACGTACATCGACCAGCGCTACCCTACAAATTCAAATTCAAGGTATCCGGTTGTGGCAACGATTGCATGAACTCGATCGAACGCTCCGATTTTGCGCTGATCGGTACCTGGCGCGACGATATGAAAGTCGACCAGGAAGCATTCAAGGAATACGTCGCAAGCAAGGGACGTCAGCATACGATTGACAACATCATCACCCGCTGCCCGACCAATGCGCTCTCGTTGAACGACGATGATTCACTGCAAGTCGATAACCGCAACTGCGTGCGCTGCATGCACTGCCTGAACGTGGTGCCGAAAGCACTGTCACCCGGTGACGACAAGGGCGTGACCATTTTAATGGGCGGCAAGCGTACCCTGAAAATCGGTGACCTGATGGGTACCGTGATCGTACCTTTCATGAAGCTCGAAGACGAAGATGACTACGAGGCACTGACCGAACTCGCCGAGGAAGTCATTGACTACTGGGCTGAAAACGGACTCGAACATGAACGCTGCGGTGAAATGGTGGAGCGTGTCGGGCTGGTTAACTTCCTCGAAGGTATCGGGGTTGAAGTCGACCCCAACATGATTGCCGAAACCCGCACCAGTTCCTATGTGCGCATGGATGACTGGGATATCGAAGCCAAGAAATGGTTTGATCGTAAAGCCGGGCAAAAACAGGCATCGTAATCAGAGATGACAGAGGCCACCACATTATTTTTGGAGATTAACGCATGAGTTCGCTGATGGAAGGTCAACGTACCCCGATTGAATCCGGCTGTCCCGATGGGTTTCAATACATGCATCCGACGATGCGCAAGAATTACGGCAACTGGGCTTACCATGAGGATCCGCGTCCGGGTGTTTTGAAACATACCGCGCATGGCGGCGAAGCGATTTATACCGTACGCGCTGGAACCCAGCGCATCCTCGACGTTTTCACGCTGCGCAAACTTTGTGATATCGGTGACGAGTTTGCCGAGGGCTATGTCCGCTTTACCATTCGCAGCAATATTGAGTACATGGTTACCGATGGCAGCAAGGTCGAGCCATTGATCGAGGCCCTGGAAAAGGAAGGTTTTGTCGTCGGCGGCACCAAGAATTCGGTGGCGATGATTTCGCACACCCAGGGCTGGTTGCACTGCGACATTCCCGGTACCGACGCATCGGGCGTGGTGAAGTCGATGATGGACGAGTTAATCGATGAATTCAAAGGCTGGAATATGCCAAACCGTGTACATATCACCACTTCCTGCTGTCAGATAAACTGTGGCGGCCAGGGTGATATCGCGATCAATATTCAGCACACCAAGCCACCCAAGATCAATCATGACCTGGTGGCCAATATTTGTGAACGCCCGTCGGTGGTAGCACGCTGCCCGGTCGCGGCAATTCGCCCGGCGCTGGTAAACGGCAAGCCTTCGCTCGAAGTCGACGAAAAGAAATGTATCTGTTGCGGCGCCTGTTATCCGCCCTGTACGCCGATGCAAATCAACGATCCCGAGCACACCAAGCTTGCGATCTGGGTCGGCGGCAACCACTCGAATGCACGCAGCAAACCGACCTTCCAGAAACTGGTCGCCGCCGGCATCCCCAATAATGCACCGCGCTGGCCCGAGGCCACCGCGATCGTCAAGAAAATTCTGCAGACCTACAAGGATAACGCCCGTGACTGGGAGCGTCTTAACGACTGGATCGAACGTATCGGCTGGCCGCGTTTCTTTGAGCTGACCGAATTGCCATTTACCAAGTTTCATGTTGATAACTGGCGCGGAGCGCGACGTTCGCTCAACGCTTCAACTCATATTCGGTTCTAACGAGGTATAACGTGAAGTTCGGAATACTGGTCAACGAAGGCCCATATACTCACCAGGCTTCAGACTCGGCTTATCATTTTACCGAGGCTGCGCTGCGCGCCGGGCACGAAGTGGTGCGCGTCTTCTTTTATCACGACGGCGTCAATAACGGTACTCGACTGAGTGTGCCGCCACAGGACGATCGTAATATCAGCGAACGCTGGTCGGCACTGGCACAAAAATACGAGGTCGAATTAATCCTCTGCGTGGCGGCAGCGCAACGACGCGGCTTACTGGATGAAGATGAAGCCAGGCGAGCCGGCAAGGACAGCAGTAACATGGCGCCGGGCTTTCAGATATCCGGGCTGGGTCAATTGATCGACGCCGGCATTCAGGCAGATCGTTTAATCGTGTTTGGTGATTAGTCATGGCATCGAAAAAATTTCTATACGTCAATCGTAAAGCGCCCCACGGCACTGTCTATGCACAGGAATCGCTCGAAGTGGTACTGATAGCCGCCGCCTTCGAACAGGACGTTGCGCTCGCTTTTATCGACGACGGGGTTTACCAGTTATTACAAAACCAGGACACCAGCGCCCTCGGTAACAAGAATTTTTCGCCGACTTATCGCGCCCTGGGTGATTACGATGTGAACCAGATTTACGTCGAACAGGAGTCACTGGAATTACGTGGTCTCAGCAAGGAAGACCTGATGCCACTGACCTACGAAGATGAAGACGACGACTGGGCGGAAAAAGATTCGATCCATGTCGTCAGCAGTGCCGAACTGGCCGACATTATCGAACAACAGGATGTCATCCTGAACTTTTGAGCGGAAACGAAATGTCTGTATTGCATATAGTTAACAAATCACCCTTCGATCGCAACTCGCTTGACAGTTGCCTGCGCCTGGCGAAAACGGATAGCGCGATATTATTGATCGAGGACGGCATTTATGCGGCGCGAAAGAACTCGGCTGCAGCGGACAAGCTGCAGCAGGCACTCGGCAGTCATCCCGTTTACGCACTGGAAGCTGATCTTCAGGCCAGGGGTGTCAACACGGATAACATGATCGACGGTATTTCACTGGTGGATTACGACGGTTTTGTAAAACTCACAACTGAATACGACAAATTGCAGTCATGGCTTTGACCGCAAGCAGTAACATTTAACTTAGCAGAGGCAGAAAATGGCTATTGAACTAGAAGGAAAATCATACGATACCGACGAAGAGGGTTACCTTGTCAACCTGAGTGACTGGAATGATCAACTCGCCAATGAAATGGCAAAGGCCGATGGCGCGGTGCTCGATAACAATCACTGGGAAGTAATCAACTTCCTGCGCGATTACTACGAGGAGTACCAGATTGCACCCGCGGTCCGTGTTTTGACCAAGGCGGTTGGCAAGAAGCTGGGTAAGGATAAGGGCACCAGCAAGTATCTTTATGAACTGTTCCCGTATGGACCGGCCAAACAGGCCTGTAAGTATGCGGGTCTGCCCAAGCCTACCGGCTGCGTCTAACCCGTATCCAGGGCTTATCTCAACAGGCAGGGGGATCTGTCCCTTGCCTGGTGCAGGGAGTCGGGGGATAACGCATCCATGTCATTGCTGACGATCGCATATACGTTGCTTTTTTATTTCGCGACCGCGACGATTGTCGCCGGCCTGGTATATCGTATCAGGCTATACGCTAGCACTCCGACGCCGTTACGGATTCCAACCACCCCGGCGCCAATCACTGCGGCTGGCGTGGTCAGACGCATGTTTTTCGAAGTCACCCTGTTCAATAGCCTGTTCAAGTCGAACAAGTGGATCTGGCTGTTTGGCTGGGTGTTCCACGCGGCCCTGCTATTCGTGTTGCTGCGCCACCTGCGTTACTTCACCGATCCTGTCTGGTCCTGGGTTGCTTTGATTCAACCCATCGGCGCCTACGCCGCGTTCGCGATGATCGCAGGTCTTGCGGGCCTGTGGGCACGGCGTTTTCTCGTTGACCGGGTGCGCTATATTTCTTCACCCTCCGATCATTTGATGCTGGCCCTGCTGATAGCTATCGGTCTCACCGGTCTCGGTATGAAATACGTAGCCCACACTGATATTGTCGCGGTTAAGGCTTTTTTCCTCGGCCTCATGTACTTCGACTGGCAACCGCTGCCAACCGATTTTCTGCTCAACCTGCACCTGCTGCTGGTTGCGTTGCTGATGATTATTTTTCCGTTCAGCAAGTTATTGCATGTGCCGGGCGTTTTCTTCAGCCCGACCCGCAATCAAATCGACAATCCGCGCGAAAAGAGACATCTGCCGACGCGCAATTCATCACCTGCGAAACAGGCGAGCTGATTCGGAAACAATTGTGGCTGAATTTGATACTCCAACGCTAAAACCCTACCCCGAGATCCCGCCGATCGAAATCGGGGTAATGGCACATAGCAAGCCTTATATCGCGAAACAGGATCTGCAGCAGAAAATCGGTTTTCCGGGCGAGCTCATCGATAACTGGGAACAGGTCGCAATCGACAAAATGGGCGACCTGGTGAACAACTCCAGAGCCCTGCGGGTGTTCCTGGATAGCTGCGTGAAATGCGGCGCCTGTACCGACAAATGCCATTATTACCTCGGTACCTCGGACCCCAACAACATGCCGGTCGCCCGTCAGGACCTGTTCCGCTCGGTTTATCGGCGTTATTACACGCTCGCGGGCAAGTATTTTCCGGGCCTGGTCGGTGCACGCGACATGGATCAGAACGTGCTCGACGAATGGTACAGCTATTTCCACCAGTGCTCGCAATGCCGGCGCTGCTCGGTTTACTGCCCCTACGGCATCGATACCGCGGAAATCTCGATGGCGGCACGCGAAATCATGGATACGGTCGGTGTCGGCCAGAAATACTGCAACGAAATTATCGGCAAAGCGCAAACCATCGGTAATAACCTCGGCTTGCCCGAACCGGCCCTGGCCAACACGCTAGAAGGCCTGGAAGAGGATATCGAAGACGAAACCGGTGTTACCGTGCGCATGCCGCTCGATGTAAAAGGCGCTGATATCCTGCTGATTACACCATCCGCCGATTTTTTTGCAGAGCCTCATGTCGATGGTCTGATTGGTTATGCCAAGGTATTTCACCAGGCAGGCTTAAGCTGGACACTTTCCAGTTATGCGAGCGAGGCCGCCAATTTCGGCATGTTCATCGGTTCCTATGAAAACATGCAGGTACTGGCGTTGCGCATTCGCGAAGCCGCGCTCGAACTTGGAGTCAAACGTATCGTATTCGGCGAATGCGGCCACGCCTGGCGGGTTGCTTACAATTTCCTCAACACGCTGGCGGGGCCTTTCGATTTTCTCGACCCGAATTACCCGATGCCACAGCATATTTGTGAAGTCACCTACGATTTACTGCAGCGCAAGGCGCTCAAAATGGATCCGTCAGCCAACGACGATATGGTGCTGACCTTCCACGATTCCTGCAATATTGCCCGCGGTTCACGCATGGGTGATTTCGAGGGCGGGCAATTTGTCATTCCACGCGAAGTCATCAAGGCCAGTTGCAATCATTTTTACGATATGCCGGGTGATACCACCAAAGAGGCCACTTTTTGCTGCGGCGGCGGCGGCGGTCTGTTGACCGACGACCTGGTCGAGTTACGCGTCAAGGGCGCCCTTCCGCGCATGGAAGCACTCAAACAGGTCGTCGATGATCACGGCGTCACCCACCTGGCCGCGATTTGTGCAATTTGCAAAAGTCAGTTCAGCAAGATTCTGCCCTATTACGGGTTCGAGATGGATCAAATCGTCAGTATCCATCAATTAGTTAGCAACGCCATCCAGTTGGGCGGCGAAGAATAGATTCAGACTTTATTGGGAGAAGTTAGATGGCAGCGTCAGAAGACGAAGTGAATCAGAAACTCACGTTCAGGATGTACGAGGACGGCGTACATCGCTGGCGTTCGCAGGGCGAGAATATTTTCAACGAAGATACTTCGCATAAATGTCCGACCTACGTACACCGCACACCTCCCTGCCAGGGCTCCTGCCCTTCCGGCGAGGACATTCGTGGCTGGCTAAATATCGTACGCGGCATTGAACTCCCACCCGAGGGCGTGAGCATGCAGGAATATGCCTTCCAGCGTTCCACTGACGCCAACCCGTTTCCGTCGATGATGGGCCGGGTCTGCCCCGCACCCTGTGAGCAGGGGTGCAATCGCAACAACGTCGATGACTTCGTTGGTATTAATTCGGTAGAACAGTACATCGGAGACACCGCCAGGACCGAGGATTACAAGTTCGGTGCTGTGCCCGCTCTCGGGGAGCATCGGGTGGCAATCATTGGTGGCGGCCCAGCCGGCCTTGCGGCGGCTTACCAACTCCGTCGGAAGGGTATTGCCAGTACCATTTTCGATGACCACGATGAGCTCGGAGGCATGTTCCGTTACGGCATTCCCGGCTATCGTACCCCGCGCGAATTTCTCGATCATGAAATAAACCGCATCCTCGAGTTGGGTGATATCGATACCCGCATGGGCACCCGCGTTGGCCGCGATGTCACCATCGAGGAAATTGAAAAAGAATTCGACGCGGTGTTATGGTCGATCGGTTGCCAGTCCGGTCGCGGCCTGCCGCTCGAGCACGGTGACGCGCCTAACTGTATTTCAGGCGTTGCCTTCCTGGAGGCGTTCAACAAGGGCGCTCTGCAGGTTACCGCCAATCGCGTAGTTTGTGTCGGTGGTGGCGATACCTCGATCGACGTGGTTTCTGTAGCCCGACGTCTCGGCAAGGTGGATTCGCTGCCAAAAGACCAGATGACCGAGTTCGTAGTCGGCGGATTCACCGCGCATGATTCAGCTTACGCGGCCTCGCGCCAGGGCGCCGATGTCACCTTGACATCATTGTTTGGCAAAGCTGAAATGACCGCCACCGAGCATGAAGTGGAAGACGCGTTGCGCGAAGGCGTGAGGATTATCGACGGTGTCATGCCGGTCGAAATCATCGTCAATGACAAAGGCAGGGCAACCTCGCTGAGACTCGCCAAATGCGTTATCGAAGACGGTGTCCCCAACCCGGTTGAAGGCAGCGAGTTCGAGGTCGAATGCGATTTGATCGTCTCCGCGATCGGTCAGGGCGGCGATCTTCAGGGTATCGAGGAAATGGGTAACGAGCGCAGCCTGATGGATGCCGACAAGTTCTTTCAACACCCGGGTAAAGCCGGCCATTTCGTCGCCGGTGATATCGTTCGCCCACACCTTTTGACCACTGCAATCGGCCACGCCTCGATCGCGGCCGACAGCATCGAGCGTTACCTCGGCGGCGCCGAATTCGACAAGCGCCCGAAAGTCGACGTACACCATTTTAATTTACTCAGTAAGCTCAAGGAGACGGACCACGAACCGAGCGAATTTGAACACGAAGCTGTCTGGAACACTGACGATGCCAGTTTCGCGGTACACAACTACGAAGACCGCTCGGCTAACGAGATTATTTCGTCCGAACGTCTGTATCTATCCCACTTCAACTATGAAGCCCGCCATCTGCGTGAACAGCACGGACCTGATTCTGAACAGGTACTCGGCGATTTCGCGGAACGTTCCAGGTGTCTCGCCGAAGAACAGGCAGTCGAAGAAGCCGGTCGCTGCATGAGTTGCGGTATGTGTTTCGAATGCGACAACTGTGTCATCTACTGCCCGCAAGACGCGGTGTACCGGGTCAAAAAAGACGACAAGACCATGGGGCGTTATGTCGCCACCGATTACATGAAATGTATCGGCTGCCATATTTGCGCAGACGTGTGCCCGACCGGTTATATCGATATGGCGCTGGGTGGTCACTAAAGATTTCAATGGTGCAAAGTTACCCTTCATTGTTGCGATTGCTGGCGCTGATCATTCTGCTCGGTGTCTCAGCGGTTGGTTTGGTCGCCGCAGCTGAGCCCGCGTCGAGTTTCGGCCAGGTCACGATTCCGTCCCCGCCCAGACCGGCGGAAGCGATAAACTGCGTCGAACCAGTGGAAGTCATGCGCCGCGATCACATGAAGTTTCTGCTGCATCAGCGTGATGCAACCGTGCTCGATGGTGAGCGAGATAAGAAATACAGCCTGGTGGGTTGCATGGATTGCCACAATCCGGCCAGCGCAAACGAAGAAATCGTCCGTTATGAAGATGCAGAGCATTTTTGCGCCAGCTGTCATAACTACGCCAGCGTCAAGATCGATTGCTTCGAGTGCCACGCAGATCGCGGACTGGCCAGTTCGCAGCAAAGCCGCCTGACTTTATGGGCTGATACTCAAGCGTTCTCGATGCAGACCTTCAGACACCAAATGGGACAACCCCGTGGCGACTGAACTGGAAAATATCCAACTGGAACCGGCACGACGCCAGTTCCTGAAAGGCGCCGCTGCACTGGCGACGACGCTGCTCGCACCGGGCATTCTCCTGTACCAGACCGGCCAGGCGAGTACTGCCCCTGGACAGCAACCGCGTTGGGGTCTGCTAATCGATACCAATATCTTGAGCGAAGCCGATGTCGATGCCTGTGTCAGCGCCTGTCAACGCGAACATGGCTGGAAAGCCGATGCGGATTCACCCACCGACGCACAATGGATTCGTAAGGTAAAACTCAGCGATCCCGCAACCGGCTACCAGAACTTTCTACCGATGATGTGCCAGCACTGCGCGCAACCGCCCTGCGTCGATGTCTGCCCGACCGGAGCCTCATTCAAGCGTGCCGATGGCATCGTCCTGGTTAACAAACATACCTGCATCGGTTGCCGTTACTGCATGATGGCCTGCCCCTACAAAGCACGATCATTTATCCATGAAAACCTGAAAGATCAGCTGCCGGTAGCTCCCCGCGGCAAGGGTACGGTTGAGTCCTGTACGCTATGCGTGCACCGTATCGATCGCGATGGTGCCGATGCCGTACCCGCCTGCGCCGAAGCGGTTAACCAGGGAGGCCGCAAGGCCATCCTGTTTGGTGATTTGAATGATCCGCAAAGCGAGATCTCGAATCGTCTACGCGAGCTCGGTGCGGTGAAGCTACGTGCCGACATGGATCTCGACCCCGCGGTTCGGTACCAGGGTTTATGAAGATGCAACCCACCATGCGCTATACCGAAATCAAAACCAGCACCCCGCGCTACTGGGGAATTGTTGCTGTGTTCACGGTGATCGCGCTGATCGGTTTCGCCGCTGCCCACCACATGGACGTCGAAGGTCATCATATAACCGGCATGAGCAATCAGATTGTCTGGGGTTTGCCGCACGTATTCGCTATTTTCCTGATCGTGGCGGCATCCGGCGCGCTCAACCTGGCTTCACTGAGTTCGGTCTTCGGCAAACAGACTTACAAGCCGCTGGCGCGCTTTTCAGCCATCCTCGCGGTCGCTTTACTGATTGGCGGACTCGCTATCTTACTGCTCGATCTGGGTCGTCCGGAGCGCTTGATCGTGGCCATGACACATTACAATTTCAAATCGATTTTTGCGTGGAATATTATTCTCTATACCGGTTTTATCGTCATCGTGATGGCTTACCTGTGGCTAATGATGGAGCGTCGCATGCATCGCTGGACTAAGCCGGCAGGCCTCGCGGCTCTCATCTGGCGTCTGCTTCTGACCACTGGTACCGGCTCGATTTTCGGCTTCCTGGTAGCGCGGGAAGCTTTTGACTCTGCGCTGCTGGCGCCGATGTTTATCGTCATGTCCTTCGCTTTCGGGCTGGCGATATTCATCTTGCTGTTGATGCTCAGTTTCCGGCTTGACCAGCGTGAGCTGGATGGTTCGCAGCTGCAACGTCTGCGTAAACTGCTGGGTATTTTTATCGCCGGTGTATTTTACTTCGTCGTCGTATTTCACCTGACCAAGCTTTACGGCACGCAAAACCATGACTTCGAACGCTTCATCCTCGTCGAAGGAGGGATTTATACACAGTTGTTCTGGTTGGTCCAGATCGGGCTGGGTAACCTGTTACCGCTGGCGCTAATTTATGCGCCCCGACTGCAGGGCTCGAGTCCAGCGCTGGTCAGTGCCTGCGTGCTGGTAATCCTTGGTGCGTTTGCCCAGCTGTACGTCATCATCGTCGGTGAGCAGGCAT
>Ga0209271_10000248_pt1 | contig 18765 bp, 16 predicted proteins | sample tdAd002_FD_187123 | JGI IMG/M metagenome (GOLD analysis project Ga0209271, IMG submission 187123) | Marine sediment microbial communities from the Atlantic coast under amendment with organic carbon and nitrate - tdAd00.2 (SPAdes)... | ecosystem: Environmental > Aquatic > Marine > Coastal >... | reverse complement strand
AGCCATTCCACGCAAGTTCTCACATTTCGCTGTTATTGGCAATTCCCGTATCCATGGCCGCTATCGTCGGGTACATTTTCTCTAGCGAGTTTGATGAAATCGGTACCTGCACATCATGGTCGATCGTGGCAGCCGATATTCTCATGTATATGGGGCTTGCGCTAACAATTGCTGGATTTTTTTCCCCTGTAGGAGTCGCCCTGGATCTCGTCGAAGCTAATGCTATTGATCAATCCTCTCACATGATTTTTGTCACTGAATCGCTAATATTTACAGGTGGAATCAGCTGGTTTCTGGCCGCTTATGTTGGTCCCGTTCGTGCTTTGCTGAAATCGCCTTTTTCGCGCATGGCAAATATTTATTTGGCCCTGGCCTATCTGGTAGTTTTCAGCTATTTGGGGTTTATATCCGCCAGTGCAAATGCCGTTGATGAGAACAGTACCACGGCAATAACACTAGCGCAGTGGTTAATGGAATTTGTACAGCCTTTTCGCTGGTAGCCTCTGTCCGTAATGCCTGCCGTTGATTGATTAGCAACATGTATATCGAATTCGCTGTTTTCGCTGTATTTGTCTTCTGCTATAGCCTGGTTGCGGGTCGGGTCGAACGGGCAGCCACATCTGGACCGATCGTCTTCGTCGTTGCTGGTTCCTCAAAGGTTCGCTCTCAATATGCGGGAGATTACATATTATCTTATCTGCTCAAGCGTATATCTTGACATTATGCGGCGCAGCGTATATATATGTTTTATACGGTGGGTCGTATAAATGAGGTGGAATGATGGGGAAAATCATACGCAACAACAAAGATCTCGGCGCGGCAATACGCCTGGCACGCAAATCCAGGAACTTACGGCAGGTCGATGTTGCTCAAAAAGCGTCTGTCCGACAGGCCCTGGTCTCTGAGCTTGAAAACGGTGCGACGACGGCGAAGCTCGATACTGTGACCAGGGTGCTGGCTGCTCTGGATCTGGATCTGTCCATCGTCCCACGCCGGAAAACCGGGTTTGATCCTACCGAGTATTGACAGTGGGACGTAAACGCCAGGGACGTGTGCTGAATGTGTATGTAGGCGCAAGTAAAGTCGGCCAGTATTCCCGCACGTCAGGCGGAGCAACATCGTTTCTATATGATCCGAAGTGGTTGTCGTCTGAGCGCGCATTTCCCATTTCGCTCTCCATGCCACTGTCCGATCGTCTCTGGTCAGGGGAGATTGTTTCCGGCTATTTTGACGGGCTATTGCCCGATGATCGCACGGTAAGAGAAAAAATTGCTGCACATGAGCATGCCGATAGTGCCGGTATTTTTGATCTCCTCGCTGTTATCGGACGAGATTGTGTGGGTGCTCTACGCTTCGTGCCCGAGGGCCTTGGCCCTGGTGATCCAACAGAAATGAAGTACAGGCTTGTCAATGACGACGAAATCGCAACCCGGATTGCTTCGTTGACTGCCAATCCCCTCGGTATTTATGCCGATGATGACTTTCGTATTTCCATTGCCGGGGCGCAGGAGAAAACAGCCTTTCTTCAGATCAACAGTCAATGGCAGCTTCCACTCGGATCAACACCAACTTCCCATATATTTAAACCCGCCATGAAGGACGGCCCGGCCGGTGCTGACTTTTCCGATACACCATGGAATGAATGGCTCTGCCTGACACTGTGCCGCGCCCTGGGTCTTGAGGCCGCAAACGCGGAGGTGCTGATATTTAATGGCGAGCCTGTGATTGTCGTGGAACGTTTCGATCGGACCTGGCAGGATGGCGTGCTTTACCGACTGCCGCAGGAGGATATTTGCCAGGCACTGGGTGTTCCACCCATGCGTAAATATGAAAGTGATGGCGGTGCCGGCATCATAGAGGTGCTGGCATTCCTTAATGGAGCGATCGCCCCTTATGAAGATCGTCTGGCCTTTATGAAGGCACAGATTGTGTTTTGGTTGTTGGCGGCCATCGACGGCCATGCTAAGAACTTCTCTATATTTCTTACTCCGGGTGGTTACAGGTTAACACCACTTTATGACGTGATGTCCGCGGCACCTTATCCCGAATTCCCGGTTCAGAAGATCAAGCTTGCGATGGCTATCGGGAATAAAGGTTATTATCGCCTCAACCAGATCCAGCTCCGACATTTTTACCAGACTGGTCAAAAAGCCGGGCTGCGTGCGCAGGATATGGATAGTATCTTTTCAGACCTGGCAGCGCAGATGGATGATGCTATCGCAGAGGCCACAGCATTGGCAGCCGATGCCGGTATGCCGGAACTAACGTCTGGGCCGATCTTTGACGGTGTGAGCAAGCGGGCGGCAATGCTGCGGCACCCGTGAATGAATTGCCTTCGGATTAGAACTTGAAGGCGTCCTTCATCCCGTCGTAATCCCCAGGCTGGTCGAGGATTGTTTTGCCATTGCGATCAGGCGCCTCAATTGACTTTCACACCAGGCGGTGAGTACGAATCCGGCGTCAAAGCCATTCATGCGTTGATTCCTGATCAGGATGATGGGTGCACCTGAATTCATGCTCTGGCCGAGCGGCTGACGATGTAAACGCCGATCACGCAAACCAGCATGCCGGCGATCGAAATCACGCCCAGGATTTCGCCAAACAGGTAATGCGCCTCGATTACAACCAGCGGCGGCACCAGGTAGAACATGCTTGAAATCCGGCCGGCCTCGCCGTGCTTGATGATGTACATCAGCAGCATGACCGCGCCCAGCGACAGGCCCAGCACCTGCCAGCTGAGGGCAAGCGCAAAACCCGGGGTCCAGTCGATAGCCCAGGTTTCACTGAACAGCAGGGCGAAACCCGCGGTCGTCAGTGAACCGGCGACATATTGCATCATCGTGCTCGGCAGCAGTTGCGACTGGTTACAGAATTTCTTTTGATAAAACACGCCGATAGCCATCGACATCAGGCTCACTATGCACATGCCCAGATCGAGCAGGTCGAGGCCGCCGCTGAGCCCGAGGTTTATCCCGTATTTGCCGACGATGACGACACTGATCCCAACGAAGCCGATCAGTAACCCGGCGACTTTGCGCAGGTCCAGCTGTTCGCCGATATACAGCGATGACAGCGTCATCGTCACGATCGGTTGCAGCCCGATGATGATCGCCACGATCCCGGCGGGAACGCCATTCTTAATCGGCCAGAACAGGAAACCGAGATAACCGCAATGCAGCAGCGTTCCGGTGACCATGTCGTGGCGAAAGGCCCAGATGCGCCGCGGTAGCGCCGCGCCGGCAAACAGTATTATCGGCACCAGCGCCAACGCGGTGATACTGAAACGCAGGCACAGGAAGACGAACGGATCCGCGTTGTGCATGCTGTATTTCGCAGCGATGAAACCGGTGCTCCATATCAACACGAACAGAAGCGGTGCTACACGTAGCAGTAGCACCTGTTCAGGCATGCATGGTTACCCGTTCTGGAGGAGGAGGGGGAACCTCCTTATCATGATTTGATTTCGAGCAACTCGACTTCAAAAATCAGGGTTTCGTACGGACCGATCGAACCACCCGCGCCACGCTCTCCATAACCGAGTTCATACGGGATTACGAACAGGTACTTGCTGCCGACGCTCATCAACTGCACGCCCTCGGTCCAGCCCGGGATAACCTGGTTCAAGGTAAAGCTTGTGGGCGCATCGCGCGAATAAGAGCTGTCAAATTCGGTGCCATCGATTAATGTGCCACGGTAATGCACGGTCACTTCATCGGTGGCTTTGGGTTTGATGCCGTCACCTTCGGTAATCACGATGTACTGTAATCCGGACTCGGTTACCTGTACGCCTTCCTTTTTAGCGTGGCTTTCAAGGTAAGCCGCGCCTACGGCCTTGTTTTCTTCGGTTTGCTTGGCCAAGGTTTTCTCCAATTTAGCTTGTAATGATTCGCCCGCTTCATCGAGGGTGATCAGGGTTTCTGCGTCTTTATGTTGTGCTTTTATGCCTTCTAACATCAGGTCATAGTCCACGTCTCCATACTGCTTTAGAACGCGCTCACCGATCACCATACCGAGCGCGTAACTGAAACGGTCTTCATCGGCTTCGATATTGATCTGGGTTTGGGCCGCTTCCTTCTTTTCACAGGCGGCCAGACTGAGTAATGTTGCGGATAGCACAAGTGCTTTAAATTTCATCGATGTTTCCTAAAGGTTTAAGTTATTCCTGGACGATTCGTGCGATCACGTTCATAAAATCGCCAATCTTGATCAGGGATGGAAAATGCCGCCCCATGATAATGCCATCGCTCGCGGCGGTGTATTCGACCACTGCACTGCCAGTTCGTTCGGTGGCATATACCCGGGCAATTAAATCGCCTGTTTTTACAGGATCGCCGAGCTTAACGCAAGGCTCGAGCAAACCATTATGCTCGGAAAATACGTAAGCATCATCCTGTTGCATGTCGAGCTTGATGCTGGCGACGCCGGATTGTACCGGTTTCGCATCGAGAATACCCGCATGTACGAGGAAATTATGCACCCCGCGTTTGGCTACTTCGGCGGTATGGGGGGTGGTGGTGCCGCCGCCGCCGAGTTCGGTGGAGACGAATACCTTGCCCATGGTCTCTGCCTGGGTGTCGTACATGCCACCGGCATCGATTTCGATCAGGCTTAAATAGTAAGGTGCCGCGAAGGCGAGGGTGGCCGCTTCGCAGGCCTGTTGCTGAGCCTTGTCATCGAGTTCGTGGTAGGCCGCAAAGGGCAGAAATTCGAGAGTCTTGCCGCCGGAGTGAATATCGAGCACGTAGTCGCACATCGGTAACAGGGTGGTGGTGATGTAATCGGCGATCAGCTGCGTGATCGTGCCAGGTGCCTGGCCTGGAAACACCCGGTTCATGTTGAGTTGATCGATGGGGGATACGCGGGTGGCGGCCTGGAACGCGGGGTAATTCATCATCGGAATGATGATGACGCGCCCGCGAACCTTATCGATATTGATATTGTTGGCCAGGTCATGCAGCGCGATCGGGCCTTCGTATTCATCGCCATGGTTGGCGCCGGTCAAAATAGCGCCGGGGCCATCGCCGTTTTTGGCGACGGTAATCGGTAGCATGAGCGAACCCCAGGCTGAATCGTTGCGCGAATGTGGGATTTGCAGGAAACCGTGCTGCAGGCCGTCGCGTTCAAAATCGATAGTCGCTGAAACAGGGTTGGTCATACTTGTTTTACCAGTAGTCGTTGTTCGACATTCGCCAGGCTTTCATAACCGCTGTCGGTGATCACCACCGACTCGGTGATTTCGAGGCCGCCGTCATCGAGCCATAGCGCCGGCATGAAATGGAAGGTCATGTTTTCCTTGAGCTCGGTTTTATCGCCACGGCGCAGGCTCATGGTGCGCTCGCCCCAGTCGGGTGGGTAAGACAGGCCGATCGAGTAGCCGGTACGATTTTCCTTGTGGAAACCATGTTTTTCCAGGGTATCGAAAAATGCGATGGCGACGTCTTCGCAGAGTTTTCCCGGCCTGGCATTTTCAAGCCCGGCGTGCATCGCATCGAGCACCGCGGCTTCGGCGTCGAGGTATTTTTGCGGTGGCGGGCCCAACGAGATCGTGCGCGATAGCGGGCAATGATAACGTTTGTGGCAGCCGGCAATTTCGAAGAAGGTGATATCGCCCACTTTCAGTTTCGAATCGTCCCAGGTCAGGTGGGCCGCGGTTGCGTCCATGCCGGTGGGCAACAACGGCATAATCGCCGGGTAGTCACCCCAGTGCTCGTCTTTGCCGGCAATGCCGGTATGGAATATTTCAGCCGCCAGTACATTTTTGGCGAGCCCGGGTTCGATGATTTCATAGATACGCGCGTGCATGGCTTCGACGATGCGTGCGGCGCTACGCATATAGGTCAATTCCTGATCCGACTTTATGATGCGTTGCCAGTTTACGAGCGCGGTGGCATCGACCAGCGTGGCGGCGGGTAAATGGGTTTGCAGTGAACGAAACGCGGCGGCCGAGAAATAAAAGTTTTCCATTTCGACGCCGATGGAAACCCGATCGAGTTTCATCTTCGTCAGCACGGCGGACAAATGATCCATCGGGTGGCAGACATCGGACTGTACGAAGTGGTCCGGGTACTTGAGGATATTGTCTGCATCGAGATAGGTGGTGCGCACCGCGCCCGGCGCATCGATGCCGCGCCCCCACCAGATCGGTTCCTGGTCATGCTGCACGATAACGCATTGGTGGGTGTAGAAAGACCAGCCGTCGTAGCCGGTGAGCCAGGCCATGTTGGATGGATCGACCACGATCAGGCAATCGAGTTTGGCGGCCGTCATTGCGGTGCGGGTTTTATCGAGCCGCTGCGTGTATTCGGCCAGAGAAAAATTCAGTTTTGCATCCTTTGGCATGGCTTGTTTCTCTAGGTGGCGAAATTGGTGCCGGCCTGGCGTTGTTGGCAACGCTGGTAGGCCAGGGTAGCGATCGCGGTATCCTGGATGCCGGTTCCGGTTAAATCACACAGGGTTGTATCGTCGCTTTGCTGCCGTCCGCTCACCTGTTGCGCGATAACCTGACCGAGTTCCGGGAATTCGGCGGAGGGCTTTACTAGCTGTTTTTCGATAGCATGGTGTAATTCGCCCAGCACCCTGACCTGTGACAGGCGATCGCAAAAATATTGCGCTTTGCCTGCGCTAATGGCGGGATCGATTTCCTGTTTGTGCTCGCTGTCAGAGCCCATCGCGGTGATGTGTTGCCCTGCAACAATGTGCTCAGACTTTAGTAATACCTCGGTCGACGGTGTCGTGGTGACAATGATATCGGCCCCACGAGTAGCACTTGCAACATCCAGGCTGGCAGTAACCTCGATACCAAGGCGAACGCTTAGTTCCCGGGCCCTTGACTGAGCCTTGTCGAAATCGCGTGCCCAGATGGTGGCCGAATCGATATTGCGTACCAGGGTCAGGGCTTCCAGTTGCAAGCCGGCCTGTGATCCGGCACCAAGGATTGCAGCCCTGCGGCTATCGGCACGGGCCAGGTACTTGGCTGCTACTGCGCCGGCCGCGGCGGTGCGGATATCGGTTAGATAGCCATTGTCGAGTAGCAGTGCTTCAACCATACCGGTGCGCGTGCTGAACAGCACCATCAAACCGTTGACGCTGGGCAGGCCAAGATTGGGATTGTCGAAAAAGCCAGGGCTTATCTTGATCGCAAGACTGTCGACGCCGGGTATGTAAGCAGTTTTAACATCGATTTCACCATTGTTTTCGATGATGTCGAGACGCATGATCGGCGGCATGATAACTGCTTTGGTTGCCAGCGCGTGAAAAGCTTTTTCGACGCATTCGATTGAATCCAGGTTGAGTTGTATCTGGCTGCGTAATTCTGCTTCGGTCAAAATTGTGATATCTGCCACGAGATCTAATACTCCTCCCGGTTGATGATTTTCCGGTGGCGTTCCATATCGATATTCTTACCGCTCAGCAAAACGATGGTTTTGTTGCCGGGGCTGACCTTTCCCGCTAACAGGGCGGCGATACCCACGGCGCCACCGCCTTCCAGGATAACCTGCTCCTGGAAGTAGGCATGACGTATGCCATCGGCAATTTCAGTTTCGCTGAGCAGCACTATTTCATCGACATAGTCGCGTACCATGTCGAAGGTTAGCTGGTTGTCAAGACCGATACCGCCGCCAAGTGAATCGGCGAGGGTGGGTAACTCTTCGACTTCGATCGGTTTGCCGGCTTTTTGTGACGCCGCCATCGCACAGCCGCGCTCCATCGAGATGCCGATGATGCGTACCTCTGGTCGCTGTGACTTGAGCGCGAGGGCGATGCCGGAAATCAGGCCGCCGCCGGAAAGTTGCACCAGCACGGTATCGACATCGGGGACCTGTTCCAGCATTTCCAGACCGAGAGTGCCCTGGCCCGCGATCACATGCGCATGATCGAAAGGTGGAACCATCGTATAGCCTTCCTCGGCTACCAGGCGATTGGCCTCGATCTCGGCTTCATCCTGGGATTGACCCATGATTCGCGTTTCAGCGCCGAGCGCGCGAATCGCTTCGAGTTTGTTGTCCGGCACCAGCTCCGACATGCAGATAATGCAGGGTACGCCTGCCTGCCGGGCGGAGTAGGCGAGTGCCCGCCCGTGATTGCCGGTCGATACCGCGGTTACGCCGGTCGTTTTGCTATCGAGTTGCAGCACTGTATTCATCGCCCCGCGCAGCTTAAACGCGCCGGTGGTTTGCAGGTGCTCATGCGCCAGCAATATCTCACAGCCAAATTGTTTTGATAGTGCAGCAGAAGCTGCGATGCGCAGTGGAATGATGTGCGGCGCGATTCGTTCCCGCGCAGCCTGGATATCTTCGAATTGAATGCTGCTAGTCATGAGCCCATACAATGTTGGTGCAGGATACGCGCGCACATTAAATCAAGATGGCCGCCACCGCCATTTTTAAACAGGGTTATTTCAGTATCGGATTGTCGCCCACCGTGGCGTTGCTGGCACAGATCGGAAAGGTCGGCGAGCACGTCCTGCTCGCTGATCACGCCACTGGCTAACGGGATCATCAGTTCGCCGATGTGATGGATCGTGGTTTCCCGCGCATCGACAAACAGGCTGCCACGGCGAAAGCATTCGTCGTCAGCCTCGCGCATCGTGGGTGTATAGGCACCAATCAAATCGATATGCGCGCCGGGCTTGAGCCATGCGCCGTCAATGATGGGGGTTCCTATAGCCGAACAAATCAAATCGGCTTCTCTCGCGCTAGCCTCGACTTCACTCACCGGAGAGAAATTGATCTGCGGAAATCTATCGCTAAGACTCGTGCACAGCGCTGCAGCCTTGTCACCAGTTCGGTTCCAGATATTGACCTGCTTCAATGATGGTCGCACTTCACAGTGTGCGCTAACCAGGTGGGGCGCCATCTGGCCGGCGCCAATCATCAGCATGCTTTCGATATTTTCACGCGACAACAGGCGGCTACCGAGTGCTGAGTCGCTTGCGGTTTTAATCCAGGTCAACGCGGTGCCGTCGAGGCAGGCGATCGGGGTTCCGTTGGCGCCTTCGAACAAGATATATACCGCCTGGATCGATGGCCATTCGCGTTGCTGATTGTTGCGCGGAAAAATGGTGATTACCTTGGCGCCTACCGCTTTTTCAGGTTGCCAGCCGCTGCGAATGAAAAAATGACTGACGTTATCGTTTGCGTCCTTTGACTCCATCAGCATTTCATCGACCAGGCCGATTGGGTCGAGATGCATAACGGCAAGCTCATCGACCAGGGTCGTGAACGATATGCTATTGAGAATCTTGTCAGCATCGAGCATTAACATGAACTGGGTTCCCCGTATGCCCGACAGGTTGTAGACTTGAAGATAGTGCCGGGCGTGGGGAAGTGTACTTAAATCATGCCGGCTTTAACAATTCAAATTTGAGGGTGGCACGATGCCTGAATTTAGCAATGACCTCGGTCAGCCGATCGGATTTCCGTTACCTGACTGGCAGGCCTGCGAACATCCTCGTGGCGCAATCATGCAAGGCAAGCTGTGCCGCCTGGAACCCGTTGATGTGGATAAACATGCGCAAGACCTGTTCGCGGCATTTAGCCAGGATCAGGATAGTCGTAACTGGACCTATTTGCCTTACGGTCCGTTTGCCACGGAAGAGGAGTTACGTGGCTGGATATCATCCACCTGCCTCGGCGACGACCCCTGTTTTTTCAGCGTCATCGATCTCATAACTGGGAAGGCGGTCGGGGTTGCGAGTTACCTGCGCATCGCACCTGGTGTCGGCGTTATCGAAGTTGGGCATATCCATTTTTCGCCGCTGATGCAAGGCCAGCCGATTTCGACCGAGGCGATGTATTTGATGATGCGCCAGGTATTCGATGTCTGGGGATATCGACGTTACGAATGGAAATGTGATGCGCTCAACCGGCCCTCCTGCGCGGCCGCGCAACGGCTTGGATTCATGTTCGAGGGCATTTTTCGCCAGGCGACCATGTATAAGCAGCGTAACCGCGATACCGCCTGGTATTCGATACTGGACCGGGAATGGCCGGCTGCGAAAGCGGTGTTTGAAAGCTGGCTGGAGGCCGGCAATTTTGATGCCGGTGGCGGGCAGAAAACCAGCCTGTCACAAACCATGCAACAGGCGCTGGCGGAACTTCGGTAAGCTGATCAGTCACCTTGCTAAATCATTTGGTTGCTATCGTACAACGGCGATTGATAGCAATATTGTCGCTATTACCGGACGTAGAAGTCGGAAGTCTGTGGTGGCTATTGTCCCAGTACTTCCACCAGTACTTTCCCACTAGCACCGGAAGGCGAATTGGTACCGGCAATAGTCGCCAGGGTCAGGGCAATGTCAACGGCGTGAACCTCGCGCGAGACTAGCTGTGGTTTTACCTTATAGCCTGCAAATATAATCGGCACATAGGTGTCGTATTTCCATGGTGACCCATGTACGACGGTGACAGATATGCCATCCAGCTCGTTGATAAACCAGCCCGGGTTAAACACCAGGTAAATATTGCCGGATCGCTTCGAGTGGTAGTTGTTAGCTACCGCCCGTGTGAGCATGTTATCCGGAATGGCACCGCTCTCTAGCGCGGTGCTGGATATCGCGGTTGACACACCTGGAAAACGAATCAGCTCTTCAACAATCGCGGCCTCAAGTGCTTGCAGGTCAATATCAGGGTTTGCAATGATCTCGTTACTGAGATAAAGATACGGGTGGTCATATCCTGCGAGTAGCTTCCCCGAAATGCCAAATTTGGCTTTAATCCGGTCGATTGCAGGCTGCTTGTCCCAGCTGTCAGGAGTAACGTAATTAGCAGGGATACCGAGTGAATTCAGATAACCCGGCGCCTCCGGGGAGCCATGGTCCGCAGATAACACAATCAACGTATTATGCAGGCCAATTTTTTGATCTATGTAGGCAAATAAATCTGCCAGGGTGCGGTCGAGCCGAAGGATATTATCTTCGGCTTCCAGGCTGGAAGGCCCAAAGAAATGCCCGATATAGTCGGTAGCGGAAAAACTGACGCCCAGGAAATCCGTAATATCATCGGCACCTAGTTGCTCTGCATCTATGAGAGATTTTGCAAATTCCGCCGTCAGTTCATCGCCAACCGGACTTACCGTGAGTAGAGTCGAATAGTATCGATTATCAGGCCCGCCAAAATTATGCGGGAATGTCCGTCCGTATCCGCCAAGCTCGAATTCCCACTCCTGGTCATCCCGGTTACCAAAGAGATATTCGTCAACCGGGTGCATCAATTCCCATGCTGTACCCAAATATCGCTCCGGCAGTTTTTTTGCATTCCAGTCGCTTACCCATTGCGGATACTCTTTGTAGTAATAGCTGCTGGTAACAAATTCCATGGTTGACTTGGAAAACCAGAATGCCTTGCCGGAATGCCCTGCCATGGAAACTGCTCCCCGATCCTTAACGGACACACCGAATACCTTTGCTTTGCCGGCAGTTAGCGAGGAAAGTTCGTCTGAAAAAGTGGTAACGAGAATAGCCGCTGGAGATCTGCCGTCACTCGATGCCGCTTTTTGAGTTGGATCGATTTCTGTATCATCGTCTACATCTGCGCCTTCGGTCAGCAAGTGATGGTTCGGGTCTTCGATGTTATAGATGGTTTTCCCGGTTTTCCGGTCGAACCAGATATTGCCGATCATTCCGTGTGCGGATGGATGGGCACCGGTGGCCAGCGTGGCATGTCCGACGATGGTTTCAGTGTTGGCGTGGGCGTGATGGGCGTTATTGTAGACCACCCCCTCGTCCAGTAAATACTTGAGCCCGCCTTCGCCCAGTCGATCGTAGTAGCGCATCGGTAAATCACCGCGCAACTGATCGACGGTTATCTGCAGGATGAGTTTAGGTTTATCGGCCGCGTACGCCGGTGAACCTAAACCCAATATCATGACTGGCAAGAGAGTTAATTTAAAACGATCAAGTATGATTTTCTTCTTGAAGCGCATATTTTTTCCAGAGTAGTCGTAATCGTCAGGGGGTTTTAGTTTATCTGCATAGTTGTACCGCATAAACCAGAATACCTGAATTATTATAAAGTAAGACACTGATCAGATTGTAATGCTGGAAAGCATTATGAAATAAGGCTTTAAGCCGGTTGATTAGTTATTTTTCTAAGGTAGAATGGCCGGCCTGTTTTTAATAGCAGAACTATAGTCGCGTAGCTCAGTTGGTTAGAGCACCACCTTGACATGGTGGGGGTCGGTGGTTCGAATCCACTCGCGACTACCAAACTTTATCATGTGGCCTTTGGTAGGGGTCACCACTGGAGAATGACATGCCTCGTATTACCCTTCCTGACGGGTCTAACCGTCAGTTCGATCAACCTGTATCGGTTTTGGATATCGCGAGTGATATCGGCCCTGGACTTGCGAAGGCGACGCTTGCCGGTAAGGTCAATGGCGAACTTGTGGATGCTGCGTTTATGATCGAGCAGGATGCCGAGGTCGCGATCGTCACCAGTCGGGATAGCGAGGCGCTTGAGTTGCTGCGCCACGATGCAGCGCATGTTATGGCCCAGGCGGTACAGGAGCTCTACCCGGGTACCCAGGTAACCATTGGTCCGGCAATCGAGGACGGCTTTTACTACGATTTCGCGCGGGAAGAGCCGTTTACGCCGGAAAATCTGCTTGAAATTGAAATGCGCATGCATGAAATCGTCAAACGCGATTTACCGATCGTTCGAGAGGTCATGGATCGCCAAACTGCCATGCAGACCTTCGGTGAGCTGGGAGAATCCTACAAGGTGGAAATCATCGATGACATTATTCCCGAGGGTGAGGAAGTTTCGGTTTACCGACAGGGTGAATGGTTCGACGTCTGTCGCGGGCCTCATTTACCTTCCACCGGCAAGCTGGGTAATGGCTTCAAGGTGATGAAAGTTGCCGGCGCCTACTGGCGCGGTGATTCGAACAACGCCATGCTGCAACGAATCTACGGTACTGCCTGGCCAGACAAGAAGCAGTTGAAAGCCTACCTGCATCGAATCGAGGAAGCAGAAAAACGCGATCACCGTAAGCTGGGCCGCCAACTTGGCCTGTTCCATCTGCATGAAGAGGCGCCGGGTTCGGTGTTCTGGCACCCGAAAGGCTGGACCCTGTTTAACCTGCTGATCAACTATATGCGCAAGCGCCAGGACGATGCCGGTTACGTCGAGGTCAATACACCCGACGTGATGGACCGCAGCCTGTGGGAAACTTCCGGCCACTGGGAAAATTACCGCGAGCATATGTTTTCTACCCAAACCGAAGATGACCGGGTATTTGCACTAAAACCGATGAACTGTCCCGGGTCGGTATTGATGTTTGACCAGGGCCTTAAAAGCTATCGCGATTTACCGTTGCGCATGGCGGAGTTCGGCAAGGTTCATCGTTACGAGCCTTCCGGAGCCCTGCATGGTCTGTTGCGGGTACGTCACTTTACCCAGGACGACGCGCATGTCTACTGCACCGAAGAACAAATGGAGCAGGAGTGTATCGATGTCATTGCGTTGGTGCTCGACATTTACAAAGACTTTGGTTTTGACGATGTGGTGATTAAATTTTCGGATCGGCCGCAAAATCGAATCGGCTCGGATGAAATCTGGGACAAGTTGGAAGGCGCTTTGACCAATGCACTCGATAGCATGCAACTGGCTTACGAACTGTTCCCCGGCGAGGGTGCTTTTTATGGTCCTAAACTCGAATTCGTGTTGCGCGATGCTATTGGCAGGGATTGGCAATGCGGCACCTTGCAGGTCGATATGAATCTGCCGGAGCGTTTCGATATCTCCTATGTTGCCGAAGACGGAAACAGGCATCGACCGGTTATGTTACACCGCGCATTATTCGGTTCGCTGGAGCGTTTTTTCGGAATTCTGGTCGAACATTACGAAGGTAAATTTCCGACCTGGCTAGCGCCAGTTCAGGCCGTGGTGATGAATATTACCGATAAACAGGCGCCATATGTCGGAAAAGTTGAAAAAATGCTTAAAAATCAGGGAATCAGGGTGATTTCTGACTTGAGAAACGAAAAAGTCGGGTTTAAAATTCGCGAGCATACTTTACAGCGCATCCCTTACATGCTCGTGGTCGGTGATCGTGAAGTCGAAGAGGAGTGCGTTGCAGTGCGTAGCCTGGGTGGTGAAGACCTGGGTTCTATAGCGGTCGACAAGTTTGTCGACCTGGTAACACAGTAATCCGGTTATCAGACCGGATTAATTTTTGCGGAATACATTAGCCATGGGCTTATTGGAGAGAACCTGATCGCAGACAACAAACAGAGTCGTCTTAACGATGATATAACAGCGCCGGAAGTCCGGCTTATCGCTGAAGATGGTGAACAAAAAGGTATTGTACCTCTGGAAGAGGCACAACAATTGGCGCGAGCTGCGAGTGTGGATCTCGTAGAGCTGGTGCCCGATGCTGAACCACCCGTCTGTCGATTGATGGACTATGGCAAGTTCAGGTTTCAGCAAAAGAAAAAGTTGCACGATCAGCGTAAGAAACAGCGCCAGGTGCACATCAAGGAAATCAAGTTTCGACCGGGCACCGAGCAGGGTGATTACGACGTCAAGCTGCGCAAGCTGACCGAGTTTATCGAAGTCGGTGACCGGGTTAAGGTGACAGTCCGCTTCCGTGGACGGGAAATGGCCCACATGGAACTCGGAACTCAGCTACTCAAACGAGTAGAAGAGGACACCAAAGAATTTTCGACCGTGGATCAGTTTCCACAGTCGGAAGGGCGTCAGATGACTATGTTACTGGTGCCGAAAAAACGCTAGCCGTTTTGAAATAAAGCGAACTAGCCACTGCCCGAAGGCGCGTCTCCGGCGCCCAGGGATTATTAATAGCTACATATTAACTGGAGTTAATTATGCCAAAGATGAAATCAGTCAGTGGCGCGGCCAAGCGTTTCAAACGAAATGCGGCCGGCGGCTACAAGCGCAAGCAATCACACTTGCGTCATATCCTTACCAAGAAATCGAGCAAGCGTAAACGCCAGCTTGGCGAAAAGCTTGATGTCCATGCTCATGACGTGCAATTGGTACGTCGCATGTTGCCGTATTCTTAGGGGGGATTGAACAATGCCAAGAGTAAAAAGAGGCGTTACCGCACACGCACGTCACAAGAAGGTTCTCGACAAAGCCAAGGGTTACCGTGGCGCACGCAGTAAAGTATTCCGCGTTGCCAAACAGGCAGTTACCAAGGCCGGTCAATATGCTTACCGCGATCGTCGCCAGCGTAAACGTCAATTCCGCGCACTGTGGATCGCACGTATCAATGCCGGTGCCCGTGAAAACGGCATGTCGTACAGCGTATTCATGAATGGATTGAAGAAAGCCGCGATCGAAATTGATCGCAAGGTGCTTTCCGACATCGCTATTTTTGACAAGCCTGCATTTACCGAACTGGTGGAAAAAGCCAGGGCGGGCCTGGAAGCGGCGTAAAGCTACAGGTATCGACGGCAGGGGCGCTAACCCTCTGCCGTTGATTCAATGTCCTGAACCGTGTCTCAAGATCTCGAAAACCTGCTGCAGCAGGCTTCCCATTCGATTAGCCAGTCTGGTGACATGGCGGCGCTCGACGTCGTACGTGTCGCTTATCTTGGCAAGAAGGGCGAGCTTACCGCACAACTGAAAAATCTTGGCCAATTACCGGCCGAGGAAAGACCCGCTGCAGGGCAGGCGATAAACCAGGTTAAGGTCCAGATCCAGGAGTTGCTCGAGACGCGTAAGTCGGCGCTCAGCGATCTGGCGATTGCGTCGCGTTTACAGACCGAGACGGTCGATATTTCACTACCTGGCAGGCGTAACGGCGCGGGTGGTTTGCATCCGGTTACATTGACCATGAACCGTATCGACAAGATGTTTGGCAAACTTGGATTTGATGTTGCCGAAGGCCCCGAAGTCGAAGATGACTTTCATAATTTCGAAGCGCTGAATATTCCTGAGCATCACCCGGCACGGGCGATGCATGATACTTTTTATTTCAATGATGGCAGGTTGCTGCGTACCCATACCTCACCGGTACAGATCCGGGTTATGGAAAACCAGGAGCCACCGTTGCGGGTAATTGCGCCCGGGCGAGTCTATCGCTGTGACTCGGATCTGACTCATACCCCGATGTTCCACCAGGTGGAAGGTTTGCTGGTCGATGTAGACGTGTCTTTCTCGGTGTTGAAAGGCACGCTGGAAGAGTTTCTGCAGATGTTCTTTGAACAGGACGATTTAAAGACTCGCTTCAGGCCCTCATATTTCCCGTTCACCGAACCTTCGATGGAAGTAGACATCAGCTGCGTCATGTGTGCCGGCGAAGGTTGCCGGGTTTGCAGCCACACTGGCTGGCTGGAAGTACTTGGTTGCGGCATGGTTCATCCTGAGCTGTTTCGCCATACCGGTGTTGATAGCGAAAAGTACACTGGCTATGCGTTCGGCATGGGCGTAGAGCGACTCGCAATGTTGCGCTATGGGGTCAACGATTTACGGCTATTTTTCGACAACGATCTGCGTTTTTTGCAGCAATTCACATAAGCGGACGCAGTAATGGAAATAAGCGAAAACTGGTTACGTGAATGGGCGGATCCCGCAATTGATAGCGATACCTTGATCAGCCAGTTAACCATGGCCGGGCTCGAGGTCGAAGGCTCGCGCCGTGCTGCACCGGAGCTCGTTGGAGTTGTGGTCGCTGAAGTCGTCGCAGTCGAAAAGCATCCTGACGCCGACAAGCTGAAGGTATGCCAGCTGACAGACGGTAAGGATAGCTACTCGGTCGTCTGTGGTGCAAGTAACGTGCGTGCCGACCTGAAGGTGGCTTTCGCCCGTATCGGTGCAGAGCTCCCGGGGATCAAGATTAAAAAGGCCAAACTACGAGGCGTTGAGTCCCAGGGTATGATTTGCTCGGCCGCCGAGTTACAGCTGACCGAATCCTCAAATGGGATTCTCGAGTTACCAGATGCCGCTCCAGTCGGAGTTTCGATCGTCGACTACCTGCTGCTTGACGATAATATTGTCGATATTGATCTTACCCCTAACCGGGGCGATTGCCTGAGTATTGCCGGAGTTGCGCGCGAAGTTTCCGCTATCAACAAGGTTCCGTTGACACAGGCTACTGTAACCAACGTGGACAATAGCATTGACGACACCTTTAGCGTTGAGCTCGAAGCCCCTGGGCATTGCCCGCGTTACGTGGGACGCATCATCAAGGGTATCGATCCACAGGCACAGACGCCGTTGTGGATGCAGGAGAAACTACGTCGCTGTGGTTTACGCCCGATAACTCCGGTGGTCGACGTCACCAATTACGTGATGATGGAACTCGGTCAACCGATGCACGGATTTGACTTCGACAAGCTCAACGGCGGCATCAGGGTGCGACTCGCAAATCCCGGAGAAAAACTGGCTTTGCTCGATCAAAGTGAAGTCGAATGCCGAGAGGACACCTTGCTGATTGCCGATCACGCCGGGGGTGTTGCACTGGCAGGCATCATGGGCGGTCTCGACAGTTCGGTGCAGTCTGATACGCGAAATATATTTCTTGAAGCGGCACATTTTACCGCACTCGAACTTGCTGGCAAGGCACGTGGCTTGGGTATGCACACCGACGCGTCACATCGCTTTGAACGGGGAGTGGACGCACAATTACCACCTATAGCAATGCAGCGCGCTACCGGCTTGTTGCTCGATATTGTCGGTGGCGAGGCCGGACCGATTATCGATGCAGTCGTTGACCAAAATATGCCGCGTACACCACAGGTAGAGCTGCGTTACGATCGTGTCAACCGCTTGCTTGGCATTAACGTCGAACGCAGCGAAGTCAGTGATATTCTTCGGCGTCTGAACATGCAACCCACCGAGCAAACCGATGGCTGGCAAGTTATCCCACCAAGCTATCGTTTCGACATCAATATCGAAGCGGACCTGGTCGAAGAAATTGGGCGCTTGATCGGTTATAACAATATTCCCGGCAGCCGGGAGTCTTCGCATATCAAGATGGAAAGCTTTTCGGAGCAGCGGGTTAGTGTTAACCGAATTCGCGATATCCTGGTCGAACAAGGTTATTTTGAAGCGGTCACCTATTCGTTTGTCTCGCCGGAAATGCAGGCAATACTCGACCCGGGTCGGAAAACCTTGCCATTATCTAACCCTATCTCTGCGGATATGTCGGTTATGCGCACCCGCTTGTTACCAGGACTGGTGCAGGCCTTGCAGCACAATTTGAACCGCCAGCAATCACGGGTGAGATTGTTCGAAACCGGTTTGTGTTTTATTCCAACTGGCGATGGCCTTGCGCAAACTCCGCATATTGCCGGGATTATCACAGGAAGTCGCATCGAAGAAGGGCTTTATACGAGTGGAGAAAGTGTCGATTTTTTCGATATCAAGGGTGATCTCGAGACAATTTTAAGATTTGCCGGTGATTCCGATTTCAGTTTTACACCATCTGAAAACCCAGTTTTACATCCAGGGCAGGGCGCCGATTTGACTTGTTGCGGAGAATCGATAGGGTTTGTCGGGGCCTTGCATCCGGCAATTTTGAAGAAACTCGATATAAATCAACCGGTTTTTATGTTCGAGATGGAAACTTCGCCGATATTGACGACAAAGTTAGCAAAATTCAGCGAAATGTCTCGATTTCCTTCGATTAGACGCGACATTTCAATCTCAGTTGATAAAAATTTACCAGTCCGTGAACTGGTAGACAGCATTTATTCGCTTAAAAATGAAATATTGCAGGAAGTATTTGTATTTGACGTCTATACTGGAAAAGAAGTGAGAAATAATCGAAAAAGTGTCGCTTTGGGCTTGATTTTAC
>Ga0209271_10000246_pt1 | contig 18831 bp, 16 predicted proteins | sample tdAd002_FD_187123 | JGI IMG/M metagenome (GOLD analysis project Ga0209271, IMG submission 187123) | Marine sediment microbial communities from the Atlantic coast under amendment with organic carbon and nitrate - tdAd00.2 (SPAdes)... | ecosystem: Environmental > Aquatic > Marine > Coastal >... | reverse complement strand
ATAGCCGTCTCGGCAATTCGCAGATTCGACGCTTTTTGATCCTGCACAAGGAACTCGACGCCGATGACGGGGAATTGACCCGGACCAGCAAGGTACGACGCAGTTTCGTCGGCGACCGTTACAGCATTCTCGTCGACGCGCTTTACTCGGAACTAAAAGAATGTCATATCGAAACCGAAGTGACCTTCGAAGACGGTCGCACCGGTAAACTCGCGGCTGACGTCAATATCCGTAATGCTGAAATCTATCCGGTTAAAACGCTGTCCCGGGATGCCGCATGAGTGAGCGCAACCTCGGCGAAGTAATTCTCGCGGTCCACAACATCAGCCTCTCCTTCGGCATCATGAAGGTACTGGATAACATCAGCTTTGATATCAGGCGTGGCGAAATCCGCTCGATTATCGGGCCTAATGGCGCCGGCAAGAGCTCGATGCTGAACGTCATCAACGGTTTTTACCACCCACAACAAGGCTCGATCACTTTCAAGGGCGAAACCCGCAAGCAGATGGCGCCACACCGTGCCGCGAGTCACGGCATTGCGCGCACTTTTCAGAACATCGCGCTGTTCAAGGGTATGAGCACGCTCGATAACATCATGACCGGGCGTAACCTGAAAATGAAAACCAACCTGTTCTGGCAAGCGCTGCATATTGGACCCGCGCGTGCCGAAGAGCTTGAAAACCGCGAAGCGGCGGAAAAGGTTATCGACTTTCTCGACATTCAGGCAATTCGCAAGAAGCCGGTTGGCAAATTACCCTATGGCTTGCAAAAAAGGGTCGAGCTGGGGCGAGCGCTAGCGGCGGAACCGGACCTGCTGCTGCTCGATGAACCGATGGCCGGCATGAACTCCGAGGAAAAAGAGGACATGTGCCGCTTCATCATCGACGTGAACTCCGAATTCGGCACCACCATCGCCCTGATCGAACACGACATGAGCGTGGTCATGGATTTATCCGACCGCGTGCTGGTGCTCGACTACGGCAAGCAGCTAGCCGATGGTGAGCCGGATGAAGTGCGTGCCAACCAGACTGTTATCGACGCTTATCTCGGGGTACCACATGAGTAAGGATAAATACTGATGTTATTTTTTATCGAAGTTGCTCTCAGTGGATTAATGGCCGGCGTCATGTACTCACTGGTAGCGTTGGGGTTCGTGCTGATCTTCAAAGCCTCCGGCATCTTCAATTTTGCCCAGGGTGTGATGGCGCTGTTCGCTGCATTGACCCTGGTCGGGCTGATGGAAAAATTCGGCATGCCAGCATGGCTTGCGATCATCGGCACCATCGCGGTGATGATCGCGCTCGCCTGGTTAATCGAGCGAGTCATGCTGCGGCACCTGGTGAACCAGGAACCAATCATCCTGTTCATGGCAACCATTGGCCTCGCCTACGTGCTCGAGGGTATGGGCGATATCATGTGGGGCTCGGATGTCAAAGTACTCGACATCGGCATCCCGCAGGGCGCCTGGGACTGGTTGTGGGATCAGGGTATCTACATCGAAAAACTGGAAATGTTCGCCGCGGTAACCGCGGCAATCCTGGTGGTTTTCCTGGCGATATTTTTCCAGAAAACCCGCATCGGACGTGCGCTACGCGCGGTGGCTGACGATCACCAGGCCGCACTTTCAGTGGGCATCTCGCTGCATACTATCTGGGTCGTTGTGTGGTCGGTATCAGGCATCGTCGCACTGGTGGCCGGCATCATGTGGGGCTCCAAGTCAGGGGTCCAGTTCTCGCTCTCATTGATCGCGCTCAAAGCGCTACCGGTTTTAATCCTCGGCGGTTTCACCTCGGTGCCCGGCGCGATCATCGGCGGCATGATTATCGGCGTGGGTGAAAAACTCGCCGAGGTTTATTTCGGCCCGATGGTCGGAGGCGCGATCGAAAACTGGTTTGCCTACATGCTGGCGCTGGCGTTCCTGTTGTTCCGCCCGCAGGGACTGTTCGGCGAAAAAATCATAGAAAGGGTTTAAGGCGATGTTTTACAGAGAAACGGGACAATTCAAGGCGAACTACCAGGACGACCAGGCACTATTCCCGATCGACCAGGATCGCTATGTTATTTTCGCCGTACTGTTTATCACCTTTGCCGTAGTGCCAATGCTGCTGAACCAGTACTGGCTCAACGCTATTTTACTACCGTTCCTGATTTATTCGCTAGCGGCGCTCGGCTTGAATATTTTGACCGGCTATTGCGGGCAGCTTTCGCTTGGCACCGGTGGTTTCATGGCAGTGGGCGCATTTTCCGTTTACAAGTTGATGGTGGCCTTCCCGGAACTGGGATTTATACCTCTGGTGCTTATTTCCGGTTTTATTACCGCCGCGGTGGGTACACTGTTCGGCCTGCCCTCGCTGCGCATCAAGGGCTTTTATCTCGCGGTCGCCACCCTGGCCGCTCAATTTTTCCTGATCTGGTTGTTTAACAAGGTTGGCTGGTTCTTCAACTACAACGCGACCGGCATGATCACTTCGCCACCGATGACACTGTTTGGCGTTATCGTCACCGGTCCCGAAGCCAACCCGGTGGCAAAATATTACCTGGTTGCCGGTTTCGTCGCGGTATTTGCGTTAGTTGCGAAAAATATCGCCCGCGGTCGCATTGGTCGTAACTGGATGGCGATTCGCGATATGGATATCGCCGCGGAATTGATCGGTGTGCGCCCGTTAATCGCCAAACTGTCGGCGTTTGCCGTGTCATCATTTTACATAGGTATGGCGGGTGCGCTGTACTTCGCGGTCTGGCTCGGCTCCGCTGAACCGACCGAAGCCTTCGACATCAACCAGTCGTTCCTGGTGCTGTTCATGATTATCATCGGCGGGCTGGGTTCGGTGCTTGGCTCGTTCCTCGGCGCGGCCTTTCTGGTAATCATGCCGATCACGCTGAAAAATATACTGGTCGACGGTTTTGGCACCAACAGTGCGCTCGCCGCGCACATAGAAATCATCATCGTCGGTATACTGATTATTGGATTTTTAATTGTCGAACCTCACGGGCTAGCGCGCCTGTGGCGGATCGCCAAGGAAAAATTGCGCCTATGGCCCTTCCCTTACTAGTGGAAGGACCGATGGCGTGTCGCTTAATATGTTGATTCAACATAACAACCGGAGGAAGTAAATAAAATGAGAAGTTTAACGAAAACAATAGTGGCGGCGATACTGGCCGTACCACTCTTATCCGGAGTCGCCAGTGCGTACGAACTGACACTCCCGTCATTTGACTATCGTACCGGCCCCTATGCGCCGAACGGGATTCCGTTCGCCAATGGCTACGGTGATTACCTGAATATGCTCAACGAACGCGACGGTGGTATTAACGGTGCCAAAATCAAGCTTACACCCTGTGAAACCGCGTATAACACCAAGCGCGGGGTCGAGTGTTATGAAAGCACCAAAGGCACCGGTGATTCAGGCGCACTGGTAATCCAGCCGTTGTCTACTGGTATTACATACCAATTAATCCCGAAGGCCAGCGTCGATAAAATTCCGGTTTTCTCGATGGGCTATGGTCGTACCTCGGCCGCCAACGGCAAGATATTTCCTTGGATCTTCAACTTCCCGGCTACTTACTGGAGCCAGGCAACCGTATTCGTGCAGTACATCGCCGACCAGGAAGGCGGCATGGACAAGCTCAAGGGCAAGAAGATAGCACTGGTGTATCACAACTCTGCTTATGGTAAGGAACCGATCCGCACCCTCGAAAGCGCGGCCAAGAAGTTCGGTTTTGAATTCCTCGCGTTGCCGGTCGATCATCCCGGTCAGGAGCAAAAGGCAACCTGGCTTCAAATTCGCAAGGAACGTCCCGATTGGGTAATGATGTGGGGCTGGGGAGTCATGAACCAGGTCGCAATTAAGGAAGCCGCGTCGATTCGCTACCCGATGGATCATTTCATCGGCGTATGGTGGTCCGGCTCTGAAAACGATGTGTTGCCTGCCGGCGATGCGGCGGATGGATATTTGTCAGGCGCATTCCACAAACCTGGTGATGATTTTCAGGCGCACAGAGATATCAAAAAGTACCTTTACGACAAAGGTAAGGGGCTCGGTGAGCGTGATCGTATCGGAGAAGTTCTCTACAACCGTGGCCTGGTGGCGGCGATGTGGACTTCCGAGGCGATCCGCAAGGCGATGGAAATTCACGGTACCAACGAAGTCAAAGGCGTGCAGGTGCGTGACGGCTTCGAGGCTCTCGATGTTGACGAGGCACGCCTGAGCGAATTGGGGCTGCCCGGTTTTACCATCCCGGTCAAGATCAGCTGCGAAAATCACGAAGGCCCCGGCAAGGTCGCATTGCAGCAATGGAACGCAAAGAAAAAGCAATGGGTCCTGGTTACCGACTTCTACGAGCCGCTGCGTGACATCACCGGCCCGCTGATCGCCGAGGATTCGGCGCAGTACGCGAAAGAAAATAACGTCGTGCCACGTATCTGTAACTAGGTTTGTCGATGTTTTGATGGAACGAACTGTGAGCAAGAATACTGACCCGACCAATCCCGGGACGATGCTGTTGGTAAACAACATCGAGGTCATTTATGACCACGTTATCCTGGTTTTGAAAGGCGTATCACTCGAGGTTCCCGAGCAGGGCATAGTCGCCCTGCTCGGCGCCAACGGCGCGGGTAAGACCACCACGCTGAAAGCGATTTCCAACCTGCTGCGCGCCGAGCGCGGCGACATTACCAAAGGCAGTATCGAGTTCCGGGGTGAACGTATCGACAAGCTCACTCCGGCCGAACTCGTTCAACAAGGCGTCATCCAGGTGATGGAAGGACGTCATTGCTTTGAGCACCTTACAGTCGAGGAAAACCTGCTTACCGGCGCTTACACCCGCCGCGATGGCAGTGCCGCGATTCAGCGCGATCTCGAACTGGTATACAGTTATTTCCCACGCCTGAAGAGCCGCAACCGTGCCCAGGCCGGCTACACCTCGGGTGGTGAGCAACAGATGGTCGCGATCGGCCGTGCGCTGATGTCGCGCCCGAAAATGATTTTGCTTGATGAGCCATCCATGGGTCTCGCCCCGCAACTGGTGGAAGAAATCTTTGGAATTGTCGAGCGGCTGAATAAAGACGAAGGCGTTACTTTTCTGCTGGCCGAGCAGAATACCAATATCGCGCTACGTTACGCGGACCACGGCTACATACTTGAAAACGGTCGCGTCGTGCTCGACGGTAGCGCGACCGAATTACGCGGAAATACCGACGTTAAAGAGTTTTACCTTGGCATCAGCGAAGGCGAGCGAATTAATTTCCGCGATGTAAAACACTACCGTCGCCGCAAACGCTGGCTCACCTGATCATGAGTGAATTCTACGACAGCCTGGAAACGCGCAGTAACGATGAACGCACACAGGCACAATTCGAGGCGATCCGTGAGCAGATAACTCACGTGCAAAACAACACCAAGGCTTACGCCGAAGCGCTCGAGCATATAGACGCCGACGATATCACCGATGCCGTATCGTTCAGTGCGCTACCACTGACGCGGAAATCCGAACTCATCGAATTACAGAAGACGCAGCGTCCCTTTGGTGGTTACACCACGAACAATACGCCGCATTATTCACATGTGTTTGCCTCGCCAGGTCCGATTTACGAGCCGGGCTTCTCGGTTACCGACTTCTGGCGCTTCGCGCGCTCGCTTTACGCCAGCGGGTTTCGCCCCGGTGACCTGGTACATAATTGTTTCAGTTACCACTTCACCCCTGCGGGCCAGATGTTTGATAGCGCCGCCCAGGCGCTGGGTTGTGCCGTGATTCCAGCGGGCATCGGGCAAACCGAGTTGCAGGTGCAAACGATTACCGACCTGTCACCCAACGGCTATGTCGGCACACCCTCCTTTCTCAAAATCATTCTCCAGCAGGCCGACGATCTGGATAGCGATGTCAGTTCGATCGACAAGGCGATGGTAAGCGGTGAAGCCTTGCCGCCTCCATTACGTGCCGCATTTGTCGATCGTGGGATACGCGTGCAACAGTGCTATGGTACTGCCGATCTCGGCCTGATCGCCTACGAATCCAGCGCCCAGGAAGGTCTGATCATTGACGAGGGTGTTTACCTTGAGATCGTACGTCCGGGTACCAGCGAACTGGTCGACGAAGGTGAAGTCGGCGAAGTCGTGGTCACCAACCTGGGCCGCGAATACCCCCTGATCCGTTTCGCCACCGGCGACCTTTCAGCCTACCTGCCGGGCAGCAGTCCCTGTGGACGCAGTAACCAGCGTATCAAGGGCTGGATGGGGCGCGCCGATCAAACCGCCAAGGTACGTGGCATGTTCATCCACCCGGAACAGGTCGACAGAGTCACCAAACGCCACGCTGAAATCATAAAAGCGCGGCTGGTTGTCGACTGGGTAGATCAGGCTGACCAGATAACATTGCAATGCGAGTCTGACAACAGCGACGCATCGCTGGCGGATGCGATTGCCGAAAGTATCCGCTCGATTTGCAAACTGCGCGGTGATGTCGAAATCGTCGCTGTCGGCAGTCTCCCCAATGATGGCAAGGTCATCGATGACATTCGCCAGTACGAGTAAACAGTAGCAATCTCGAGCCGATGAAGGCCCATCATTTTCTTGAAAACGTTCGTGTAATCGATCTGTCGCAGTATATTCCGGGACCCTTCGCGACTCGACAACTGGCAGACCTCGGTGCCGACGTAATCAAAATCGAACCGCCTGTTGGCGACCCGATGCGATTTTTCATGCACGGCGACGCAGACGAGCTGTCGTCTGTTTATCGGCATATCAATCGCGGCAAGCGTATCTGCAAGCTTGATTTAAAAACCGACACGGGAAAACAATGCCTGACTGATTTGTTGGCCGGTGCGGACATTCTGCTTGAGTCCTTTCGGCCCGGTGTACTGTCTCGCCTCGGTTTCGATCATGAGCAACTCGAGCGAATCAATCCCGGACTGATTCATTGTGCGTTATCCGGTTACGGACAGAACGGACCTTACGCGTTACGCGCCGGACACGATATCAACTATAACGCACTGAGTTCACAGTCAATCGTCAGTGGCACCGCACAGCGACCCATAATCGCCTACCCGCCTATTGCCGACCATGCCGCGGCAATGCAGGCGAGTATCGCCATGCTCGCCGCGCTGCATGCGAGGGGGAACAATCCTGGCAGTGTCTATCTCGATATCAGCATCACCGAATCAATCATGGCCTGGCAATATTTACCCATATTGACCAATACCGAGGAACGTGCCGAATCCTTGCTCAACGGTGGCGCTGCCTGTTACAACATTTATCAATGCGCCGATACACGATTCATCAGTCTCGGCGCGATCGAAACCGGGTTCTGGACAAATTTTTGCTCAGCCTTGCAAAAACCGCAATGGATAACCCGACAGTATGAATCCATGCCGCAACGAGAGCTGATTGCAGAAGTCGCCGAACATATCACCCAGCATCCCCTCGATCACTGGCACCAATTGCTGGATGCTGTCGATTGCTGTTATGCCCCACTACTCACCCCCGGGGAATTATCAGCAAACCCGCAAATCCAGGTCCGCCATTCATTGTCGGAGTCCGGACCGAATTACGCGGGATGGATAAACGATGCAGCAGTCGAAATCGACGTTTCCATAGCCGAAATCGAACATTTACAGTCGCTGAACTGGCGCCCGTTCAAGTAAACCGTTGCTTGTCTTTGCGAACGCAAAGAACAAAACCGCTTACCAGGGCTAAATTGGGTTTAGCTAAACCCGGTCCTGTTATCGACTTTCCTTTCTGATCCAGGTTTCGGTGACGCCGAGTGTACCAACGATAGAGTCGGAGTAGTTCTTTGCAGCTTGCCTTGTCTCAAACCCGGAGACGGCAACACGAAAACGTAACTCTGCACCGATTGTACCTACATAGACTTGAGTATCATGACCGGCATTTTGAAGTTTCTGGCTAACTTGCTCGGCGACTTCTTCGGTGCGGCTGGAATACAGATACACCTTATAAATATAGTCAGATATTACATCTTGCCTGGTTGTCTCGGTCTCCGCTGCGGTGAATGCTTCAGTTTCGGCATTGTTGCTACCTACATTATCGAGAGATTCGCCGGAGACAGCCTGTTCCACAACTACCTCAACGCCAGGCGCTCTTTCTTTTCTAATCCAGGTTCCCGTAACACCGAGCTTACCAACTATAGCGTCTGAGAAATTATTCGCCGCATGCCTTGACACAAACCCGGTAATGGCAACCCGGTAACGTCGGCCTGCATCGGTTTCACTTGCATAGACTTGAGTATCATGACCGGCTTGATGAAATTTCTGATTCACTTGCTCGGCGACTTCTTCGGAGCGACTGGAAAACAGGTACACCGTGTAAATATTACCAAGCATCGTATCTTGCCCGGTCACCTCGGTTCCCGCTGCGGGGATTACTTCAGTCACAGCATTGTTGCTACCAACATTGTCGAGGGATTCACCTGAAGCTCCCTCTTCAATGACCATCTCAACGATAAAAGGCTTTTCTATCTCGAGTGTTGAGGCATCATGGCCACCGGGAAATAGTAATTCATATGGACCATTGTCTTCAATGTGAAATTCCGTACCAGTTTCGCTGAGGACCATCGTATTTGGATTAACGGAATGAGTAACCTGCACGCTACCGGCATGCAATTTAATAGCCGACAAGCCATCGCGTCGAAATACACATATATCGCCGAGAAGGTGGATGGCAGCAAACATCCTGTCACCCAGGTTTACAATAAAATTCTTTTCGCTGCTGGACTGTGCCGTGTAATTAATACAAGCCCTTCCGTGGTGAAGATACAACTCGGGATGACGGTCGGGATTAGTTATGCCGGATTCATCACCTGCTCGAAGTGTGATTTCAGAATTCGCATTGAGCCGCAAGGTGGCATTTACCCAGAGCCGCATCTCGACTCGTCCTGTATCGCCGGTTGCGATACTGTCCCCAATTTTTAATATACTGTTACGGCCAAGCTCGGTTTGGGTACTGCCCTGCAGTAGCCTTGCGGGCGATTTCAGCGCAATAACTGTGGCTATAGAGGAGGCATTTGCAGTAGATATGCAGATGATGCCTGTAAGCACCAGGAAAATCAGTTTTTTGTTTTGCATACGCCTAATGCCACACAATGCAAATATTTCGTATCATCATACTCACTTTAGTTAACAGAAGATATTCACCATTGTCTTTTCAATAGAAGTCGGTCCCTTGGGTCATGAGGTCAGCCGCGTCCAATGTAAGGCATTCGGGTCGCCATGATTGTCATGAATTGCACATTGGTTTCGAGCGGCAGGGAAGCCATTTGCAACACTGCCTGCGCCACATGCTCGACATCCATGACCGGTTCTGCGACACGTTCACCATTTGCCTGCGGCACTCCTTTGGGCATGGCTTTGGTCATCGGTGTCGCTGCGTTGCCGATATCAATTTGACCACAGGCAATGTTATCGTTGCGGCAATCGAGCGAGATTGATTTGGTCAAGCCGGTGATAGCGTGTTTGGTAGAGGTGTAAGGAGCCGAAAACGGGCGCGGTGCATGTGCTGAAATCGAACCATTGTTGATAATACGCCCGCCTTTGGGAGTTTGCGCCTTCATCATGCGAATCGCCTGCTGCGCACACAAAAACGGCCCGGTCAGGTTCACGTCGACGGTTTCCTGCCACTGTTCGTAAGACAGTTCCTCCATCGGAATCCCCGGCGTAAAGCTACCGGCGTTATTAAAAAGCAAATCGAGTCGCCCAAGGCGCTCCTCGGCTTGCGCGAACAGATCGACAACCTGGTCGGGCTTACCGACATCGGTTGGCACACACAAGCAGAGTGCCAGATCAACCTCGGCCAGTTCCACAGTTTCGCGCAACGCTTCGAGTCGCCTGCCAGCGAGTACCACCGCATAGCCGTCATTTAACAAGGCGTGGCAAACCGCCCGCCCAATGCCACTGCCGGCACCGGTCACGAGCGCAACTCTGGTTTCATTATTCACATTCACTACCTCAATATTCGATCGCGACACTGAACCCGGGGTGATCGTGCAATGCCCAGTAAGCGTCGTTCAGTTTCGCCGTCAATGCGCCCGGCCTGCCATCGCCAACCGGTTCACCCGCAATCCGGGTGACCGGCATGACACCGCCCGCGGTACTGGTGATAAACACTTCGTCAGCTGCCTTTGCAATAGCCACGGGTAGCAACTCCTGCTTCACCAGCAAATTCTCCTTTGCCAACAATTCCAGAATCGTCGCCCGGGTCACGCCTTCAAGTACCCCCCGGGCCGGGGTGATGACTGTATCTCCGTGGCGGGCGAATACATTAAACCCCGGTCCTTCCACCAGATTACCCTCGGCGTCAACCAGCACCGCGGTATCGGCGCCATGGTCATAGGCTTCGAACAGGGCCATGACCATGTCAAGCCAATGGTAGTTCTTGATTTTTGGGTCGACGGACTCCGGCGGGATACGTTGTTGCCGACTGATCAGCAGATTAAGCCCTTGTTTACGCAGGCTGTCGTCGGCAATCCACACGAATGGAATGACAAATGCCAGGAAACGATTTTCGCAGCTACGCGGATCACGTGAACCCGGTGCAGGTATGCCGCGAGTACATACAATTTCGACATAGGCGTCGCGCAAACCGCTACGCCTGACCAGTTCGAACATGATCGAACGAATCTGTTCGCGGCTGTAGGGTACCGACATACGCAGTTTCTCCATGCTGGTATGAAAACGATCCAGATATTCATCGATGCGGAAAAACTTGCCGCGCCAGGCATGGGCGACGTCATAGGTAGCATCCGAATGCAGAAAACCCCAATCCAGTATCGGGATCTGGGCCTCGGCGACCGGGATGTACTCGTCATCGATAAATGCGACACCCTGTGATAAATCGATCATAGTGTTTACACTTGTTAGTTAAATTCGGGTTTGCGTTTTTCGACAAACGCCTGGATGCCTTCGCGACCGTCTGGCGAAGACGCGCACTGCGACACAAGTTCACCCTCGAGTTCCATCTGGGTTTCGAGATCATTGCCAGCACTGGCGAGCAACAGTTTCTTCACGTAGGCGGTCGACAGGCGTGCGCTAGCGGCAAGTTCCGCCGCCAGCTGGTCTGCCTGTGCGATTAACGCTTCGTCGGCAACCACTCGAGTCACCAGCCCAAACTCACAAGCTTCAGCGGAACTCAGGGTACGATTGGTCAGCATTAATTCCTGCGCCTTGCGCAAGCCGACCAGGCGCGGCAGAAAGTAACTCGAGCTGCCATCGGGGCATAAACCAGCCCTGGTATACGCCATGGTAAAACTGGCGGATTCAGCGGCCAGCACGATGTCACCGATCAGCGCAATACTGAATCCGGCGCCCGCCGCAACCCCGTTGACCGCAACGACCAACGCGGCCTGCATGCGCGATAAAATCATTATTGCACTATGCAGGTCGTCCGCCAGCGACTTGATCGCAGTGCCAATCTCGTCACCATGCGACAGCATTTCCTTGATATCGCCGCCGGCGCAGAAAAACCGACCACTTGCGCTGAGTACCACGGCCTTCAGTTCAGGGTCATTATCACAAAGCTGTGCCGCCTGCTTCAGTTCGCTAGCCATTTGCATATTGAGACCATTGGCGGCGTCGGGCCGGTTCAGTTCAATTTTTGCAACCGCTCCCAGCTTTTCAAATTTAATGTGTTCAAACTTATTCATTTTGACTTGATCGGGTTGAGTTAAACGCAGTATAACGATTCGCTCAAACATGCAGAACAGAATTTCACTATCAGGCCATAACAGGAGCCACTAATGAGTGCATACCTTATTGTCGATACACTGATCGAAAATGCGGATGAATATGAGAAGTACAAGCAACTGGCGAAACCAATCGCGGAAAAATACGGTGGAGTCTACCGGGTTCGCGGTGGCGACATGGATGTGCGCGAAACCGATCTATGGACGCCAACGCGCATGGTGATTATCGAGTTCCCTGACATGGATGCCGCGCGCGCGTTTGTTGGCTCGGAGGAATATGCTCCGATTAAGCCTTTACGACTTAACAACGCCAAATGCACGCTGACGATTCTGGATGGATGCTAGCCAGGACGACAACCCTGGCTGGTCTAAGCCCTTTTAGCGTGAAGATTCGCTATCGCCATATCAAACGCGTCTACCGCCTCCGACTCACGGTCGCTCAGGCTCGAGTCGGCACTACTTGAAATGTTGTCCTCCGACTTGTTCCACAAGATCTCGGAGGCCGAATTAAACGCATCGACAATTTCAACATAGGTATTGGTTGGTGATAGCAGGGTATTCAGAAAGCTCATAATGATCGACAGTACGATACCGAGTATTGAAGTGCTCAGTGCAAACGAGATCTTGATCAGGAAGTTGTCGATTACAATCTTGCTGGCTTCCGCATTGGTAATATCCATCGCAGTGAGCTCGGGCAGAGCTCTCATGATACCGAGAAAGGTACCGAATATACCGCCAACGATAAAAATGCTGGGCAGAATATTGAGCATATCGTTAGTCCGGCTCAATGAAAAAACTCCCAGCACGCGATTAAAAATTGGATTCGAACCGAGCACGCTATTCGAAATTTCGTGGAAATCGGGTTGATGACCGGATTCCTTGCGCAAGTACCTGATATGCTGCAAGAAGTCATCGATCAACCGAATGATACCATCCTGAATCAGAAACACGCGGTCGCCAACGGTCATGATATGGTCTTCATTGCGGCGCTTGTAGCGCGCTCGCAGCTCAAAATTCTCAAAGTAAGTGCGCGTTAGTGCGCGTTTTACATGGGTATAAAAAGAACCCCTGGGATCGGGATTGGCCATGATATCCTGGTGTACACGTTTAACGAACTCCTTGACGAAGCGTTTCTGACGGCGAATGGTTACGGTAATCAGTAAACGCATTATTACCGCGAGCAGGAACCCGAATAGCAACAATGGCATCAGGTAATCTGTGGCGTACAGCACCACGACATTGATTAAATCGACGATGGTTGCATTCATTACGAATTCTCTTTCTTGGTTAGCCCAAACTTGATAATTACCCGTTGTGATTCGTAGCAATTATATTGTTGGCAAAATTCTTCACGCGTCAGGTTACCGGTATCTTCGGGGTTAACCTGTTCGGTGAAAAAACTTCTTCCGGTGACCTTGATTAACGGCAGCATACTATCCTGGTGCTGGAACTTGAGCTTTCGTGTATCGAAAGCATATTCGAAAATCGACTTGGCGCGCTCGTAGCTTAAGTCGAGGTTGTAATTGACCGCTCTCTGGTTAGCGGCCGAGAGTTCGGTCGGATCCACCGGTTTGCCACCATAGGTCGGCGATGCGAAACCGATGATTTCGACTGAGGAGATTTGGGTGGACTCCGATGTGATATCAAAAAGACTTTTTGCGTAAACCGGAATTGCCTCACGAATGGTCTTTCTCATGCCGGACTTAAGCCGATGACTGTCGGTATCAAAGTAATCCTTGCCAAAATCCAGGATCACGTCACCGGTGCCGCTATCGACGTCGGCGCTAATTCCCGCTTGTGCAAAATCATCCTTGATGCGTTGTGCGACATCCAGTCGATCTTTAGCAATTTCCAACGCCTTTTGCAATTCACCCGAAGTCGCCGCCAGTTCGGATTCAGCCTCGCCGAGTTTTTTACCCGTATCCTCCAGCTCTGCCTGCGCACCACCGAGATCCGCTTGCGCCTGTTGTAATTCGCCCGCCGTCGCCGCCAGCTCCGACTCGGCCTGGCCGAGTTTTTCACCCGTATCATCGAGCTCTGCCTGCGTACCACCGAGATCCGCCTGCGCTTGCTGCAATTCGCCCGCAGTGGCCGCCAGCTCAGCCTCGGTCTGACCGAGTTTTTTACCCGTATCCTCCAACTCTGCCTGTGCACCACCGAGATCGGCCTGCGCTTGCTGCAATTCGCCCGCAGTGGCCGCCAGCTCAGCCTCAGCTTCGCCGAGCTTTTTACCCGTATCATCGAGCTCTGCCTGCGCACCACCGAGATCCGCCTGCGCCTGTTGCAACTCGCCCGAAGCGGCCGCCAGTTCAGCCTCGGCCTTGCCGAGATCTTTAGCAGTACCCTTCAACTCCGCCAGCGTGCCACCGAGATCCGCTTGCGCCTGTTGCAATTCGCCCGCGGTTGCTGCCAGCTCAGCCTCTGCCTGGCCGAGTTTTTTACCCGTATCCTCCAGCTCTGCCTGCGCACCACCGAGATCCGCCTGCAGCCGGGCAGCCTCATCCTGGTTCGCCTTATATTCATCCTGCAAACCCTGGTACTTGTCTTCAAGCTTCTCGAGTTGCCCCTGATGTGCCTGCGCCAAACCCTCTATCTCGGCCTCACCCGCCTTGATGCCGTCTTCCAGGGAAGCGAGTTCACTTAGCTTGTTATCGTAGTCGCCCTGTAAACTCTTGTACTTGTTCTCGAGACTCTCCACTTCGGCCGCACTCGCGTTCTTCAGTGCCGCCTTATCGGCAGCCTGCTGGCTCAATTGCTGCTCCATCGCGGCCAGTTCAGTCTGACTTTCGCCCTGCTTTTGCGCCAGCTCCTGAATTTTTCCTTCAAGATTTTGGGTCTGTGCGGCAAGCGAACCTTCCAACGCTGTCTTTGCCGCGGCCTCTTTAGCCAGAGCTTCCCCCAGCTGGGCGAGTTGCGCCTCGCTTTGATTGTGTTGCGCGGATAATTCTGAAATCTTGCCTTCGAGACTCTCGGTCTGTGTGATCAGGGTCGCTTCCAACGCTTCTTTTTCGGAAGCACGTTGCTGCAGTTCCTGCTCGAGGGTGGCCAACTTGGTTTGATTCTTGCCGTACTCGTTGGCGAGGCCTTGCAATTGACTCTGCAAACTCTGGGTTTTCTGTGAATAGGCTTGCTCCAGCGCCGCCTTTGCCTCGGTTTCCTTTGCTATCTGGCCTTCGAGTTTCTCGGTTTGCGCAACCATGCTCGCTTCTAATTCCTGTTTTTCGGCGATACGCTGCTGCAACTCCTGCTCCAGGGTCGCGAGTTTGGTCTGATTTTCACCATACTCGCTGTTCAGGTTTTGTAGCTGATCTTGCAAATTCTGGGTCTCCCGATCGTGTGCTTGCTCCAACGCTGCTTTTTCCAGGGTTTCCTTTTTAATCTGCCCCTCGAGCGAAGCCAGGTTACTGAGGCTCTGGTCATGCTCGGATTTGAGTGATTCGAACTTCTGTTCCAGTTGCTGGGCTTGCTGTTGGTGTTGTTGTTCCAGTTTTTGCTTCGCTTCCGCTTCTGCCTGCAGTGTTTCGGACAGCGTTGCCACCTGGCTTTGGCCCTGTTCGTGCTGTGCCTTTAGCTCTTCGTACTTACCGGCCAGTTTTTGCGCCTCTTCGGCATGGGCTTTTTGTAACGACTTGCGCTCCTCCGATTCGGTGCGAATATACTGCTCCAGTGACGCCAGCCTGCTCTGATCATCTTCGAGTCTGGTTTTCAGCGATTCAATTTTCTGTTCCTGCTGCTTCGATTCATCGGTGTTACGTTTCTTCAACTCAACCAGTTCCAACTCTTCCTGTTGTAACTGCTGCTGCAACGATTCCAGAACCTCGCTACTCTCGGCAATAGTATGCTGCAGTTCCTGGTTTTGCTCCCTTTGCGACGACATTTCTTCGACCGCATCGGCACGGGCGACAGTATTGGCGTTCATCATCGCCACGATCAGTTGCTGGTATTTGTTGAGCGAATTCTCTCGTTCCGCCTGTTCCTCGGCTTCTTGAGAAAGGCGTTTCTTTTTCGACGAAGCATCTTCTTCGAGTAATGCGATCTGATCTATGATCTCCTTGTATATTCTTTTCTCCTGCGCATTGCTCTGCTCGGTCAGGTACTCATCCTTAACGGTTTCATAGATTTCGAGTTCCTGTTTGACTTGCTTGATCTCGGCGTGGGAGGTAACCGAGATCATTCCGGTGCGCAGGCTCGACACCATGTACATCAGCAGAAAGATAAAAGCGAGCACCATAAAGAGGTCGCTATAGGAAGCCCACTGGGTTTCACTGGCATGTTGTCGTGCACGAATGTCTTTGTAGTCGAAGCTCACTACCTGTCCCTGAGGCTGTCACATTTAAGTCTAGACTAAATTAAGGTAAGTCTAGACTATATTAAGGTAAGTCTAGACTAAAAAAGTTTACGGTTACTGGTAAAACTGTCAATCGAACTGGCTAACAGTTTTATAACAATTATTAGTGATTCTTATAGCCCAAAAGAGCTATGCGAGACTCTGAAGACAATCTTTTGCTGCCTTTAGATAGAATCCGCTCAAGATAACCGATAATTGCCATTCATTAACAATTGTCTAATTTCCGCGGTATGCAGGTGTTCGAGCTGCCGATGTGTCGATGCATCGAGCCTGGCGAAAGCCGTTTGCAGGATTTGTAACGCATCGCCATGCGAGATAAACAGGATGGTAGCTTCAAAATACTGGGCTTCATAGTCAGCCACCACCGAGGTAACCCGGGCCATGACCTGGTTGACACTTTCTACGCCCCTGGCCTGACTGTCCGGATTCACTTCATCCTGTTGCCAGACTTCGTTATAACTATCGTCGGCGGCTAGTTCCAGTTCGCCGAAATTACGTTCACGCAAGCGAGATTCCTCGCACAGGGACGCACTACAAGCAAGCATCTCAGACGCGATTGCAGCCGTTTCCCGGGCGCGTTTAAAATCAGAGGTAACGATAACTGTGCCTGCATCGAGGTGATTGTTCTGCTGCAGGCTGGCTCTTACCTGCTTACGCCCCAGCTCGCTCAAACCATAATTATCCCTGCCATTGTCGGGGTGGCTGACGATGATCCCCTGCTGGTTCGCCATGCTATGGCCATGGCGCATCGCGAAATAGCGATTGTTGAGTCGATCGATTTTGAGCAGGCGGTTCATATTCTCATCCACAACAGAAAAGCTGTCACAATATACACTTATCCCGGCAATCCCGGTTTCCCACATATTGGCAGGGGTTGCATCCTTCTGATCGAAACATGCATAATGAGCCCGCTTCGGCGACTAGATCGAGCATAACCTAAACTAATAAAGTACCGCCGAATAACCCAGAAGAGGAAAATTATAATGTCTAGTTCCAGATCAATTTATAGCAAGCTAATAGGGCTGTTGTTCATATTATGCTTTTCTAGCAGCGCGATGGCCGCCGAGGATTGCTTTCGCGGCACCCTCGATAAACAGTACTGTGACCGTGATGGCAACTTAACCGCAGACCTGCCGACCGATCCGTCAAAATGGGTCGACCCGGATGCACTGATTTTTGCCTATACACCAGTTGAGGACCCGGCTGTTTACAAATCCGTCTGGGCTGGTTTTATCGATCACATGTCGAAGGCCACGGGTAAGAAGGTCGTCTTCTTCTCGGTTCAGTCCAATGCTGCCCAATTGGAGGCCATGCGCTCGGGGCGCCTGCATGTAGCGGGCTTCAACACGGGCTCTAATCCAATTGCAGTAAGCTGCGCCGGATTCGTTCCTTTTGCGATGATGGCGTCGCCCGATGGTTCGTACGGCTACGAAATGGAAATCATTGTACCCGTCGACAGCGACATTATGTCGCCTGCCGATATCAAGGGCCGTACACTGACGTTCACGTCTCCCACATCGAACTCCGGCAACAAGGCTCCTTCGGCATTATTGAAATCGGAGTTTGGGCTGGTCAAGGATGTCGATTTCAAAACCAACTTTTCAGGCAAACACGACAACTCGGTTCTCGGCATTGCCAATAATGACTACGAAGTTGCGCCTGTCGCCAATTCGGTTATGGGCCGAATGGTCAAACGCGAGGCTGTCGACCCGAGTAAAATTCGCAGCATCTACAAATCACAAACCTTCCCAACGACTGGTTTCGGGCATGCCCACAATCTTGATCCGACTCTGGCAGCGAAGGTTCGTCAAGCCTTCTTCACCTTCGAATGGGAAGGTTCGGCTCTGAAGAAAGAGTTCGAGAAATCGGGCGAAGGTAAATTTGTCTCGATCGTTCACAAGTTTGATTGGGACGTTATCCGCAAAATCGATACGGCCAACGGCATCGAGTACACCTGCAAATAGAACCATCTCAGCGGGGTCCTGTCATAGTTTCTGGCCCGACCCCGCTTGAGAATTTAGCCGTTTTAAAATAATCGTTAAAACATCAAATCTTATAGATTAAGCCATGCTGCGCCTGCAAAACCTGACCAAACAATATAAAACCGGCGACCTTGCCCTTAAGAACATCGATCTTGAAGTGCCGGATAGTCAGGTCATGGCCCTGATAGGCCCGTCGGGCGCGGGCAAATCAACCCTGATACGATGCGTCAACCGTTTGGTTGAACCAACGTCCGGCAGCGTTCATCTAAATGAATCGGAAATATCCAGCCTGGGTCAAAACCAGCTCAGGAAAGCGCGCCGTCGCATGGGTATGATATTTCAGGAATACGCCCTGGTCGAAAGGTTGAGCGTGATGGAAAACGTGCTCTCTGGGCGTCTCGGCTACGTATCCTTCTGGCGCAGTTACTTTCGGAAATTTCCACAAAACGATATCGACGAGGCGTTCCGGCTACTCGAACGAGTCGGCCTTGACCACATGGCGGACAAACGGGCCGATGAATTGTCTGGCGGCCAACGTCAACGGGTTGGTATTTGCCGGGCCCTGATTCAAGACCCTGAATTGCTGCTGATTGATGAACCGACCGCCTCGCTTGACCCCAAGACGTCGCGTCAAATCATGCGCTTGATTTGTGAGCTGTGCAAAGAACGCCAATTATCGGCGATCATTAACATTCACGATGTTTTGCTGGCCCAGATGTTCGCCGAACGAATCGTCGGCCTGCAGTTGGGTGAAGTCGTCTACGATGGTCCCCCTGGCAATCTCACCGCCGAAGTCCTGACCACAATTTATGG
>Ga0209271_10000245_pt1 | contig 18839 bp, 33 predicted proteins | sample tdAd002_FD_187123 | JGI IMG/M metagenome (GOLD analysis project Ga0209271, IMG submission 187123) | Marine sediment microbial communities from the Atlantic coast under amendment with organic carbon and nitrate - tdAd00.2 (SPAdes)... | ecosystem: Environmental > Aquatic > Marine > Coastal >... | reverse complement strand
TACGCAGTTATCCCGAGATAGCGCGCAAATTCTACCCCGGGTTGATCGATCAGGAGTCAGGATAGTAGAGTCAAGCCACGCTTTACCACTCCAGCTAGCGCCTGGGTCGCACCCAGTACCAGCTCGCGATAACCAGTGCACCGAACAGCGTATAAAGCAGAACAAACACCCACTCCGCGGCACGATAGTAGAGCAGGGTCTGCAACCAGTGAGCGATGAACGAGCCCTCGTAAACTGAATCACCGGCCTTTTCGCGCAAGTTCATTTCCCAGACGGTAAGCGGGCAGATAGCGCCCAGCCACGATTGCAACACGACCACGCCGATCGCTACCAGGTGCGTCAGGCGAAAGCTGAAATTGTGTACCCAGCGCCAGGCCAGCAACTTCCCGGCAAATATTAAAAGCAGACCAAGTACAACAAAAACAACAAACAACACATGGATTAGCAGGATGGCATCGGCCGCGATCAGGTACAAAAGTTCTGCTGACATGATACACAGATCCTGCTAGCTGCAATCGAAGGCGCCGACATTGGCGGTATCTATTGTCATCGTGTTACTTTTGCCTCAGCTGCGCACCATGATCCGATCAATCCGCTTTTTTAAGACCCTGTTGTTGCATACAGGCGTCTATTTCGGCTTGTATCGACTGGACTTCAAGGGCGAATTCATCCTTTACCAACATGGTTGATGCGTTGCTTTTTGACTTCGCCAGGCGTCTGTTTTTACGCTCTTTCGCCTGGTCCATCGAGTCAAGCTTCTCTGCGACTCTGCAGGCCATCTCGGCTTTGCGTAGCGCCTCCCCGTCGACGCTGGAGTTATCTAGATTGACCCAGGTGGACTGGCATCCGCCGGTCGCCGCGAGGACCAGTATGAGTATTAACCCAGGTGAAGTTTTGCTAGAACGTAGTTGCATAATCGGGCTCGTCGAGTTTATGGTTGAGACCCGCATGCCGCGGGTAGATGGTAGATCACTGCGGGATCCGCACAGGCGCTGCAGGCATTGGCATAGGTCGCCGTTTCGGTGGTTTCACAGGGCGTCGTAGCACAGCGCATGCCATTATCACGGGTAGCGCATACCGGGGTGTAATCCATGGTGCATATCTGCGGCCTGGGGTCAGTGCACTGCACCGCATTTAGCGGGATTTGCTCGACCCTGTGGGTGGTGCAGGAAACAAGCAGCACGAACCCGGGCAGGATGGCGGTTATCGCTTTGATTTTCATCGTCAAGTCTCCATATTGACTGGCGGCAGTGCGCAGCTGTCCGCGCTTATGGCAAGCAGCCACCAGTGGCAAGATCTTAGCCGTGTCGGGTTCGAATTCTATCGTCATGTCATGTTGGCGCTAGGTCCGATATGTTCGTGAATCTGATCGACGATCTGGCCGAGTTTTTTGTCGTACAGACCTGAATAACCCCGCGTGAGTGGAATCATTGTGTTGTCGTCCAGAATCACCACTAGCCGGTAGGAATACCGCAGACCACCGGAGTCCCCGGAATCAAGCGCATCGCGTCTGACCTTGACGATACGGCTGAGCGGCACTTCACCATTTTTACTGCTGATCAGATTACGCCAGTACCAGCTGAACAGGCCGTCTTCCACTGAAAAGGTGAAGCTCGCGAACTCGATGAAAAAATACGCCACCGTCAGCGGCAGCAGAACGCCGATAGACAGGCTGATCAATTCATCGGTTTCGACGCTGCCGTCGAGCAGTCTGGAGCCATGCTCGATCAACATCAAAGGAGCAAGGCCCAAAAATATAAGCGGAATAACGTAACTACTGTAACGAACCCGGTAGGTTGATTCATTTTTTTCGGTGGTAAGCATCTACTTATGCCCGGCTAATTCTGCGGCGCATAAATTCTGCGCCCGGTGCTGGCGACCGATGCGTGACGCTAGAAGCCATTCTCGGCATCTATCGTCGAGTGAAAACTGGTCGCCCGCACGCTGTTCCTGGGTTGCATTTGCTGCATCCATTGTTGTAGCCGAGGAAACGATTCAAGCATCGCCGCGCCCTCCGGGGTTTCAATGAACAGGCGCAGCATTGGGTAGGCATGCAAATCCGCTAGCGTCAACGAGTCGCCGATCAGAAATTCGTGCTCATCGCGCCACAGGTCGAGCTGCTGTAAAATATTCTGTAGCGTTGGTAAAGCCTCCGCTATCAGGTCTTCATCGGCCTGGCCACCGCCCCCGGCTACAACGACGCGCTGTACGTAAACATCCCACACCATCGGTCGGTAGGTATGGCAATCAAGTATGCTGATTACCTGGTTCATGCGTGCGCGCTGCGCCGATTTCGATGGTTGCAATGCGGTGCCGGGAAAAGTCTCATCGATGTAACGGTTGATTGCGCTGGTTTCGTATAAATAGAATTCACCGTGCATCAGGCATGGAATAGTGCCAAACGGGTTGTGGGCCAGATACTCGGCAGGCGGCCCGTCATCGGCAAATATATCGACCTCTTCGAGCTGGTAGTCGACTTCTTTTTCTTCCAGGGCTAACCGTGCTATGCGGGTATAGACGCTGATTCTCAGTCCCAGTAGTTTTATCGTGGTCATGGCGGCATTCCCTAAGCCAGTGTTTATAATCGTGTGTGACGATACCTAATTGTTTCACAGTGTACCGGGTTCCACCAGTACACCGGCCGGGGGGTTACACAAGTCGGGGGATGGTTCGGCAAGGCCCTTCCGCCCTTCGATTCTTAACGACAAATCATATACAGGGCTTGCATCAGTCATCATCTTTGCGCGGCGGCAATATGTTTTATCCGGTTTGAGAAAGCGCTGATTTCTTCGTGGCTATACTTCGTGTTTATGCGTTTACCGGATGCTGGCTGATGACCGAGCCCCAGGCCGGGGCGATATTCGGTGCTGGGTCGAATCGGACGTGCCGCGAAGCCGCCACCGCAATTGGGACATACGTTCTCCAGTATTTTCTCGACGCAGCCCGCACAGAATGTGCATTCATAGGTACAAATGCGTGCTGCGGTCGAATCGGCTGGCAGATCGCAGTCGCAGAATTCACACGGGGCGAAGTTCTAACATGGTCGTTTATTCTCCAGATCGATAATGAGTGCCGCATGGTCGCTTAAGCCTTCCCGTCGATCCGGTTGCTCAGGGTTCAGTCCCCAGGCGTGCCGAAAGCCGGTAATTGCAGGCACCAGCTGTGGACTGCAAAAGGCCTGGTCGAGTCGAAAACCGTTGTTACGATGCGAATACCAGCTATATTCGCGCCGATTACCGTGTAGGTGACGGAAGGCATCCGCCCAACCGCGTTGACCCATGCTGATGATCCAGTCGTGCTCGCGGTGAAACCCGGGACCCAGTGGATTTTCCTCATCGAGGTCACGGTTACTGCAATTGCTATCCCCGATTAGTAGTCCGGGCCCCAGCTGCCATGCATCGACCATTTTAAGCAGCGCGGCCATGAAGGGGTACTTCAGGGCAGGAGTAGTGTGATTTGGGATGTGCATCATACCGAGCGATAAACCAGGTCGGGTCGCGACCCGAGCCAGCAGCCAGCGTTCGCGGTTTTTAGGCATTTTCGGCGCGGCGATAAGCTGCAGAGGTTTTTTGCTGGCCAGCAGCAGAGCATTTTTTGCGGGAAGTTTCGCATTTATGCTGCTCAACTGGCTGCAGTAGCCGGCCGCGGTCAATTCTGCCGCCAGCCATTGACTTGCACTGGTAGCGCGAAATTCAGCAAGCCCGATGACGTCTGGCTGCCATTCAAGCAGCTGTGCCAGTATCCCACTGACACGATTGCCACCGCCTGCGCGAATGTTCCACGAAACAATACGCATCCTTTATCTGCCAGCACTCATATGCCTTTAGGCCCTGACACCAGGTCAAATTGAAGTTGATTACTCATCCAGTCGTTTTTTCATATGGTAGAGCGTGGATCCTATTGGTCGATCCTCGAGTATTCCATATACGTGATACCCTTGCTTTTCGTAAAAGCCTCTTGCTTCAACCGTTTTAAAAAAAGCTATTACGGCGCCATTGTCACGGGCAAATTTTTCGGCTTCGGTTAACAGGCGTGCACCGATTCCCGAACCGCGATAATCCGCATCTACCCATAGTATGTCGATCTCTAGCCCGTTCCAGTAAACGTCGCCACAAATGCCACCGATAAAGCGAGCCTCATCCAGTGCTGAAAACAGAAATCTCTGATCCGCAGATTCTGGGCTTAAATCAGGAATTCGAGAGCTCGCATACTCCCAGAACCTGGTTCTGAGATCGGTTTGGTCCTCCGTACTGGGGGCATAGATTTTATCGATTTTCATAAATATCAGTGAGCCTCAGTGCTTCGCTATACCAGGCCGTGGCGTTTGGCAAACGGATCCCGGTCGGGGTCTTCATGCCATTCATACTCAGCCCAGAGTGCCACCCGTTGCGCAGTTTCCTGCCCCAGTAGCTTTGCGATCAGGGCCAGTGACATATCAATACCGGCCGACACTCCGGACGAGGTGAAGAACTTGCCATCTTCCACCCAGCGTGCCTGCTTTAGCCACATCACCTGTTTACCCTGTTCGGTGACCCAGGCGAAAGCGGCCTTATTGGTCGTCGCTCTTACTCCGTCGAGCAACCCCGCGCTGGCCAGCAGCGCACTACCGGTGCAAACCGATGTTATATATTGCGCCCCCGCAGACTGGCCGCGCAGCCATTCCAGTAACACCGGGTTAGTTATCTGCTGGCGTGTGCCCATGCCTCCTGGTACCAGCAAGATGTCAAACTGATGATCATCATCAAATTCGTCATCGATAACCGATCTGGGACCCTGCCGGCTGGCGACTATAGCCCCTTTTTCCGCCACCAGGCGGATCTCGAAATGTTCAGGCAACAGGCCAAACATTTCCAGCGGACCAAAGACATCGAGTAGCTCGAAATCATGGAATAGAACGACGCCGATTGAGCGTTTAGTTTTCATTAGCAACTCACCTGTAAGAAAGCCGTTATCGTCATGGAATGCCTGTCATTCAAAGCCACTCATTGCGCTGAATATAATATATGTACCGAGCACGAGGAGTGAGAGGAAAAACAGTTTACGGAACAACTGTTCGGAAATGCCCTGTCTGATCCACCGACCAAAAAGCATGCCCAGTATCGCTGGTAATAGCGCGGTGACGGATAAAACCCCGTGCTCAATAGTGAGCAAGGCATTGCGTTGCAGTGCTAAAGCCAATGCCAGGGTGGACAATACAAACAGCATCCCCATTGCCTGGATCAACACTTCCCGCGAGAGCCCGATAGCCTGTAGAAACATTACTCCGGGCACCACAAAAGACCCTGTCATTCCGGTCAGCACACCGTTGACCAGACCGACCAGTGGGCCCGCCCATAGCTCTTGCCGGGGCGAAATGGTCAGGCGCAGTCCGCCCAGGTTCGCGCCGGCGTAGACCATCAGCAATGCACCGAGAAGCGCAGATAGCAAGGACAGGTTTACCCGGCTTAGGGCGCTGGCCCCAATCCAGATGGTCACCGTGGCCAGCAGCAGGAAAGGCCATAGTCGCTGCAAAATAAGCCTGGCGTTGCCACCCACCAGCGCCTGCCACAGGTTGGTAACAAACGATGGCACCAGCAATAAAGCCATCGCCGTTGGTAAATCGATTGCCACGGTCAACAGCGCGAGGCTCACGGTTGGCAGGCCGAGGCCGATAACGCCCTTGACAGTGCCCGCGATCAGGAAGGTAACAATAACGAGTAGCGTGGTAGCGTCAAGCACGCCCCGGACCTGTCAACAGCAAGATTTCAGGCTCCGGCCGGTGATCGATAATCATACCGACCTGGCTGGCTGGTGCAGACATTTGCCCGCAGAGCCAATGGGATTCGGCTTGCGTTAATCATGCGGTGCTCCAGCAGGCTGGCCTGTTTATTCCAGAAAACGATCATATAGCCCAGATAACCAATAACAAATAATGAAATCAGGGCTGCCATCGCATGCCAACTGGTGCGGGAACTGCCAAGGGGTAGTCGCCGGGTAATTTTGCGCACGGTGACCAGGGATCCAATAAGAAATATGGTGCCCACCAACACAAGACTATTTGAAAAAAGCAAAAGCATCGTTTCCCCTTTATAGGGTAGGGTACTATTTTTTTCTGCTCAAGCGCAGAAATCTAAAAAGTCGCTATTGGACAGGCCGCGTGAGAGTTTTACTCGGGCAGGTTTGCTGCGAGCACCCGACGTACGTTACCACCCAGCAGCTTGCTTACATCCTCTGTGGACAGGCCGGCGGCCAGTAGAGCCTCGGTTAACATTGGTAAACCCGTGGTATCAAATGGCGTGCTGACATGACCGTCGAAGTCCGAGCCTAATCCTACGTGATCTATACCCGCAATACTAACAGCGTACTGAATTGCGCTGACGATACCCCGCAAGCTTGCATCGCAAACGGCGGTCTTCCAGTAACCAATACCAACCACACCGCCGTTTTTAGCAATGCCGCGCAGTTGGGGGTTCGTTAAATTACGTGGGCCGGGGCAGGTGCCGGTGACGCCGCCGTGAGACACGACCAGCGGCCGGGTCGCAAGTTCGAGAGTACCCCAGAAGGCAGGCAGCGAAGCATGGGCCAGGTCGATGGTGATGCCAAGCGCTTCCATGCGCGGAACAAGCAAGCGCCCGAGTTCGGTGAGTCCGTGTTTCTCAAGGCCGTGGGTCGATCCTGCGAATTCGTTATCGGTAAAATGTGCCAGCCCCATCATGCGAAAACCCGCAGCATGGAACTCTTCCAGCGCTGTCTCTTCACCTTCAAGGGCATGAATGCCTTCGAGGGCGAGCAAACCCTTGATTCCGTTGGCGGACAGGTCCCCGCGTCGCAGCACAATTGTGAGCGGTGAATTTTCTGCCAGGTGCTCGAACTCCTTTGCCTGCGCCAGCGCCTGCTCCCTGGGGCGGAACCAGGTCGTCGGGGAGCGTAAGGAGGCAATAAACAATAACGCAGGAACTTTGCTGACCACGCCGAAAACCTGCAGATCAACCCCGCCGTCGCGCAAGCGTGGCAGGTCCATCTGACCACGCGTATGCCGTTGGCGGAGATCTCGGCCCCACAGCAGCGGATCGGCGTGCAGGTCCGCGACAAAAGCAGCCTCATGCAAGGCTCTAGCCGATGCGGACGCGGCATAAGGGCCTGGTACGAGTACGGCGTTATGCTTCTGGTCGTAATAGGGCAGGACTCCGTAACGAAGCACACCCAGGACCACGAGAACGAAACCGATAAAACCAGCTAATAACTTAAACAGGAGGCGTTTAATTTATCAGTCTCCACGCGCGTGGGGAAAATCCCGCATCAGCGGCCCGGGTAAACCCGGGCCGCTGATGTTTTTATATTGTTTTTATTATCTAAACAGGCACTACATTGTTCGCGCAAGGACCCTTCTGCCCCTGGCCAACTTCAAACTCAACAGATTGGCCGTCATTAAGCGTTGCGTAATCATCGCCACTTTTAATTTCAGAATGATGGACAAAAAGGTCCTTTCCGCCGTCTTCTGGCGTGATAAAACCGTAGCCCTTAGCGGCATTGAACCACTTAACTGTACCTTTACTCATATTTACTCTCACAAAAAATGGTGAATTATTATAAAATTTCTAATTCGAATTCACCGTTTCGAATTAGAAATGTAACTTCGCTACAAGCCCCCATAGTACTCGCCTTCAGCGGCAAACAAAATGAATGTAACGAGTTTCGGGCAATCAACCTCAAACGGTTCATGCGTTACCCAAAATCATGGTTTTCGTCTTCAATAAGACGCTTACTTAAAACTATTACGGGGTCCGGGTCAAATCCAATACTTTTATAGAATGCAATAACCTTGTTATTAGTCTTCCGTATCATTAGCTCCACCTTCGGACATCCTAGCTTAACCAGTTCAGCTTCAACATGTTTTACGAGAATCGAAGCGAGCCCCTTTCTGCGCTGCGAACTCTTCACTGCCAGGAAATAAATCCAGCCACGATGACCATCATACCCCGCCATACAGCTGGCGGCTAACTCGTTTTTCAGTTCTCCGACAAAAAACATTTGCGCAGAGTCTGCATATTTCCTGTCGATATCGGCCTGAGGGTTATTCCATGGCACAACAAGTCCACATTCGCGCCATAAGTCAATGACATCAGTTGTGTCATCGGGACGAAATGCCCTTATTGTGAAGTTTTCCATTGTCTCCCTGCGTATGTCGGCTTTGTTAAGTGGCTGGCCTGGTCGAGCAGCTTGAACCCTGGTTGTTCATTGCAACGCAATCACCTGGGTTCGATTTTTACTGCCATTATGCCATCGGCAGCCCGATGAATTACGCCCGTAGCATCGACGCCGATGCAATTTATCGCGCTCGCTGAAAGATCCAGGAACAGTTCATATCAAGGTTCAACAATAACGCCTGCCCGGTAATGTAAAATCTCGCTGTCACCGTTCTCATTGGTCACTGCCCAGGGTCCTTCTTTTAACCCACCGATGTAGTTTCCGTTTTCGGTTATCTCTCCGGCATCATTCCACGAAGTAAAACGACCGTGCAGCTTGCCATTTAGATCTGTTTCCAGCTTCAATATCAAAATACCATTCTTTATCAGTTCAAGCGCCCCTGTACGAACTGTAACATTAGCTGCCTTCTCCCACATGCAGGTCCGCATGATAACGCCTTCACCCAGGTCCGCTAGCACCATTTCACCCCGCCGGCAGTTAAATTCGGCGGCAGCGGATAGCCTTATAAAACCGGCCAGTAGAAAGAATACAACGATTATCGTCGCGCGCATGCGAACGCCACTAGCGAACTTCGGTAGCAAGTTGTCAGTCATGTTCTTGTGCATTTTTCTGCTTCTGCAATCGGCTGCGATAGCATACGTTTGTTAATCGGTTTATCTGCCATAGATCGTTCTTTCGATCTCGTAATTGAGCGTATTGATCGTGAACACGAGCTTATTGTCATTCGCGGTCATTTCCATAGATTGTAACCTTACATAAATTTTTCCATCTCCCGGTTGCAGGCATACAAATTCACCGTTATTTTCATCGATCAAGCTTAGCGCTTCCCGCATAACCTTATTATCCGTCTGCGTACCCATTTCACCAATAACAGCAGCGATTGCGTAACTGCACTTAAGAGAAATGACTTGCGCCGTAGGGGTGGCGGCTGTGACGGCAGGGCTGAGAAATACCAGGTTGATTACCAGGAGCAGTTTTTTCATATCAGATTACTCGTGTCAGTGGTCGCAGCAAAAGCAGTATATAGCGATTCTCAACATGTGTTGGTCAGACTTTTATGCGCGGAATATGGGAGACATCGTCATCCTCGCTGGGCGCTGCGGAAATCACCGATTGAAATTTCCATCCCTGTCGCCTGGCAGTAATTCTGTCAAGTTAGTCTAATCATCTATGCGGGAACATCAATTCCCGGTACGCCAATACCACGCTCCTGCAAAATTTTCTCGAATCTACCGCCCGCACCACAACCTGTGCCCCGGACTCGGCCAGCTTTACCCTGTACGGCTGCAAGCCCCGGTTACGCAGAGTATAGAGTGTAAGCCCCAATCATTATGAAACCGATACCCGCAATATAATGCAGATATTTTTCGTTAATATATTCGGACAGCAGGCTGCCCGCTAAAACCCCAAGCGCAGTAGCAACGACCAGTGCGGCCGAAGCTGCAATAAAAACCGTGTATTTACTAACCTCTTTGTCTGCCGCAAAAAGCATGGTTGCGAGTTGTGTTTTATCACCCAGTTCAGCAATAAAAACAGCAGCAAATATCGTCAAGAAAATTTTCCAGTCCATAACCCGCTAATAACCTGCCAACAGTTAGGGTTCGCATAAATAGCGAAGCATTAATGCGTTCGATCGTAGGTGCATGCCAGTTCAAACACAGGTGACTTACTTGCTAACCCGGTCTGTTAATTCCCGCGCCACGAACAGAGCCCGAAGTTGATGTTGCTGGCATAATTCATTTTTTCAGTCTCCATTGATACAGGTCTGCAATAAAGTCCTTAACCTTGCCTGCCCCAGATCATTCATTAGCTCAATATTACGCGCGGGAATCTGATCGACGTTCGCTGTTTCAGCGATGGCTCGTGCGAGGCTTTCCTCTCGAATTATATGCAACATGGGGTGCGGTGACCGGTTTGTATAATTTTCCGCGTCATCCGGCCCGGTGCCTTCAAACCGGTAGTGTGGATGAAAACTGGCGATTTGAAAGACTCCCTCGAACCGCGTCTGCCGCAGCAATTTATCGGTATAGTCCAGAAACTGATTATAGTCATCAAAATCCTGCAACACGTTTACATGAATCAACAACGTGGTTTCAATCGCACTGTCACTATCGAGCAATTCCAGTTCGGCCTGCAGTGCCATCAACAATGCCTCTTCAGTTTTCGCAGCTGTCAGGGCGAAGCGAATCCGGTTCCTGGTCAATTCTCGTTTGGCAAACGGGCATAAATTCATATCCACGACAAAGGATTTCACCCAGCGTTGCACGGCAGCTATTATTTCATCATCTTTCAACAGGTCATCCATGCCGGGATTCGTTTGCAGGTGTTTGTTGGCGCGCTACAGTTTCAGTTTAAAGCCTTCATGAGTGGCTTTAAAGCCTAGCGATTCGTAAAAGCGTAAAGCTGAAGGTCGTTCCTTATCGGAGGTAAGTTGAACAATCTTGCATTCTCTTGCTTTTGCCCGCTCTATGGCCCACTTTAAAAACTTTGCGCCCAATCCCATACCCCGACGATCCGAATGAATTCGAACGCCTTCGATCAGGCAACGCCTTGAACCGATATGGGTCAGGTATGGAATAAAGGTTAGCTGCAGCATACCGATCACCTCACCATCACTTTCGACAACGGTTAGCTCGTTGTTCGCGTCTCTTTCAATTTCACCGAAAGCATGCAGATACTTTTGATTTAAGGGCTGTGAGCTGTCCTCACGCAGAGCTCCCAGTTCATCGTCCGACAACATTGACACCAGGGTTGCAATATCTGTTAGCAATGCTTTACGGAAAACTAACTGCATTCGACTGCCGGTAAGTGCTGCCGCTCACAGCCCTGGTAAAGCGTGAGCGCGTTAACTGATAAATTCGGCCGCACGGTTTCGCTAGCCGACTCTTACTCGTGGGCTATTTGTTTTTCAGTAAATAGATAATCTTTTAGCTCTTTATCAAAGCTGGGATCTTGACGCCGAATCCACTCGAGAACCATCGCCGCATGTTCCTTCTCCTCGTCGCGATTGTGCGCAAGAATTGCTTTTAATTCGCCATCTTTGCAGGCGTCGACGCGTTGGTTGTACCAGTCCACAGCTTCGAGCTCTTCCATAAGTGAAGTTATTGCCCTGTGCATGTCCCTGGTCTTGTCCGTTAGCTCGTCAATGGGCTCGTGATAACCTTCGTTAGCCATGTTTTTCTCCTGAAGTTACGTCTTTGATAAATAAAAGTACCGTTAGTGCGTGGCTTCGCATCGGCGGCGCTGCCCCGCCAAACGCTTCTGCATGTGTGTGCCCGGCATATTCGGGCGATTTTTCGTAGCAACGATCCGTATGTTCATCGCACCATTCTACAACGCTCATATTGTTGGTCCAGCTTAAATCAGGATCGTTGGTTTCTACTGTCAGGCATTTTATTCATCGATGTACTGCCAGGTTACAGCACCATCAAAATATCTAACCGGAATCGAATTAGTGACAGCTGCCGGGGCCATTCGAATATTAATAGCTACCATGTCGCTGCCTTTGCTTTCAGTCGCGGTATAGTAGGTAGAACAACCGCATTTACTGCAATGGTGATATTCTATACTCTTTTCACCCCATGAGTAGATGATCACGGGAGAGCCCTGCGTTTGTATTTCTACATCCTCTAAATCATAGTATGCCCAGATAGCGCCTAAGCGATGGCATATTGAACAGTTGCAACTCGTTACCGAGAGCGGCAACTCGATTGCCGACATGGTTACATTTCCGCAGTGACATTCAGCTTGAAACATAGGAATTATCTCCTGCTACGGTTTAACGGTTGTCGTTCATGCCGGTAGTCGACGCGAATGCTGCCGCCTGTTTAGCCTTTCGATGCATTTATCAACAGGTTCTCATTAACTGGCGAATCTTGTATCGCTATATACTAAACACTCAATTTAAATTTGCTCTGCAGTAACCACCTCGAGGCTGTCTACCCAGATCAACTCACAGGCGCCATTGCCGATATCATAGCGCGTCTGTGAACTTTGCCAGCGCCACCCGTCACTGGCTGCGGTCACATTAACCAAACTGCCAGAAAGCTCAATGATATCGCCTTTGCGGATTTTTTTGATATCACTCGCGACTATTTCGTTGGCGGGAATCAGGTGCATATTGGCACTGCTGGATTCTATTTCACGTCGGGGTATAGGAAAGGACTCCACCCGCCAGTGATAAAAACGATTCGATTGGGAAATCTTGATATTGTCGAGAATGCTTTCATCAGACATGTTGCCCCAGCCCAGTGTAAAGTCGACGGGTGACAGGTCCGCTTCTCGACCCAGGTAATAGTTTTCCCGCGACAGTACCTTTGCCTTGATACTAAATTCCGCAAACTCGGTAATTGTGTAGTCGCCAATCCGGTGGCTGGCAGGTGAGCTGATGCTGACCTGATAGGGTTCTTCTTCGGCCATTACGCCAGGTCCAAGAATCACCTGGCCGCCGCCGGAATAGAATTGCCAGCCAGCGCCAATTACCAACAAAATGAAAACGATTTTTTTCATGGTTTAATACATTACGTATAACGTTCGCGTCAGCGAGAAGGTTGTCTGGTTGCACAGGTGTTTGCAAACTTTTTCAGCTTTTCGCAGCGTATCCGAATAATCTCAGGACTCTGCCATGCTAATTACGACAACCCCCAGTCTTTGTTCGGTTTCAACTCTATGATGCGCTTCGGCCGCCTGTTCTGGGGAATAGACTTTGTCGACGATCGGTTTTATTTTACCTGCCTCAATCATATCCTTGAGTACGAGTAATTCTTCTTCGGTTTCGCCTGCAAAGACAAATATCGCGGTCTTATCCGTAAACCTGGAAGTAAGAACGGATCTTATCATGTCGGATATACGTGGATTTCCCATCAGATATCGTCCTTTGGGATTGAGTGAGTTAACACATCTGGAAAAGGAACTTCGCGCAACCATGTTAAAAATCACGTCGTAGGTTTGGCCGCTTTGTGTGAAATCCTCTTTGGTATAGTCGAAGAAATGATCAGCCCCGATGCGGCGTAGCATTTCTTCCTTGATGCCGCTGTCAACTGCTGTCACTTCGGCTCCCATTGCCCTGGCAATCTGCACCCCGAAGGTGCCGATGCTACCGCCGGCACCGTTTATCAAAACCTTTTCTCCGGTGCGGATATTAGCTTTTCTCAAGAAGTGAAGTGCATTCAGCCCGCCCAGCGGTACCGCTGCCGCCTCTTCAAAACTCATATTATGCGGCTTCGGCACAATCGTGTAACTGGCTGGCAGGCTCGCGTATTCGCCATATGCGCCAAACAGAAGCCCGGTAGTCCCGAAAACCTGGTCTCCCGGCTTGAATTTCGATACGTCTCTGCCAACGGATTCCACTTCCCCGGCAAAATATCCGCCCAATACCTGCTTCTTTGGCTTTGTAATTCCCATCGCAATTCGCAGGGGTAGCCAGAACCATTTCACCGCAAAATTAAAACTCCGTAGTTCACAGTCAGCCTTGGTTGCTTCCACTGCATGGATTTTTATCAGGACCTCGTCATCCCCGGGTACTGGTTTTTCTATCTCTTCGATTCGAAGAACCTCGGGGGCCCCGTACTTTTTATACACAATTGCTTTCATGAGAAGCAGTTGCCAACAAAGCAGGTAGCGGTTTGTTGGTCTGTCTGCATACGCTTGTCAGGGGATTCATGGGGATTCATTGTTAGTAGACTTATATCCTTTTCGTCATAAAGATTCTGCGTTCATCTCTACCGGTTTCCTTCCATCCGAGATGTTGATACAGCGATATATTCTCAGTAAGCAATACATGAGTAGCAAGCTGTAATTCAGAAAAGCTGTTTTCCTTAGCTATTGATTCTGCGAGCTTCGTTAGCGCGCCGCCGATGCCTTGCCCCTGAAACCTGGGATCAACAGCTATGTTTGCTATTGAGACCTGATCATTTTCGAATACCATTATTAATCCGCCGAGAACACTACCTTCTGACTCGACAACCCAGGTGGGGTAGTTCTTGATCTCGGATAAATAATCTACCTCCATGGGAGGAAGGAGTACCCCACCCATTCGTTCCTCGTATACGGCATAGGCAGACTCCATGCAATTTTTAAGGTTATCGGAATCATCAGGAATTGCTTTTCTTATTTGCCACGCTAGTTCCATAGTGCTTCGGCTTCCTGTCGTTGCCTAATGCCCCATATGCACCTGGTAGGCGCCCAGGGTTCACTCTATCGCGATATCGTCAGGTGTAAAATATCCGACTATGTCGAAACTGCCTTTATGATCAGGCTTCAAGACTAAAAACCCACCGGGTTCCACAAGCTCCAGTGTAAGCGCATCAATATTAGGCGAGTGTGTAATCATGACTAGATTATCTTCGCCCGCATAAGTGCTAATACGTTCTGCGACAATTTCTGTTCTGGCATCCCTGTCCTTTTCAGGAAGCGCAAACAGCAAATCCAGGGGTTGCCAGGTCGTTACGCGACCAAAAGCCAGTTCTGCAGTTTCTCCGGTACGACAGTAACGACTCGACAATACTTCAGAAACGGAAACAGATCGACTGCGAAATACCTGACCGATGAGCGCCGCCTCTTTTCGACCCTGCGGTGACAAATTTCGCTGCACGCTGCAATCGTTGACCTTCAAAATGAGGGGATCACCAGTTTTCTCGGCCTTAGCATGACGCATCAAGACAACGTAGCCACCCTGGTTCAAATTTTGCCATACGTCTTCGTCGCTAATACCAATGGCCGGATACGCAGCGATAGCTATGAAGTAAAGGGTATAAATTATGTTTAGCGGCCGATACATGTCAGTTGCGCCTAACGCTCACATCGGCGGCAAACCGCGAGCGCAACAGCTGTTCTACCCGATTGCGGCGACTTGCCAGGTGGTAAATATCTCATTTGACCTTGTAACCCGAGTGACATGCGACACAAGCGGAAGTGATTTCGGTGAGTGCCTTGTATGCGGCTAACACTTCTCCTTCCTGTGCCTTTAATGCGAATCGACTTGCTGCCTTGTGCATAGTAGTTCCTGCCTGGCGCATTCCTTCGGGCATGAATTTGGCCATGTGACTGGCCCCGTGCGATTCCAGTGAGCTCATGCCTAATCGATACTCGGCAGTTTCTGCTGCTTTATCCAGTTCACCACTGCCCAGGTAAACAAGGATTTCATTTATGGCAACCAGGTGATCACGCATATTAGACAGCATGTGTGCTTGCATCATTTCGGGTAATTCTACGAGCGCCCTCGTATCGCTCGATGCTATTGAGTTACCAGAGAAACTTGTAACCAATACTGTTAGAACAAGTGAGAGAACTTTACGCATGTTTTTATATCCTGGTTTCAGACGCCAGAGCTTTTGATTTTTCGATAAAGTCAGTGATGACTTCCTCGTGCGCTACTGGCGGCATTTCAAGTTCCTACCAACCCGCTTTGCGCAATGCCATCGAGAATGAACTGTACAGCTAACGCAGATAATAGAACCCCCATGACCCGTTCTACAACATGCATCCCGGTAACACCCAGATGTTTTTGAAGTTTACTGGCTGACAGTAGTGCGCCCAGCGTTAGAAGTAAAATGGTTAATAGCGATGCAACAACTATTACCTGGCTTGTCAGCTTCCCCTCAGCATCGGCCATTAACAGTATAGTTGCCCCCATCGAACCGGGCCCCGCAAGAAGCGGGGTCGCCAGAGGAAATACGGAAATGTCCTGTTTGGTCTCAGCCTCTCGCTCTTCTTCTTCTGTCGTAGATGTTCCACTGCTGGACCTCGCGAATACCTTGTCAATTCCGATCAGCAGGAGCAGGATGCCGCCGGATATTCTTAGCGCTGCTAATGAAATTCCCAAACCAGTCAGGAGCTGCTCCCCGACTAGTGCAAATGTCAGCAAGATACCCGCTGCAATTATAGTCCCGCGTATGGCCATGGACCGTCGAGCTTCCGAATTCGCAGATGCCGTTAGCGCAGCGAACATCGCGGATACACCAATCGGCCCGATTGTTGCGAAGAATGTTGTGAGAGACAGTCCTACAGTTTCCATCATTTCAATTTGACCACATGTCGTCTAACGACTCGCTCAGCTGAAAAACAGGCGCGTAGCGACCATTTTTGTCTGACGGCTGCGCCTTGTCAGCTGTCATTGGAAGTGTCCCGATTTATGTTGTATGGAACAAGAAAAATATGCCGGTTACCCCGGTATATTAATAAGCCTAAAATCATATAACTGATGATTCCCGGGATCATCCACTGTGGGCCTTCGATGTACAATAAAATCGTTATAACCAACGAAATGATGGCGATAAATATGAAAATCGCTTGCCGATATTTTGTTTTGGTATCAGGGGTAAACTTGCCCTGGCAGTTCGGGCATACTCTGAAATTTTTAAAGAAACCTGGATGACGAAGCTCCCTCATACGAATCTCTGCATTGCAATGGGGACAGTAAAGCATTTGAATTACACCTAACGCTCAGTTCAGCGACAAAGTACGTGCGTAGCGCGTACTTTGTCCGGCTGCAACCACTTGTTAGCGGACTCTACCCGCGCCAATGCTGGGGCTGGTTTAATATCTTTGAGCACCGAACCCTCCCTTCGATACTACCGATTACACCTGCGCTCAGCTCCTGAACCATCCAGGCATCTGCGTGCTCCGAAGGAATTGGATAAGGAGCTTGAAACCCAAGTAGACCTGCGGTTTGAAACCCAAACTTCGGATAGTAACCAGGATGACCGAGTACGAAAACCAGGTCTACGCCAGACTCTGCCAACTCTTTCTGGCCCTCTTTAATCAACACACCTCCGACGCCCCGGCCTTGAAAGTCGCCTAAAACTGCTAGTGGCGCGAGAATCCGAATTGAAAGTTCTTGATCCTCGGGCTGAAGTCGAGCTACTGTGAAGAGGATATGGCCGACCAGCTTTCAATCTGTTTCTGCCACCAGCGAAAGCAGAGGCTTTGCCGTATCATCGTCCAGCAGATCATTGACAAGTTCCACAATCTCCTGGTCTTGCTGCTGCCCAAAATCACTCGTATGAATACCATCAATTGCGCTGCGATCAGATTCAGTAGAGTGCCGTATCTTCAAAATGGACTTCTCACATAGCCTGCTAATGTCCGCATCAGCGGCTGGAGCGAGCGCAGTTTGCGGAAGTCCGTATGCATGTGCTTGTTGTACATCATTTGTTAATCTTCACAAACTTGTCCTTGGGCAATGCCATCATGTACCAAATTTAGGCATGTTCCCAATGTAATAGTTTTGCTATAACACCGGCCGTTAGCTTTAGCGCCTTTGGCAATAGGCTCAACAGTGAAGCAAACACTTTCACATTCGGATGTGTCGTTACAGACTTTGTTCGCATCATTGGTTGGCAGATTGCATTGATCGATTTCCATAAGCCCGAATCTTCCCCAGGCTCCTCCCAGTTCTTCGCAGGACAGCTGATCTCTGGGTGCACTCCCCGCAAAAACAATCTCTGCCCAAACGAAAATTAACACTCCCGCAATAGATCTACACATATTATTCAATGATTCATAACGCTCGGTCCGACTGCATGCGTTGGTTATGGGTTTGCTCAGTACATGGGATTGCCGTTTTTGGTTTCACCTGGCACCTCCTGTATTGAGTCCCAATGCTCAACAATTTTCCCGGTTTCATCAAAACGCAAAAAATCCATGGTCACATATTGCTCGTTTCCAGGCCAGGTCTGGTGCGTATGCAGTGCTACTAAATCACCTTCTGCAACTGCACGGACAAATTCTATTTTTTTATCAGGGTAACCTTGAGCCATTTCATCAAAGTAATCGATGAAAGCTTGTTTACCATCGCCTACTGCTGGATTGTGCTGTATGTAGTCAGAACCTACATATTTTTCAACAGCTTTGGAGGGCTCACCTAAATATGCCGTACGATAAAATGCTATTGCGTTTTCTTTATTCGATTCCAGGTCGTGTTCCATTTAGATCTCCAAATTTAAGAGTGTATGAAATGGCCCGAGAAACAAATAACGCTTTGCAAGTCCGTGTACATTCGCTTGTTTGATAGCAAAATTGTTTCAAAAAGCTGCATTTATATTAGAGGTCGATTCTTTCGATACGAATTTTTGATAAAGATTTTTCCATCCCGGAACGTAAAAATATCGCAGCCTGCAACTTCTGATCGTTTGCCATCAGCATTTGTACCCGTGAATATCCATTCAGAGACACCCCGGTCTCCTTGCACGAAATGGCGAGCATTGTTCCACTGCGCATCTGGAAAATCTTCCCAGGATTTAGAGTATCCCTTCCGAACCGCTTCTGCGCCCTCGTAACGAGTACCACCAGAGTCTGCTCCTCCTGAAGATTCAAAGACGCAATCATCAGTCATAAAAGACATGAGATCATCCACGTCATGACGATTCCAGGCATCCGCAAAAGCCTCTAAAAACTCAACGATGATCTCATCTGATTCATTTGTCATTGTTTATCGAATTCGACTCGGTAGATATGAAACTGAATTTTGCCATCTAACGTCTCGTATCAGCGACAAAGTCAATTGCTTGAGCCGCGGATTTCATTGATGACGGCGGTCGTAACGTCGGTGGTCCGAGCCTGTCCCCCGAGATCGGGGGTGTGAAAGTGCTCGTTGGATGTGACCTGTTCGATTGCTTGCATCAGGCGAGCCGAGGCATCAGCTTCGCCGAGAT
>Ga0209271_10000242_pt1 | contig 18967 bp, 20 predicted proteins | sample tdAd002_FD_187123 | JGI IMG/M metagenome (GOLD analysis project Ga0209271, IMG submission 187123) | Marine sediment microbial communities from the Atlantic coast under amendment with organic carbon and nitrate - tdAd00.2 (SPAdes)... | ecosystem: Environmental > Aquatic > Marine > Coastal >... | reverse complement strand
TCGGGAATTTCAACGGCTGTTGCGGCTGGTTCGCTGCTCGAGCCCGGTACCATTTGTGCGAGCAGGCTCGATGGAGCCGCGAATAGTACCCAGAAAATTGCCAACAGCACCAGGCATGAGCGGAAGCCAGTTCCTGATAATTGCATATCGTTAATCCATTATTATCGAATTTCGAGTGGAAACACCGGATTACGGTGAAATTCTGATTATTGCACGACCTATAAAATATCAGACAACAAGAAACCAACGCCAGCGCTGGTTATATTGTTATTGTAGTCGATCAGGCTTTGGCCGTAACCGTTGAACAACTGTGCGTAACCACGCACTCGCCCCCACAACGGAAAGGTGTAGTCGACTTGAATTGCGCCCCTCGAGTGTGAGGCACCCGAGCCGACATTGTTACGTACTTCCACCCCAACTTCATGTTCATCATTATGCCAAATTCCCGACATTTCGAAGTAACCCATGTACCTATGGATATCGGGATTGTCATCGCAATCCGAATCAGTCGGCTCGTCCTTGCTGCATTCGGGGATTCGGTACCAGGGTTTGAAGCGGAAGGCCAAATCATCTTTTAGCCAGGTCAGGGTGGTGTATACACGGTTCCAGCTGCGCGATAACTCCTGGGTTCGCCCGTTGGACTGGTGCTCCGCACCAATTCCCCACAGCATGGTTTCACTGCCGAAAACTTCCCAGGGAATCGGTGTGCGATACCAGACTTCGGGCTGGTAATTTGTTTCGCGAAAAGGAGACGATTGATCGTCATTGAAGGTTTGCCAGAAGGACTTGATGGTAAAGCCAAATTGAACGGCATCGCCATCGGCGAACGTATCCCTGGCCAATGCTACTTTGAGGCTGACCTGAAACTGTGTTTCTGCATCGTCCAGTTCAGCGTCGTCGTCTCCGGTGAGTTCCTGGAATTCGTCATCGCTTGCGCCTGGGAAGTCAGAGTAGGTAACCAGGAAATAATTGCGTTTGTGGGGGGTGAGAACAAACCGGTTACCTCCGGTCGCAGCCTCCACGTCCATACGTGTGTTTCCCGCAGTGCTTGTAGTTTCCTGGGCCAGGCACAGTGGACTGGCGAGTAACAGCAGAATCAGTGCGGACCAGTGTGATTGAGCCCCCATTTTTTTAACGAAACTGTTCATAAATTAGCCCCTCAGTTGTCGATTTGGTTCGACCATAGCAGACTTTGGTTAACAGATAAAACAGTGTGGAAAATATGTATTTTTATCGCAATGACCTGAATATGAACTGTTAATCTCCGGATGCCGCGCTGCCACAAGATAAATCTTTGTTCCAGCGGCAGGATAAATCTCTTTTATTCAGGCAATTCGTCTGTTCGCAGATTGCGGCGCCCAGGGTCCAACCAACTTTGACATCATCTATTTGTCGTTCGTTGCTGGTGAGATTTAATCCAGGAATGTTTCCAAGTAGAGTATCTAAATAAAGACGAGCAAAACATTGAGATCTTAATAAATGCTCAGGGGTATATTCAATACTTTTGAATGTGTCTTCTTTGTGGGTAACCAGGTCTGCCACAGTCTGGTTACAAATTTCCGCGGCATCGAGCTTTAAACTGTCCAGATTTTCAAATCCGATTCCCCCCGCGCCATGAAACTCGGTGCCCGCAGGAATTGAAATTACAACCTTCCTGCCTTTGGTGTCCCGGGCATTATAATTTAGAGGGTCCAGCAAAATAAAACCTCGTTCTTCATTTCTGGTGAAAGATTCCGCTATAGAGGCCAGGCATTGATCGTAATCGAAGGGACTTTGATTAGCACTGTCGGCAGCCGGGTTACAGGGGAAGCCTTTGTCAACATTATAGATACGAAATGCCTCGGCGCGGCCAAGCCCTAGCCACGAATAACTGAACAGGTTCACCGTGTTATTGTGGTAGAAAACTTTTACCGCGTTGTTTAAACATTCCTGGTCGTCTTCACCGCAGGGATAGGCTAATTGCAACGAGGCGCCACCAATTTCAAAAATTCCTTCTAATTTCACATGGTTACGTTTCAAAGTATTTATGGTCAACCAGGTGTAGATGCCTTCCTCCTGGCCGGCCAGGGTGCGGGCCGAAATATTCTGTTCAGTGACACCGGGATACCCATCACCAAGCGACGCAAAGGTTTTCAAGATTTCTGCTTTAAGCTCCTTATAGGTTTCTACTATGTCGGAGCGTCCTCGTTCCTGAGCAGCCAGCCGCATTCCCGCTGTTGAATAAAGATTCACAGCAGCTATCCCGGCTTTACAATGACAGGCCTTTTTTTGATGAAATTCCTTAATGAGGCCTGCCACTACATTCTTGATGTTCTCATCGGTACAGCTGGTTCCACCGCATTGCTTCTTCTCCAGTGCCCACGAAATACCAATATTTACTTCTATGGGGTCAGCAAAAACCTCTCTTAGATCGCCATTTGAATTTTCGTAAACATAAAGGCGAGTGCCGCTGCTGCCGGCATCAAAGATTAGCTGGCATTTATCATCGGCTTTCAGGTCTGCGCTTGTGGTCAAAGCAATATTTATTATCAAAAGACCCATAAGAAATCTCTTCATCGAATTCCCCTTTCACCCTGGTATTTTTTATATGGGACATATTAGGCTGCCCAGGCCTGGAAACAAATAGTCTTGTTCCGGTTAGTTCATAAATCACCGAATGGGCTTTTCTTGTTCACATTCAGGTGAAGAAACTATGTACTTCATAGCAGGACGTTCAACGCATGGAGAGTTACACTTGAAGCATTAGAATTGGTTTCAGGAATGAATCAGATGCTGGATTGAGTTGTAGAAAAATTCAACCTATATGCTATGGTTTGATGCGTACAATTAGATATTAACAACCAATAAAGAAGTTTAGATTCGAGAACTGGACCGGAGATTTTGATGCATATGCCACACTCGAGAATCGAGTTTACTATATTCCGCGTTCTGTTTTTACCATTATTACTGGGCCTGAGTTGCACTGCATTCGCGCAGCAGGTTTATAAATCAACTGATGCTGACGGCAATGTCACTTACAGCGATACGCCGTCGACTGGTGACGAGGCGGTGCAGGTAGAAGAGACCAATGTGGCGGACCCGGTCAATGTGCAGAAGGACGAAGCATTCGTACCAGCGCCTGAACCCGAAGCCGTCAAGCAGCAAGCCCCGCCCCAGCCCACACCCGAACCTTCAGTTAATGCCGACGACGATGACAATTATTATGTAAAACCCGGGGTAGTGCGAAGGCATCATCACCTACGACGCCATCATCGGGGCAGGTAAAAAGTCCAGCCTTCAGAGCCACCAGTTTCTGAGCAGGCGAATGAAGAAGTTGATCGTGCCCGCGTTCAGGATATCGATAAAAAATGCCCCCACCAGGGGTACTACCAGAAATGCCTTGGTAGACGGCCCGTAGCGCGTGGTCACCGCATTCATGTTAGCAATCGCCACCGGTGTCGCGCCGAGACCCATACCGGCAAAGCCGGAAGCAATAACCACTGCATCGTAATCGCTACCCATGACGCGAAATACCACGTAGATCGCGAACAGCGTCATCAGTAACACCTGCAGCACGAGTACCACGCTAATGGTTTGCGCAACGGCCGCCAACGTCCATAGCTGAATCGCCATCATGCTCATGGCGAGGAAAATATTGAGTGCCAGTTCGCCGAACTTGTCCACTATCGCCAGATTGAGCGGGCGTTTGAAAATGTCCGCCGTGTTGACGATAACGATACCGACAAACATGGAGGTGAGAAAACCTGGCAATCGCATCCCTTTTTCCGACAGGCTTCGATTCACAATATCTCCCAGGCTCACGCACAGCGTCAGGATGAGTACCGAGGCCAGCACCAGGAATAGCCAGTTTCCATCATCCGCAGTGTCTACCTTTGTTGCGTCTTCGACCATGCCTGCCTGATCGACTGAAGCCGGGATGATTCCTGGTCGGTGCTCGATCAAACGTCGTGCGATGGGGCCTCCAACGAGACCGCCGGCGACCAGCCCGAAGGTCGCGAACGCGAGCCCGATTGCACTGGCTCCCGCAAGCCCCGCTTGCTCTGCTGCCTGGCCCCAGGCGATGGCGGTGCCATGACCGCCGGCAAACGCAACGCTGCCAGCCATCAGGCCGTAGCCTGGATTCGCATCGACGGCGAGCGCAATCGCAATGCCGACGGTATTTTGCAGAAACAGAAATACCCCGGCCACCAGCACCAGCACGAACAACGCTTTACCGCCCGCGGCCAGGGCCCTGAGACGTGCCGACAGGCCGACGGTGCTGAAGAATACCAGCAGCAGGAGGTCGCGCATGCGCATGTCGAATTCAAACTGTACATGCGCAAAGTTGTAGATCAGGGCAATCCCCGCCGCGAACAGCAAGCCACCGGTGACCGCGGGGGGGATATAGTTGTCACCGAGCAGGCGGATCTTGCGGTTCAGATACATGCCCACGAAGAGCACCAGGATGCTCAACGACAGCATGTCCATGGGGGCTACTTCGACGAGACGTATATCATCCATTGTTCAATTGTGTAGGCATAGTTCGTTGGTTCAACTTACCTGGTAAATTCCTTGAACATCGAGCTCACCGCGAAATCGAGACGCTGTTTGGTGGTCTCCTGGTCCGGGTTCTTTTGTACCTCGGCGGTGGCGACGCCGCCCCAGGTAGCGAGGCCGGTACTGGCGTCTATCAGGATCACCGTAAGCGCTCCCATAGGCACATTTTTCAGCGTGTCCAGGTTACTCTCCGGGTCGTTTTTGATTTCCAGAAGGGACATGTCAATGCCCGCGGCGAAGGCGACGATCATGTCCGGGTTGGCGACGGCTTCAGTCATGCCGGCCTTGCGCAATTCGCGGTCGATGAGGAATTTGATTTCGGCATCGGCGTCGAACTGTGGCGGTTCCCACTGACCCTTTGGGTCATAGACGATACTGGCAGAACCCAGCCAGCTGTAGGTCGAGTATCCCGCGAAACTGATTTTAGGGTCGGCTTCGGTTTCGACCATTATGTCCTTGGTGACGCTGCTGGCGCAGCCTGCCAGCAGTAACAATACTACCAAAAAGCTAAGAAGGGCTTTGTTCATGATATGGATCCGTTAAATTGGTTGGTGAATTCTGATTTAAACGTCATTCCGGCGCAGGCCGGAATCCAATGCAAATCGCCATGATAGCAAAACTGAAAGCCCCTGCAGCAGGCTGGAATGGATGCCGGCCTACGCCGGCATGACAAATCAGAAAAATCTTCAGGTTTATGTTCATCAAGAACGTGGCGAGGTAATGACCAGGAAATCAGTGCGTGACTATAACGGTCGTTCTTCCGTAGTGCAATTCACGTTGGTGGCTGAATTCAGTTTGCTTAACCGGTTTTGCTCGCGCACAATAGCCAAGCAAAAGTCAGATGGCTATGCGTATCTGTTCCGAGGCAAATATTAGCAAAATCAATGAATAATAATGAAGTGGAAAACCCTTCAACTGAACATCACGATACCGTGATTGGCCAGAAATCCACATTTGCCAGTCCGCTGCTTATCCTCGCCCTGACCATCACCGGTGCAATAGCGATCTGGGGGCTGGTCGATACCGCGGGACTCGCGGCCGGGGCCGCTTTCCTGGTGCACATGGCATTTACCAGTCGCGCCTGGTTCATTATGGCCGCGGTATCTTTCATGCTCATTGTCAGCATCTGGCTGGTGTTTTCCCGCTATGGCGGTATCAAACTCGGCAAGGATGACGATTTACCGGAATTCTCCACGATGTCGTGGTTGACGATGTTATTCGCCGCCGGCATGGGGGTTGGCCTGCTATTCTGGGGGAGTGCCGAACCGCTCACGCACTACGACCTGATCGATAAGTATAAAATCCCTGGAACCGCCGCAAACCTGGCCTTGTTCGTCACCAATTTCCACTGGGGCCTGCACGCCTGGGCGATCTATGCGCTCACCGGGCTGGTGATCGCCTACTTCGGTTTCAGGCGCGGATGCCCGAGCCTCATCGGTGCTCCGATCATCGATACATTTGGCGGAAACCGTGTCACCAACCTGGTCAGCTGGGTGTGTAATCTGCTTGCCATTGTTGCGATTGCCATCGGCGTGGGTGGTTCGATTGCGATGGGCGTGTTCCAGGTTAAGGACGGCATCGATGCGCTGTTTGGCCTCGATGGTAGTGGGCAGGGGCTTACCACCATTGTCTTTTTGGTGCTTTGCGCCGCCTATTTTCCACCATTGGTGGTTGATTTGGGCACTGGTATGGCAAAGTTATCCAATGCCGCCATGGGTGTTGCCGGCATATTGATGGTTTATGTTTTGCTGGTCGGACCCACTCACTACCTCATGGGTGGCATTGTGCAGGCTTTCGGGGAGTATTTTAGCGGTGCCCTGGCGCAGGGATTTCGTACCTTTACCTTCATGGATAGTCATATCAATAGCTGGTTCGAATCCTGGACCCTGACCTACATGGTCTGGTGGATCGCCTGGGCTCCCTTTGTCGGGGTGTTTATCGCCCGAATTTCGAAGGGCCGGACGATCCGCGAGTTTATCTGCGGCGTGATTCTCGGACCTACCCTGTTTTCGATACTGTGGTTCGGTATTTTCGGGGGCGCCGGGTTCTACCAGGTGTTGCAGGCCAGTTCGTCGATCCTGGAGGTGGTTAGAAACAATGTCAGTGGGGTGACATTTTTTGTGCTGCAGAGTTACCCGTTGCCTTCCGTTACCATCTCGCTGGTAGTGGTGGCCGCTTTTCTGTTCATCGTTACCAGCGTGGTAAGTGCCGCTTTCGTTCTGGGAATGTTTTCCTCCTCAGGCGACCTCAATCCCAGCGTTAAAATCAAACTCAGTTGGGGCGTCATCCTGGGGGCGTTGGGGTTTGTGATGATTCTTTCAGGCAGCATAACCGCGATTAAATCGATTATTGCACTGGGCGCGCTGCCGTTTATTTTTGTCGTCCTGTTACTAGTGGTTTGCCTGTTGAAAACCCTGAAAAAAGAATTTGCGGACCGAGTATGAGTAACCTCGTCGATACCTTGCTGAACGTCGAAGTATTCCTCTTTATCGGTTTACTGGTCTGGCTATATTTCAAGCCGGTAGACTAAGGATGACGATTCCGCCGACGAGCTGGTAAATGAGCTTGAACTGTAGATCAACAATCCAGTTAATCAACACGTAAAGGAGTAACACCATGCAAAAACCAACAACATATCCAAACGCATTGGCAGTACTGGCAGCATCCACGGTAATGCTACTACCCACGAGCGCAGCCGCATTCGAATTCACTCTTTCGGGACAGGTGAATCGTCTGATGATGGGTGTCGATAATGGCGAGGAAAGCGGCGTGGTCAATGCTGACAACTCGGTCAGCGGCACTCGCATACGCCTCAAGGGTCACGGTGATGTTGGCAATGATTTAACCGCCGGTATTTACTATGAGTATCAGCTACAAAGTAACCCCTCCGATAAAATCACCGCAGACAGCCTCGATTCGGATGGTATTGGCGGCAACACCGGCGATGGCGATAATTTTTCAAACCGTAATGCCAACATCTGGTTCAAGGGTAATTTCGGTAAAGTGACCCTTGGTCAGGGTAGCGGTGCTGCCGATGGCTCCACCGAGGCGGATAGTTCAGGCACCACGGTGATTCAATACGCGAGCGCCAGCGGTGATTTACTGAGTAGCATGGAGTATGGCGATTCCGGGGTCACCGTCGGCGACGCCAGGTCGGCATTTGACGGTTTGGGTCGGAATGACAATATTCGCTACGATGCCGCCATGGGTGATTTTTCATTGGCCGGCAGTTACGGCAACGGTGATAAAGTTGAACTCGCCGCCCGCTACAAGAAGGACAGCCTGGAATTCAGGGTTGCAGCCTGGGATACGAGCGACAGTACTGCGGATAGCATCACCGGTTACGCAATCTCGGGAACCTGGGAAGCAGCGGCTGGCTTTAACCTTACCGGGTCATACGCTGGTGACGATAGCGATGGTGACCCGGATAACATTTACCTGAAAGCGGGTTACAAGACGGGTAATAATGCCTTTGGTGTCGACTGGTCTGAAACCACCGACAAGGCCGCGGGTGATGGCAGTTCGGTCAGCGTGGCCTGGGTCAATCAATTGATGGCCGGTATCGAAATCTATGCGTCATATCGTGTCGAAAGCCTTGATGATGTGGATGGAGAAGACGATATCGATGCCCTTATCGGTGGGGCCAGGATCAAATTCTAGTGATGAAGGAAATAATTCAAATGTGGCAGTTGAAACGGGCAGTTTTAGCGGGTGTCTTACTGTTAACTGCTGTTGGCTGTAGTTCTATGAACCTGGGAAATATTGATGAAACCGAGGATGCTCGTGAAGACATGCCTGGGCCTGGCGTACTCGCTAACGAGGAGGGCGAGACGCCCCTGAAACTGGAAACGGGCGCTAGCAAGAAGACAGTTAATGCCGCTTCTGTCAGTTCGACGCCATCGGATGAGCAAGCCGAGTTTGAGCAGTTCAAGAAATGGGATGAGCTCAGAACGAATGGGGCGGAATCGGCTGAGTACCAGGAATTCCTCGAGTGGATCAAGTACCAGAAATTCAAGGCCGGGCAGTAGAGCTCGGCCTTAGTGCTAACTACTGAATCTCGTCATCCCGGCGCAGGCCGGGATCCAGAAGATCCATCTCAGCTGGCTTCGTTCCCTGGATGCCGGCCTGCGCCGGCATGACGGTGTTCTTCCCCGATTGTGGATCGCGCTGCGCGGTGAGTTGTCCGAAATGACGACAGTTGTACCCCGGGTGTAACTATTCAGCGCCGAGATCCCACAGGCCGGTGTCTTTCAGCGCGGTCGTGCACTGCTGGGCCAGTAGAGATTCATTCTTTTTGAGGCACTTGATGATTCGACCATCACCGGGCTCTACATCAAGGCAGTAGGCGTCTGCATCTTGCTGACAGGCCCGAATCGAATAGTCGATAGCCATCATGCCTTTTTCCAGGGTCATCGCCGCTTCGGCAATGCCGAGTTTGCATTGGTTGGACAGGTTGTCCTCGTAAGCCGCCAGGCACATGAATGCTTTTCGGCTGTTATGTTCGAGGCCGGGGCAGAGTTTCTGGGCGTCATCTTTGCAGCCTTTGACCTCGATGTTAATAATGATAGTGCCATTGGATAACTTTTCAGCCAGTGTCGCGGCAGAGACAGTGGTGGTACCGGTTACCAGCATTGCGGCCAGGATGAGTGTTGATATTGTGCTATTGATTTTCATACTAAGTTTCTCACGTCCTTAATTAAGATTTGGTTGGGTTTCGCTAGCAGAGATTTGGCTTGATGCCGCCTGGTCCCCTGTTGAAAACAGGCCGCACTATATAGCAAGGGCAGCAATTTGAATACAGTAATTATTTTAGGAGAACCCGAAAAAAATAGTCATTGCGAGCAAAGCGAAACAATCTTTACTGTTTTCAATCAGATGCCTGGAGATTGCTTCGTCACTTCGCTCCTCGCAATGACGCATTCATCAGGTGTGATTCCAAGGAGTATCGGGGCAACTCTACCAGAATTAAAATGTGTAGCGCAATGTACTACCGAGGAAGAGCAGCAGGTTGCTGTCGAACTCACCAGCAGCGCGCACCCCTTGCGATGTTTGATCAACCTCCGCGTCACCCATCATGTACAGTGTCGCACCAACCGAGTAGTCAAAATTATTTTCGCCTAACCATATATAGGAGCCGGCCAGCTTCCATATTTCGTCCACCGGAAAGTCGAAGGTGCGGTGTTTATCCTTGACCGGGGAACTTTCGTAGGCAATACCCAGGGTATAAAATGATTCGGTATCAATTGACTGTATGTAGCCAGCACCAATATTCCATGTGTCATCCCATTGACGATCCACGCTTACCTGAGCGCCTGCAGGATCAACGGCTATTGTGTTCTTACTGAAACGTGACCAGTCCTCCCAACCAAGAGTGAATAAAAGCATTTTCTGCTTGTCCAGGCGGTATCTCAGGCCAAGATCCAGCGTCTGTGGATTGGTCCACGACACGTCGACGGACTGGTTGGGTACGGGTGCCGCCAAATCTTTAACTTTCAAGTCACCCTCCAGATCGACATCCATTTCACTACGGTAGACGGCACCGAGCAAGGTATCTGCTGTCAACTGGTAGGTCAGACTCAATATTCCCTGGTATCCCCAGTCATCAAGGTCTTCAAACTTTGCCTGCCCATCGCCGGCTCCGGGGCCGTTGATGGCTATATCCTGTTCCAGGGTCGTATAGACAGCGGAAATGCCAACGCCCAGGGAAAGGCGATCATCGACTTTGTAAGCATAAGACGGTGTGAATGCAATACCGGCCAGTTCGACGTTTTGAATCGCGTAGCGTCCAACAAAATTATCACCATAATCGATACCACCGCCAAGCGGTGCGACCACAGAAAAACCGAGTCGAGAGTCATCGGACACCATATGGGTATAGAAAAAACTTGGGATCACAGCTGTCTGGCCTGCGTTTCCACCGTCACTGCCGCCGGCCTCGGCAACACTGGAGTCAAACTCGACTTCAGGAATTATCACCATCAGCCCCGTCATTATATGGTCTTCACTTAGTCCGGTCATACCCGCTGGATTGGTCCACGCTGCATCAGCGCCAACGTTATTGGTGGAATTGGCAGCACCGGCGGTACCCAAACTCGCCGGGGTTCCTACCTCGCTGATATATAAAGCAGCTGCCAGCAACGGTTGCCCCCACGCTAACGAAATCGCAACAAGAAATAATTGTAGTAATATTCGAGTCTGGTTAAATATTGGCATTCGCATAACACAAAGATTGGTTTTTTGCCTGAGGATCAACCGAGTCTGACTCTGGTTTTGTGAAATGTCCAGACTAAGTCGATGGTCAGGTAATTAGTGCAGGTTTGCAATGGTTGCCTAGATGTGCGTTAGTATGGCGCGTAGACATTTTACGGGAACGATCCTCATGAATGAGGATGAGATTAACAGGATTTACCCATGATGAAATATTACCTACTATTAGCGCTTGCATTGCTGTTATCGGCCTGCGCGACCGGCTCTGGCCAGGGGCCAGCTTATACTTATAATCAAATTCTGATTGTCAATAATTCGAAGGAATTGATCCAGCAGGTGACCATAAGTTCTGCAGTAAACGGTCGCAGCTTTAGCTGTGGCAATATTGCACCGCTGGGAATTTGCTCAAATAGAACCGGAAAGAGCCCTTTTAGGGAAGGCCCCTTCCAGATAGATTCGGTGGTCGGCAACAACGCCCCGCGAACCGATCAGCTTACGCTGACTGTGCCCGCCTATTTTTCGACCGGGCTGGCATTGCAAGTGGTGTTCGAAATCAGCGCGCAGGGCGAAATTTCAGCTCACTTCGAGCAGGATTCCCTAAACTGAGGTAATGCAGCAGGCCGGTAGGCTGTGCATGCCAATTGCTCCCCCGCTGTCAGGAGGTAACTGAAATGGATTCAAACACTCACTTTACCGCTTTATCTTCGTGGATATTGTTGATCGCCAGGGCGATCGATTCCTATGGTTTTGACAGCGCCGAGTTGTTCGCCAGGGCTGGTCTTGATCATTCACGTCTGCGCGATCCGGGCGCGCGCTTCTCCTACGCGGCCGTCACCCGTTTGTGGAGGCTTGCGGCGGAAGTGACCCGGGATCCCTGTTTCGGTTTGACCGTAGCGAGCCTGTGGCATCCGACTACGCTGCACGCGCTCGGCTATTCCTGGTTTGCAAGTAGTAACCTGGAAGAGGCCTACGAGCGACTGCGGCGTTATGCACGCTTTCTTAACACTGCCGCAAACGGCGCCCTGCAAATCGAGAAATCAGCGAAAAGCTATTGTCTGATCCTCGATCCGAGCCGAATGAGACTGACGCCCGCGGCAGTTTCTATTGATGCCGGACTGGGCATGATCCTGAATTTGAGCCGCGGCGCTTACGGCAAGCACTTTAAACCGATTCGAGTATCGCTACAGCACGAAACCCCGGGCTCCGTCAAATGCGTGAAGCAATTTAACGACCTGTTCGCCGCGCCAGTTGCTTTTGCACAACCGGAAAATGCTTTGTGGCTGGATCCGAAGATAGTCACCGAGCCTTTGGAAACTGCCAATCCCGAACTGGCCAGGGTCAACGATCGAATCGTTACCGATTACCTGGCGCAGCTCGATCACAACGATGTCACCATGCGGGTCAAGTCCAAGCTGATCGAGCGTCTGCCCAGCGGCCAGGTCAGCGAAGAAGGCATCGCGTCGTCGATCAATGTCAGCCAGCGCAGCCTGCAGCGCAAGCTCAAGGAGCAGGGCATGTCTTTTACCCAGGTGCTGGAAAGCACGCGCCGAGAACTGAGTATGCAGTATGTTCGCAACCCGCAACATTCGTTGAACGAGGTTGCGTTTCTGTTGGGTTTTGCCGAACCGAGTAATTTTTCGCGCGCGTTCAAACGCTGGTACGGAAAGTCCCCGAGTCAGTTCCGGCATGATTCGCTGTCCTGAGTGCCGGTGAACAATTATTGTGTTTTAGCAATACAGTCTTTTAAGGTAATAACATCATCCTGCTGACCCATCGCTGTGGTCGCCGCATAGATCGCCAGTGCCACCAGTATCCCGGTAAATGTCATACCGACAAGTGCGATCAATACCGACAGGACCTTGGAAAAGGGTCCGCTTGGTCGAATATCACCGTAGCCGACCGTGGTGGCAGTAATAAAAGCCCAGTAGATCGAATCAAGCCGTCCCCAGGATTCGCGCAGGCCAACAATCATGCCCAACAGGATTATCAGAGATGCCGAGAAAGCTAACAGTGGCGAGGCCAGTTTCAGGGCATGGAAAAATATCTGGAGGTAGTCAAGGGTAAATTGCATGATTTGTAACTCTGCAGTTGGCAGGGGCTGGTATTCTAACGTGAAAACTATTCTGGCGAACACAACGCACCGAATTAATCGTAGTACCCCTCCAGGCGTTACCACCGCGGAATAATTCGACCAAATTACTTTCAAAAGCGTAGTAACCAACTAAGCTTAAACGTTAACAATGCGCTCCTTAAATCTACCTTCGGGAAACAGCATGCCGGCCTTTGGTCTCGGCACCTGGCGTATGGGTGAACATAGCGATCAATCGCGGCGTGATGCCGATGTAATTCGAGCCGCGCTCGACCTTGGAGTGCGCTTGATCGATACCGCGGAAATGTATGGCGAAGGCGGTGCCGAGGAAGTGATCGGTGAGGCCATCCAGGGCCGCCGCGACGGGCTCTTCCTGGTGAGTAAATTATACCCGCACAATGCCAGTCGCAGAGGCGTTATCGAGGCTTGCGAGCGCAGCCTGCGTCGTTTGAATTGCGATACGATAGATCTATACCTGTTGCACTGGCCGGGAAGTGTGCCGCCCGGGCAAACCTTCGAGGCCTTCCACGAGCTCCAGGATAGCGGCAAGATAGTTGATTTCGGGGTCAGCAATTTCAACCTTTGTGATCTCGAAGATATTCCTGAACACGATCAGCCTCAACTCGGTTGTAACCAGGTTTTTTACAACCTGGCGCATCGCGAGGTCGAATGGGAAGTGGCCGCATGGTGTCGGCAACGTGCGATCCCGGTGATGGCCTACTCGCCACTCGATCAGGCCAGTGCTTTGTTGCGTGATTCGGTGCTTACTGATGTGGCCGAACGGCACGCGGCCAGCGCGGCGCAGATTGCACTGGCCTGGTTACTGCATCAACCTAATACCGTGGTGATACCCAAGTCTGTGCGCCCGCAACGCATCGAGGAAAACCTGGCCGCACTAGATATCGAGCTCAGTGCCGAGGACCTGGCCGAGCTCGACAGCGCCTATCCCGCACCCGCGCAAGCTGTACGCCTGGGTATGCGTTAGCCTGCATGTAGCACCAGTACCCCGGTTTTCAGCAGGGTACCGGGAGATGTTAGTATTGACCGTTATTGACGATCTCTTCGCCCACTGGAAGCCAACGCATGAATTGCAAACCTCGACGGCAACAACTCCGCGCCATATTAAATGGTACTCAATGTATTCACCCGGGATCGGTGTATGATCCGATTTCGGCACGAGTCGCCGAAGACCTCGGTTTCGAGGCCGGCATGTTCGCCGGCTCGATTGCATCCTTGACGGTCCTGGGTGCGCCCGACATCATCGTTTTAACCCTCACCGAGTTTGCCGACCAGGCGCGACGCATCTGCCGCGCCGGTGAATTGCCGCTGATCGTCGATGCCGATCATGGCTATGGTAACGCGCTCAACGTCAATCGCTGTGTCGAGGAGCTGGAAAACGCCGGAGTCGCCTGTCTCACCATCGAAGACACGTTACTACCACGGCGATTCGGCAATCACGGTACCGAGTTTCTGCAAGTCGCGGAAGGGGTCGGAAAAATGAAAGCCGCGATTGCTGGCCGGCAGGATCCCGACCTGATTATTCTGGGTCGCACCAGCGCGGTGGGCCCGAACGGGGTCGAGGATGGCATCATGCGTGCCAGGGCTTATCTCGACGCCGGAGTCGACGGCATCATGTTTGTCGGAGTCAAAACCCGGGCGGAACTGGAGGCCATCGCCAGCGAACTGGATGCGCCAATCATGCTCGGTGGTTCCGGTGCGGAGTTACAAGACCCGAATTACCTGGGTGAATGCGGTGTCAGGGTTAGTTTGCAGGGGCATCAACCGTTTATGGCGGCGGTGCAGGCAATGCATGACACGCTCAAGGCCCTACGCGAGGGAATGGCGCCAGCGCAACTGCAGGGCGTTGCCTCGGCCGACCTGATCAGGCAGTTAACTCGTGACGACAGTTACCAGGCCTGGCAGGAAGATTTCCTGTCCTGACAGGCCTGGACGACGATCAAACCTGATTGAAATAATTCTGTAAAAAAGTAGCGAAGGGGATTTCGTCGGCATCCTCGACCGCATGCTGTTTTTCAATCGACTCACGTGCCGCGGTTTCGAAACTCGCCTGTTTATCGGCATCCAGTGGACGCTCTGCAAACTGCTGTTGGTGCTGTTGCGACATGCGCATGGCGAAATGATAAAACTCTTCCCGGTTGTCCGCCATTTCCGCCAGCATGCGTGCCGACGGTGTAAGATCGGGGTCCTTGATTTTGGCGCGTTGGTGCTGCAATGTTGAACAGTAGGCGTGCTCTTCCGCGTCTTTATCCAGTAATTCACAGCCGGCGGACATCTGCTCGAAGATTTCGTTGGCCCAGTCGCGCAGCAGGATTTCTCCACCGCCGCGTTTCAATTTTAGTTGCGGGTCGCGACCACGCACGGCGACTGCGTTGATGTTGGATTTGATTTCGCTTAATTCCGCATCGTCATATGGTTCGCTGGGTGACAGCAGGTTGAACAACAAAAACGATTCCAGAAAGCGCATATGTTCTTCGCTGATGCCGAGCGGTTCGTAGGCATTGACATCGAGCGAGCGTAACTCGATATACGCGACGCCCCGTCTGGCCAGCGCCAGCGATGGTTTCTCTTCACCCTGTAAAATCTGTTTCGGCCGCACGCTGGAGTAATATTCGTTTTCGATCTGCAGGATATTGGCATTGAGTTGCTGCCACTCGCCATCGCGGATCATTTCGATTGCTTCGTACTCGGGGTATGGCGTGGCGATGGCATGGGCGAGACTGTCGACGTAACCCTGCAGGCTGTTGTAGTTGACCTTGATGCCGGCATCGCCTTCCTTGCTGTTTTGATAACCGATATCGCCCATACGTAACGAGGTTGCATAAGGTGCGTAGTAAGAATAATCGAACCATTTTTTCAGCGATGTTGGCGACGTACCCAGGAAGGATGCGCAAATTGCTGGCGAGGCACCGAACAGATAGGGTACCAGCCAGCCGTAGCGCTGCAGGTTGCGTACCATGCCGATGTAGGATTCCGAAATGAAGCTCTGCGGATCACGTTTATCACCCAGTAACGACTGGAAAAGTTGCCAGAATTCGTCCGGGTAGGAATAGTTGAAGTGAACCCCGGCAATCGCCTGCATCATGCGTCCGTAACGGTGCCCGAGACCACGGCGATAAGCCGTCTTCATCTGTGCGGCGTTGGAGCTGCCGTATTGCGCGATCGGAATGCTCGCGTCGCCTTCGACCACGCAGGGCATACTGCTAGCCCACAGGATTTCATTGTCGAGCTTGCTGTAGACGTAACGGTGGGTATCGTCGAGAAACTGCAGCGTATCGCAGAAGTGATTAAATGGCGGTGTCACAAATTCCAGCAACGCTTCCGAGTAATCGGTGGTAATGTCTGGATGCGTGAGCGCCGAGCCAAGCTCGACGGGGTGTGGGGTTTGCGCAATACTGCCACCGACGGCGACGCGCAGACTTTCTTTTTCGAGGCCAACCCTGCGCCCCTGTAACACCTTTCTGATGTCGCTGGTGAGCAACTGTGCGACACGTTCTTCAATTACGGACATCAATTCCTGATCCCTGGTGGTGACTGAGCGTGATTGTGCCTAGATCAACTGGCAGATGCAAAAAAAACAAAAGCGAAGTCTTAACCGATTTGCTCGCGTCACACCACCACCATCCGGTTGCCTTGAAGCATTCGTCGTTTAGCCGGCGTTTAGCTGTGTTGCTACCAGCGTCACCCAGAAATCGGCACCGATACTGAGTATGTCGTCATTAAAATCATAAGCCGGATTATGCAAACTGCATCCGCCCACACCATCTTCACCATTACCCAATAATAAGTATGCACCCGGTCGAGCCTGCAACATGTAGCCAAAATCCTCGGAGCCCATTATTGGACGGCTGTCTTCAACGACATTTTCCGGGCCAACCACGATACTCGCCACATTTGCCGCGATTTCAGCCTCATCGGGGGTGTTCACGGTGGGGATGAAATTGCGCCGGTAGCTGAATTCATAACTCGCGCCATGCGCGCTACAGATTCCGCTAACGATACGTTCCATAGTGCTTTCGATATGATCCTGTACTGCCGTGGTCAACGATCGGGTATCGCCTTTTAATATCACCTGTCCAGGCACCACATTGACCGTGCCGTTGGTCAGGAATTCGGTAAATGAAACCACCGCATTGTCCAGTGGATCAAGCGTACGCGACACCAGCGATTGCATGGCGGTAACGATTTCAGCACCGATGACGATTGGATCCTTGCCCATATGCGGCATTGCCGCGTGGCAGCCGACGCCGTTAATGGTGATTTCGAAATTGTCTTCGGCGGCCATGATCGATCCGGCGCGTACTGCGAAATGACCGGTGGCTAATGACGGAAAATTATGTATTGCGTACACCGAATCGACCGGGAAACGTTCGAACAAGCCGTTTTCGATCATCGCCCTGGCGCCTTCGCCATGTTCCTCGGCCGGCTGAAAAATAAATACCACGGTACCGTCGAAATCACCCTCGCTGGCAAGGTAACGTGCCGCCCCAAGCAGCATTGCGGTGTGGCCGTCGTGCCCACAGGCGTGCATTTTTCCCTGGTTGATCGAGCGATATTCAAACGTGTTTTGTTCGAGGATTTTTAACGCGTCCATATCGGCGCGTAAACCGATTGCACGCTCACTGCTACCTTTTTTGAGCACGCCGACAACTCCGGTATTACCAATCGAACGGTGCACTTCCAGGCCAAATTCGGTCAATAATTCTGCCACCTTGTCAGCCGTACGATGCTCCTCGAAGGCCAGTTCCGGGTGGCGATGAATATCATGCCGCCATGCCTGCATGGTTTCATGCAGGGTTCTGGTATATGAGATAAATTTGTTCATAGTGTAAAGTGCCGTTACTGATATACGTTATATAACCATGTTCAAACAAAATTTGCAGCAACTCAGGTCGAAGCTCAGCGCATCCGGCATCGAAGTTGCGTTGATTACCGACGACGATTCCGTGTACTACTACACCGGTTACTACGACTATCTTCACATGGAGTTTGGTCGGCCAACCATTCTGATGGTTCCGGTCGAAGGTGAAAGTCTGCTTGTTACTCCCGCGATCGATTTGAATATGGCGCGGGAAAATGCCGTGGTAGACCGTATCGAAGCCTGGAATGACGGCATGGGTAATGAATGGCGAGAACACATCCCGGGGATGCTGAAAGGGGTTTCCAGGATTGCCATCGAAGCGCAGAAAATGCCTGCTTTGGTCAAGACTTATGTCGAGTCGCTGGTCGATGCGCACAGTGTGTGTGATGTCACGCCCATCGTGGGCGCGATGAGGATGATCAAATCGGCCAGGGAGTTGCAATTGGCTCGACACGCGGGGGCGGTTGCGAATGCGATGATGAATGCTGGGCGCGAGGCCATCGCAGACGGTGTCGCCGAATACGAAGTTGCGCTGGCAACATCGCGCGCGGGCACCATGAAATCGGCCGAGCTACTGGCGTTACACTACGCTGATAGCGAAATGTCGCCGAATACCCATTTCCTGCAAATTATGGCCTCCGGTAAGGATATTGTTAAAACGCATCACCGCGCTTCGAATCGAGTGATGCGCCGTGGTGAGCCGGTATTCCTGTGCTTCTGCGGGATGACAAACTTCCACAAATTTAAACTCGGTTTTGATCGCACTTTCTGGATCGGGGAAATCCGGCACAAATTCCAGGAGAAAATCTATCAAATTGCGCTGGATAGCCAGGCGGCAGCCTTAAATGTCTTGCGTCCGGGTGTTCTTGCCGAAGAAGTTCATGCTGAATATGCCGAGGTGATTCAATCTGCCGGATATGATTATCCGTTTCGTTGTGGACGCGGTACCGGCTTCAGTTTTCTCGAACAACCCCAGTTGGTAGTCGGTGACAAAACGCTGTTGCAGCCTGGTATGGTACTTGCGGTAGACGGATCGGTAAGTACGGACAGTTTCCGCGCACAGGTAGGTGATAGCTTCATTTTGACCGAAGACGGTTTTGATCCGATTACAGCGCATGCCAAATCAATCGATGATGTAATCGTTAACCAGGGAGCATAGTAGCATGATCGTGAAATCTCTAAATGACTTGATCGGCACGCCCCGTGATGTACGCGGGCCGGTGTGGGCGAGCCGACGTTTTTTACTCGCTGAAGAC
>Ga0209271_10000241_pt1 | contig 19053 bp, 17 predicted proteins | sample tdAd002_FD_187123 | JGI IMG/M metagenome (GOLD analysis project Ga0209271, IMG submission 187123) | Marine sediment microbial communities from the Atlantic coast under amendment with organic carbon and nitrate - tdAd00.2 (SPAdes)... | ecosystem: Environmental > Aquatic > Marine > Coastal >... | reverse complement strand
GGTTGAAATGGACGGATTCGAATCAAACGAAGGTGTGATCCTTATTTCCGCCACCAACCGGCCCGATGTGCTCGATCCGGCTCTTTTGCGCCCAGGGCGTTTTGACCGTCAGGTGGTTGTTCCCCTGCCGGATATTTTAGGCCGTGAAAAAATCTTTAAGGTTCATCTGAAAAAAGTTCCAATAGCACCCGATGTAGACACTATGATACTGGCAAAGGGAACACCCGGTTTTTCCGGGGCAGATCTGGAAAACCTTGTGAACGAAGCGGCGCTGCTTGGCGCTAAAAAAAATAAAGAAAAAATTGATATGTCTGACCTGGAAGAGTCCAAGGACAAGGTCTATATGGGATTGGAACGCAAATCGAAAGTTATCAGAGAGGAAGACAGAAAGACAACAGCTTACCACGAAGGTGGACATGCCCTTGTTGCCCGTTTGCTTCCCGGTACGGATGCCGTCAACAAGATAACCATTATTCCACGAGGACGTGCCGCCGGTATCACATGGTTCTTGCCCGAAGAGAGCGATTTTAAATATAAAGATCAGCTTGAAAGCGAATTGTCTATTGCTTTCGGCGGACGAGTGGCAGAAGAAATTGTTTTTAACAGAATCAGTACCGGCGCTGCAAACGATATCAAACAAGCAACCGATGTTGCCCAGAAGATGGTACGCAGTTGGGGCATGAGTGAAGATCTGGGTCCACTTTCTTTTGCCAAGAATGAAGAGCATATTTTCCTCGGGCGCGAAATAGCACAGCACAGGGATTATTCTGAAGAAACAGCAAAGAAAATAGATCAAGAAATAAATAATCTTATCGAAAAAGCTTACATTTGCGCGAAGAATATTTTAAAAGAGAATCTGGATATTCTGCACGCCCTGGCGGATCGATTGCTTGAAAAAGAGACGGTCCTGGGTAAAGAGCTTGATGAACTTATCCGATCAATGAAACCTGAATTTGAATTCCCTTCAAAGACATCTGTCGACGAAAAAGATAGTGATAGTAATGACGCTCAAGCAGAAATCAAAACAGAAACTGAAAACACGCAGCCCTCATCTTAAATTACCAATCTATTAATTTTCCATTATTCGATTAACAAACGCATATGGAAACATATAACCTTGCATGGGGTAAACACAGGCTGGTTCTAGGTAAAAATGCCTGTATTATGGGCATCTTAAATGTTACACCGGATTCATTTTCAGATGGTGGGAAGTTTTTCACATTAGATAACGCCGTGGCTCAAGGCCAAAAACTTTTTGAAGACGGGGCTGATATCCTTGATATAGGCGGGGAATCCACACGCCCGTTTTCTGCTGCGCTATCTGTCGAAGAGGAAATTCGGCGTGTTGTACCTGTGATTGAAAAGCTTGCAAAGCGTATTTCCATCCCTATTTCTATCGATACAACCAAAGCCACCGTGGCCAGAAGAGCCCTTGAAGCCGGCGCCTCTATTATAAACGATGTTTCGGCACTGCGTCTTGATCGCGAAATTGCAGATGTAGCGGCAGAATACGGCGTTCCGATAATTTTAATGCATATGCTTGGAACCCCGAAAACCATGCAGATTGACCCTACGTATGATGATCTTATCGAAGAAATCATAGCATTTCTAAAAAATGCTATGAATCAGGCTGAAAAAAAAGGAATTGCAAAATCAAAGATCATTATCGATCCTGGAATCGGTTTCGGGAAAACCGTTGAACATAATCTTTTATTAATTAAGCACCTGCACGAATTTAAAACACTGGATGCTCCGATTTTGATAGGATCCTCCAGAAAGGCTTTTATGCGAAATATACTTAAAGATACGACCGTTAAAGATATTAACCCAGACCTGGCTGTAGTGGAAACCGGCACCCAGGCTTCAGTAGCCGCTTCAGTTTTAAACGGCGCCCACATAGTCAGAGTCCACAATGTTTCCAATACACGTGTAACCATTAAAATCATTGACGCCATTAAGAATGTGCAAAACAGCTAGAAGCTATTTCAAAACACATTGAGGCCTTTGAAAAATGGTTAATAGTTTTATGGGGCTCAAGAACCGTTTGTTATCCATTATTTAATATGAACAGCTATAGTCGTTTTTCTAATTTAATTTCACGAAGTTTAAAATGGTTGAGACTGTTTTTTTTTCTTGGGGTTTTCATCTTTTTGCCGGGGTCCTGCTCATTATTACAAGAAACCGATATATTTATTCCGGTTGATTCCGGCCAAATTCCTGCAGGACTGACCATAACCGGTCCGCTGTTAAAAGGTATAGAAGTCCACGTCCGCGGTTCCAAATCGACAATTAGAACCCTTTCTGATCTGAAAATACGGTATGTCCTTGATTTGTCTGGGGTAAAGGTCGGAACCAACTCTATTCCGATTAAAAAAGACCGTATTACCCTTCCTGAGGGAGTATCAATCGTAAGAATAAACCCTACGTTTTTGATCGTAAGGATAGCGAATAAAATAAAAAAGAAACTGCCTGTTATAATTACTTTTTCCGGAAAACCTGCTGCAGGATTTATAGTTGCAGGCGCAACGGCCAAACCATTATCTATTATCCTGCAAGGACCTGAAAACATCCTTGGCCCCATGGATAAGGTGTTGACAAAACCGATCGATATCAAAGGGCTGGCAGAATCTTTTAAAAAAGAAGTGGTTCTGAACCTTGCCGCAGATCTTGAGATCATTTCTCCTTCGGAGATTATTCTTGCTGAAGTATCGATACAAGAAAATATTGTCACAAAGAAATTTAATAATATTCAGGTTGAAGGCAAAAACAGCCCTTTCATGTACAGCATTATGCCCCCGACAATTAATATTGAAGTTAAAGGACCAGTTAATATTATTGAAAAGCTTCATAAGGATAAAGGGATTGAAGTATATGTTGACCTCAAAGGATTAAAACACGGAGTTTATGTTAGACGGGCGACCATAACGTTGCCTGTAAAGACCACCCTTATTGGCGTAAAGCCCGAACTTTTCACAGTAAAAATTAGTACTGAAAATAAGAGTTGAGAAAAGGGTAACACTTTAGCTTTTTGAAAATATTACCGCTTCAAGTATATTTAAATTTTTGCTGAAAAGGAATTTTGATCATGCTACTTGTTATAGATGTTGGTAACACAAACACTGTTATCGGTGTTTACGACGGCAGGCATCTGGTTAAAGACTGGCGGATACGTACTGAAAGGCATACAACAGAAGATGAGTTTAACATCCTTGCCACCAATCTTTTTTCCGGAAGCAATATCGATTCAAAGAATATCGGCAAGACTATTATCTCCTGTGTCGTGCCGCCTATGGTAACAATTCTCGATTCTTTCTGTTGCAAATACTTAGGACATGCCCCGCACTGGGTCGATGCCGGGTCTGCTCCGAAGCTGCCGATACGTTACAAAAATCCAGCAGAAGTAGGGGCAGACAGGATTGTTAACGCTGTCGCAGCATTTCACAAGTACCAAACCAGTCTTGTTATAATAGATTTTGGAACAGCAACAACCTTTGATTCTATTTCAGAAAAAGGGGAATATCTCGGTGGTGCAATCAGCCCTGGAATTATGATTGCCTCTGAAGCCCTGTTTATGAAAGCGTCCAAACTTCCCAGGGTCGAAATCTTTGTTCCCCCTGAAAGCGTAATCGGCAAAGATACCGCAAGTAGTATTAAGGCAGGAATTATTTTCGGGTATGCAGGACTTGTGGATGGAATGGTTAGGCGAATGAAGGTCGAAATGGGCACAAACCCCCGGGTGATCGCCACAGGAGGTCTGGCAGAACTTATGTGTCAAGTGTCAGAAACCATTGAAGTCGTTGAACCGGCCTTGACCCTCGAAGGATTACGAATTATCAGCAACAGTTTGTAGATAGCCCGTAAATCCTTTTATACTATTTTTCAGAAAACCTCTCTCCCTTTCTTTTACAGCCTCGTCCATGTAAAAAAAATCCTTTAGACATGGATCTTGCTTTAAAAGCCTCTGCAGACAGCCATTAAAAAGATCCTCGCCTTCAGTTCCCTGAAGATTTACAATTTCATCTTTGATAATTTCTTCCCATAATAAAAGCTGATCCCTGTGTGTTTTCAAAAGGCTTACAGCATCTTCCTTAATGCCAAAATGGCCGTAACATATCATTGAGGGTTTTCTGAAAATCAAAGCATCGATGCTTTGAATAGAAGTCTCCAGAAAAAAACGGGGCGGTGTGGCGGGTCTAAGATAAAAGCCGTTTCCGGAAATATCGAGACAAACCCCCCCTGCCTCTCCCGCAAAAAGATATGGGCCCAATAAATAGCTAACATGATGAGGGGCATGCCCGGGCGTCAGGATCGGAATGACTTTATGGTCTTGGTATCGGCCGGCATTGTAAAGTAATTTCTGGGGAACCGGCCGGAATGGTCCATAGGCCTGGGCCGTTTGGCCAAGGGTTTTAAGACTCCCTTCCCACAGACGTGAAGGATCTGCAAGATGCTGAATTCCTTTTTTGTGACAGATAATGGGGGTGTCGGGAAAAAGCACTGCCAGATCTCCAGCTCCTCCAGCGTGGTCTATATGGATGTGGGTCAAAAGAATTGCGTCAAGGTGCCTTACTTCCAAGGCTTCCAAGGATTTTACAAGCATGGGGACGGTGGACGCGGGACCTACATCCACTAAAAAGGTTTTTTTGCCTTTGTAGATCCAGGCTCCTATGAACGAGGCAAATCCTGGCAGATCCTGGTCAAGGGGAACAAGATAGAGTTTGGGCGCAACTTTAATTAATTTCATTTCCTGCAAACTTCCACCTGTATGAGCCTGGGCAGATTATTTGCCTATTCAAGTTCCATCTCAGCTTCAAGTTTTTTTACCTGTAAAATGATATTGTCCCTCTCCTCTTCACTAAGGTCTTGGTGTTGCAGTCGCCTTTTAAGACTCAAGAGAATCATTTCAGAACGATAATCGGTACACGTATATTTCATGGGATTTTTCCATTCTTTTTATCCCCTTGCCGCTTTGTTCATGCAATGTTCGGATCAGACCCTGCCGGTCTTGATAAGGGACTCTTTGAAAACACGATAGAATATCTCTTTGTCGGTCACACCACGTCTAATGATTTTTTCTATTTCATTTATGTTTTTTAAGTTGACAATAAGGTTGACGCTCTTGTTAAAGGCCGCCATATTGTCCATAGTGCGAAAGCGGCTGGTTATAAGTGTCACGAAGATATCACGCCGAATGGACATATTGAGACGATCCAGGTATTTGAGGATATTGTTCATATCCGGATTCTTGGTGCCGAACCGCTCGTTAAGCACCACCATATCAAAGACGTGGAATCTCATCTGCTTTAGAGCATCTTTGTGTGACTGGGGTGCCGTAGTATGATATCCCATGTTATACAGGGCCGTTATGATTTTGGTCCGGATGGCTGAGTCCGGTTCACACAAAAGGGCTGTCTCTACACCCTCTTCCACAAAATCGAAAGGTTTTTCCGAGGCGTCGTAAGCACTGGAGTCGACCTCGTCGATAATTGTTTTTTTCAGTCCGGGTTTGGGTTTGGCAGATGGAGCCGGAGTCTCTTCGAATGACGACGTCGTATCATAGCGGGTGCCCACGGAAACTTTATTGTTGCACTTGGGGCATGTAAGGGAAAAAACCTGTCCCCTGGGAACCTTTTGATCCGGAATGTTAAACTTGCTCTGGCACTTTTCACATACCACGTCCATGATTTTTCCTCTTTTTGGATTACCGACTATTACTGCGTCTTGTCGTAATCCTGATCAACCTGCAAATCTGTAATATCCGTGGTGGCTTCTCCGCGTACGCTCTTGACCGAGTCGATTCCTCGACCTACTATGGCTTTGCGGGAAGCGTAGGCCATGGCAGTCTCCTGGGTAATTAAGCCCTTTTCATACAACCCAACGATGTAATCGTCAAAGGTAGTCATGCCGAAAGCTTGCCCGGCCTGGATGATATCATAATACGTTTTCCCCTCGGATTCCCCGTGCAGAATCAGATCCTTGACCCGAAGGTTGGTACCCATTATTTCAAAGGCCGCAATCCGTCCTCCTCCCACCTTGGGAAGAAGTCTCTGGCATACGATCCAGCGGATCGTATCGGCAAGTCGGATGCGAATCTGATTTTCTTCTTCTGTAGGGAACATCCCGATGATACGGTTGATTGTCTGCCCGGCATCAACAGTGTGTAGGGTGCTTAAGACCAGGTGTCCGGTCTCGCTCGCACTTAGGCCGATCTCCACCGTTTCCCTGTCACGCATCTCGCCCACCAGGATTACCTTGGGAGCCTGGCGAAGGGCGGCTCTAAGGCCAGATGCAAATGAGTCGAAATCCTCCCCCATCTCGCGCTGGTTGAAAGTGGCCTTCTTGTGTGGATGATCATACTCCACCGGATCCTCCAGGGTCACTATGTGCACCGGTCTGGTATCATTGATCTCGTTGAGAACTGCGGCCAGTGAGGTTGTTTTTCCGGTGCCGGTGGCACCGGTGACCAAGATGAAGCCGTTCTTTTCCTCAGCCATTTTGAGAAAGGACTCAGGAATGCCCAGTTCCTGGCAGGTGGGAACTTTGGTTGCAAGTTTTCTCAAGACAATGGAGTAATGGTTCCGCTGGGAAAAGATGTTGACTCTGAAGCGGGCCTTGCCTGGAAGCTCGTAGGATGAATCGCATGACCCCTCAAGCAGGAGATTCTCGGTGAGTCGCCTGTTCTGGTTAATAAGGTTGAAAGCGAAGATTTCAGCCTGAAACGGGGTGATCTCGTCAAAAGGCGGATCCATGTCGACCATGGCAAGTTCGCCGGCGGTCTCAACCTGAAACGGTTTTCCCACGGTGATATTTAGATCGGAAACATTGTCGTATGCATCGAGCATTCTTGATAGAATATGATCAATTTCCTGTTTTTTCAAAATAAAACCTCACAACACTATTATGCTTCGGTGAAGTCAGTAGGCGGATTCTTCAAAAAAGGCCGGAACTTTCCCTTGTCATTTGCCTTGGCATAGGCGTCATCAGCACTTATCCATCCATTGTTAAGCAGATCCATAATGGCATCATCTAAAAGTTGCATACCGTATTTCTTCCCGGTCTGGATCATTGAAGGAATCTGGTGGGTTTTTCCTTCCCTGATGAGATTTCGGACCGCCGGAGTGGCAATTAATATTTCGAGGGCGGGGCAGCGTCCCTTTTGACCAACTCTTTTAAACAGGACCTGTGCTACAATTGCCCGGATTCCGTCAGACAGGGTCGACCGGATCTGGGCTTGTTGATCTGCTGAAAAAACCTCAATGATACGATCAACGGTTTTTGGTGCACTCGATGTGTGTAGGGTGCCAAAAACAAGGTGCCCGGTGGATGCAGCTTCTATGGCAAGCGATATGGTCTCAAGGTCCCTTAGTTCGCCCACAAGAATAATATCCGGGTCTTCCCGCAGGGCACCCCTTAAGGCTGCGCTGAATGTCTTGGTATGGAGACCGACTTCACGTTGGTTTACAATACAACCACGGCTTTTGTGGACAAATTCAATGGGGTCTTCTACCGTGATGATATGATCCTTACGGGTACGGTTTGCCACATCAATTATTGCGGCCAGAGTGGTAGATTTGCCGCTTCCTGTAGGTCCCGTCACCAGAACCAGACCCCTTGGAAGTGAAGCCAGCTTGGATATCACACTAGGGAGACCAAGCTGCTCGGCAGTCATTATTTGTTCTGGAATTTGCCTGAAGACCGCCGCTACACCATTTTTCTGCATAAAGAAATTTGCCCGGTACCTGGCAATACCGAGTACATCATAGCCGAAGTCAATATCTCCTGTTTCCTCGAACTCCTTTACCCTATGTTCGGGTGCAATTTCATAGAGCATGGCTTTCAGTTCATCGTTATCCAGCACCTTATATTTGACTCTTTCCATTTCACCCACTATTCTGAGTGCAGGCGGCTGTCCTGCCACTAGATGAAGATCTGAAGCACCCTGCTCATTCATCAATTTAAAAAACGCATCTATTTTCGCCATCTTATGCTCCCAACCTATTCAGATTGTTTGAACAATTTCAATTTGGTATCTTCCTCTTCCCGGATTCCGGCTTCCTCTTTCCCTATTTCAAGGAGCTTGGAATGGCTTTCAATAATTGAGCGGATCTGGACTTCGATCTGCATGCGCTGCCGTTTTAATTCTGCAATATCTTCGTGAAGCTGCTCAAGCCTGTTTTGCGCTCTGCTAAGGATTTTTTCAGCTTTAATTTCGGCGTCGGCAATGACTAACTCAGCCGATTTACGGGCATTTTGCTTCATCTGTTCCAAAACCTTCTGAGAATTGAGCACTGCACGTTTAAAGGTTTCTTCGCGTTCCTTGTATCCCCGGCTTTCAAGTTTGAGCCTGTTAATTTCTTCGCGCAACTTTTTGTTTTCACTCTGCAAGGATTCAAAGACATCAGCCATCTGCTCGAGAAATGTATCCACTTCCCTAACGTCAAAGCCTCTGAATCTCGTTTTAAACTGCTGCTGCTGAATATCAAGGGGTGTAATTGTCATTTTGTGTCACCTGCTTGTCATAGGTTTACATAAGAGTTGCTGACAACCTTAAAAGGCTGCTGACAACAAAGTTCTGGAGAAATATAACGCCCAGAATAACAATAATTGGAGAAAAATCTATACCGCCAAAATCGACGGGTATTTTTGTGCGAATGCGATACAGAACCGGTTCGGTAACATTATGGATAAAACGGACGATCGGATTATAAGGGTCGGGATTCACCCATGAAAGCACAGCCCTCGCCACAACGATCCACATGTAAAAATGAAGAACATAGTTAAGAACTACTGCAACAGCCTTTAGAAAATTGCCGATGATAAACATTTAAATAACGATCTTTCGTTTTTTTAATTATAATATAAAGAAATTTTAAATACTGAAAAAGTAAATTTTTTATGAAAATTAATTATTTCTTTATGATAAGTCAAGATATTTCATGCAAAATCATTGACATAGTAAATATTGAAACGATAAAAGTAAATTTTATTGATAATACAGCATTTCTAATCAATCAAGTTTTGAAGCAATGATTATGCCAAGAAAAACCTAAGACAGATAAATACATGGGGTTGAGGAGGTAATAGAATTCATGTTAAAAGACAAAAAGATCAGTGTAATCGGAACAGGGAATATGGGAGAAGCCCTTGTCAGCGGGCTCATTTCTTCGGGATCATCCAATCCCAACAATATCATCTGCACGGATGTTCGGGAAGATAAACTCAAATCCGTTAAAGAAAAATACGGAGTCACTGCAACAACAGATAACATCGAGGCGGTCAAAGCATCGGAAATTGTTATCTATGCAGTCAAACCCCAGATCATTGCTTCAGTATTGAAGGAAACAGCTTTCTGTTTAGATATGTCAAAAATCATCATTTCAATTGCAGCCGGTGTGCCTATGGCTGCAATTGAATCGTGTCTTCAAAAAGATTTACGCCTTATTAGGGTCATGCCGAATATCGCTGCATTTGTTAAGGAAAGCGCTTCGGTCGTTGCGGCCGGAAAAAATGCTACCATGGATGACATTAAACTGGCGATGGCTATCTTCGATTCCATGGGAAAAAGCATCTTTATCAAAGAGAATGTTCTTATGGATGCCGTCACCGGTTTAAGCGGCAGTGGACCCGCATACATCTTTTTAATTGTCGATGCCATGGCTGATGCCGGAGTAAGGGTGGGCCTATCAAGAGAAGACGCTCTTTTTCTTTCAATCCAAACGATTTTGGGCTCTGCCAAATTGTTAATGGAAACAAAAGAACATCCCGGAAGATTAAAGGATATGGTTACATCTCCCGGTGGAACAGCCATTGCAGGCATTCATACCCTGGAAAAAGGCGGACTTCGAACAACTTTGATTAATGCTGTGGAAGTCGCTACAGAGCGATCCAAGGAGCTAGGAGAGATAGTGATCAAAAACTTTTCAAGTGAATAGCTGATGTTTTCGTAAAAAGCCTATTTTGCCTACTTGGGCGAGCATTTTGGGGAAAAAGGACTAATATTATGACCAAATATAAAATAGAAATCATTAAGACATTTGATTATGGCAGGCCGGTTATTGAAAATGGTTATGCCAACCAAACCCTTTGTATAGACGTCTCTGATTTAGGTATTTCAATAAAACCGGTTACAGAGAAAATGAAAGAGGTGTTTGTCGGCGGCAAAGGTTTTGATCTATGGCTGCTATGGAATGCTGTTACGAGCAGTACAAAGTGGAGCGATCCTGAAAACGCAATATGCATTGCGTCCGGCCCTATGGGCGGGACACCTTTATATCCAGGTTCCGGGAAAAGTATTGTCACCACGATATCTCCCTTAACAGGATCCGTAATAGATTCTAATGTCGGGGGATATTTTGGTCCTTATCTTAAGTTTTCCGGGTTTGATGCACTGGAAGTTACGGGAAAAGCATCAAAAGATGTTATCATTTTTATTGATGGCATTGATGAGAATGTTCAGATTTTCGAGGCGTCTGGATTGCCGGATGACTCCTACGATCTTTCGGCGGTATTAACAGAACGTTTTGCCAAAGGAAAACCACGTCATATTTCCGTTGTTTCCACGGGCCCGGGTGCCAAAAACACTCTGATTGGATGTCTGAACTTTACCTGGTACGATCTAAAACGTAAGCGGGCCCGATATAAACAGGCAGGGCGCGGCGGTATCGGCAGTGTCTTTGCCGATAAAAGGATAAAAGCAATTGTAGCTCGCTGGGGAAAAGTTACGGTAAATACGAACAATCCGGCAGATACCAATGCGCTAAAAGCAGTTGGGAAAAAGCATTCCAGGGAAATTGTTGAACTCGATCCCAAGCAAAACGAAATGGCAAAAATCGGAACCACCCATCTTGTCACGATAATGAATGACTTTGATCTGCTGCCGGTTAATAATTTTCAGTACGGTCAGCATCCAGAAGCAGACAATATCGGACAAGAGGTTTACAGAAGCATTTTTGACGCCGGTTTTGACGGATGCTGGATGGGATGTTCGATTGCCTGCTCACATGGTGTCAAAGATTTTGTTCCGCTCACCGGACCCTATAAAGGGGTCAAAGTTTTTGTAGACGGCCCCGAATATGAAACCATAGCCGGCTGCGGTTCAAACCTAGGCATATTTGATCCACATACTATTATTGAGATGAATTTTTACTGCGACACATATGGTCTTGACACCATTTCTGTGGGCACCGCCACGGCCTTTGCCATGGAGTGCTTTGAGATGGGCTTGATCGACGAAACCCATACCGACGGAATGAACCTTTCATTCGGCAACCGGCTGGCCGCTCTTGAAATCGTTCACCAAATGGCCCAAGGAAAAGGATTTGGCCAACTCGTGGGTCGAGGTGTCCGCGAAATGAAGTCAGTTTTTGCCAAAGACTTTGGCGCCGAACCCGACGTGATGCAGGATATCGGTATGGAAGCCAAAGGGCTTGAGTTTTCCGAGTATATGACCAAAGAATCGCTTGCCCAGCAGGGCGGATACGGCCTTGCGTTAAAAGGTCCGCAACATGACGAGGCGTGGCTGATCTTTTTGGATATGGTGCATAATTTTATGCCGACTTTTGAGCAGAAGGCAGAGGCGCTGCACTGGTTTCCCATGTTCAGAACATGGTTCGGTTTGTGTGGACTGTGCAAGCTTCCCTGGAACGATGTTATACCTGAAGACAACAAGGAGACACCGGAGCCTGCCAAAGTCATGAAACACGTAGAGTGGTATGCAGAGTATTACGGTGCGGTTACCGGAAGACAGATATCCCCTGACGGCCTTATCCGGATGAGTGAAACCGTTTACAATTTCCAGCGGATTTTCAACCTCAAAATGGGTTTTGGACAACGCCGGCATGACAATATTCCCTACCGCTCAGTAGGGCCGGTAAAAACGGTTGAGTACGAATCACGACACGAACGTTACGATAAACAGCTTGTCGAAGAGCACAAAGTCGATATCGCAGGCAAGTCTATGGAAGAAAAAGTAGCAATACTTCGAAAATTACGCGAGGGACTTTATGAAAAACTAAAAGATGCTGTGTATAAACGCCGAGGATGGACCAACAATGGGATCCCTACAGTTGAAACCGTAAAGCGACTTGGTATCGATTTCCCCGAGATTCTGGAATTGCTCAAGACCCACAGGGTTGAATGATGATCAGGGTCAATGGGAAAAAGCATTCCTGGTATGAGGGAATGACGATTAAAGATCTTCTCAAGGATTTTAACGATTCCCATCTTTATGCGGTTGTACGCATAAATGACAAATACGTTTCCAGGCCTAATTTTGAAAAAATCATAATTCCTGATAGTTCAGAAGTATTTCTGATGCCCATGATTGCCGGAGGATAATAACACCTAAAATCTGCAGAATTTCTGTAGAATTTAAGCAACATACAATTATGTCTATTGAAGCAATATCATTTCCTGCAGCCTTTATAGCGGGGCTTCTCTCTTTTTTGTCACCTTGTGTGCTACCGCTCATACCTGCATACTTTACCTTTATTACAGGTCTTTCTTTAGAAGAGCTGACCGAAAACCGTAATGCCGAAATTAGAAAAAAAGTTTTTCTTTCAACCATTTCATTTGTTTTTGGGTTTTCAATGGTCTTCATCCTGATGGGCGCATCGGCCTCTTATCTTGGAAGCTTAATGTATAAGTATAGAGATTTGATAAGAGTTGTCGGTGGTATCTTGATTATCCTCCTGGGTGTTCATTTAACCGGTGTAATCCGTATTCGCGGTCTTGAATTTGAAAAACGGATTAATCTGGAAAAAAGACCTTTACATTTTTTAGGAACATTTATTATCGGAATGGCTTTCGGGGCCGGCTGGACTCCTTGTATAGGCCCTCTGTTGGGATCGATACTTTTAATCGCCAGCAGTCAGGAAACGGTCCGGCAGGGGATTGTACTCCTTGGCATCTATTCTGCCGGACTGGCCATACCTTTTATTATCATATCTATTTTTATCAATCTCCTCCTGAAGTTTATCAAAAAGGCTTCCCGAGCCTTACAATACTTCAACGCGGCCGCAGGTATCCTGCTGATTGTTGTGGGACTGATACTTGTAACCAATAAGCTCTATGTTTTAACTATTTTGAAAACCGGTGGGCGTATCTTTTGATCAGGCGGATTGTAGTGGTAATAATGACACTGCCGCTCATCACTACAAGAAGAACAGGCACCCAAACATGCTCATGATATTCTGTGTTTGCACGTGCGACCGAGATGCCTGCACAACTAAATAATAAAACAAGGAACATGAAGAAAATCACAATTAAACATGCTGTTTCAGAGTCATACCAGGGAACGATTGCTTTTCTAAATACAGGATTTTGATCGATGCGCATAATCTAACATCTTGGAAATTCTATCCCGCTTATAGCGGGATTGTAATCAATAACATTTTTAGCAACCATTCTCTCGGACCATAATGAATGCTTTATTTATCCCGCTCATAGCGGGATAAAGCTCCCGAAACGTATTATTACCCGCACTTAGTAAAACCGCAGAAATGGCATATCATACAGCCTTCTTCAAAGCTGATTGTATGGCCGCATTCCGGACAGGTTTCTCCAAGGAGACTGTTACCATATCTGCGTTTTTTATAAGATCCGTCTTTCATATACCTTTTCTCAAGGACTCTACCAATCGCGTCCGGTATTGATAAAACAAGTCCACCTTCTTGAAAAACAGGATGCTCACCACCGATACCTTTGAGTTGTTCTACAACTTTTTCTACGTGCACCCCGGATCTGAAGGCCAGTGAAACCAGTCTGCCTATGGCCTCAGTTTTGGCTGTGGTGGATCGTCCGGATTTGCCTATTGTGGCAAACACCTCAAAGGGCTGACCTTCATATTCGGTTACAGTGACATAAAGCTGGCCATATCCTGTATTCATCTTGGAAGTGAACCCTTCAAGTATTTCGGGGCGTTCTTTGACCGTGGCAATAGAAGTGTCAGTAAGTTTGTCCTTTGCAGCAATCGAAAGCACCTGATTTTCCTTGCTCCCGTCCCTGTATATAGTAACTCCTTTGCAATCCAACTCATGAGCCAGATTATAGATCTTTAATACATCATCCACCGTAGCATCACTGGACAGATTGACAGTCTTAGAAACCGCGTTGTCGGTATGCTTCTGAAAGGCGGCCTGCATACGGATGTGCCATTCGGGTGATATGTCATGGGCTGTTACAAAGACTTTACGAATATCCTCTGGTATTTCGTCTATGTGTTGAATACTCCCTTCAAGGGCTATTGTATCCATCAATTCAGAACTGTAAAAACCTCTTTTTCTGGCTACATTTTCAAAGTATGGATTCACCTCCAATAATTTGTCATTATCCATGACGTTTCTGACAAAACTCAAGGCAAAAAGCGGTTCGACACCGCTGGAGCAGTTCGAAATTATGCTCAACGTACCGGTTGGTGCAATGGTGGTAGTAGTGGCATTTCGATAAGTGCATGATTTCTTGTCTTTAAAAATGCTTTTATCGAAATTTTCAAATACCCCTCTCTTTTCAGCCAGACATTTTGAGGCTTCGTGGGACTCTTTTTGAATGAAACCCATCACTTCTTCTGCTATTTCAAGGCCCTTGTCTGAGTTATAGGGAATTTTCAACTGATAAAGCAAATCTGCAAACCCCATGACCCCAAAACCAATTTTACGATTACCTCTAACCATTGTGTCAATTTCCGGGAGAGGGTATTTGGACATGTCTATAGTATTGTCCAGAAAGCGAACACTCCAAAATACGACTTCCTTTAAGCCCTTGTAGTCGATAGCCGGTTCTTCATTATGATACGTTACAAATTTGGCCAGATTCATGGAGCCCAGGTTGCATGCTTCCATTGGAAGCAACGGTTGTTCTCCACAAGGATTGGTGCTCTCTATTTCTCCCAATGAAGGAGTCGGATTATCTTTGTTTAGTCTGTCTAAAAAAATGATGCCCGGATCTCCATTTTGCCAGGCCTGCTCCAACAAAGCTTGATAAACTTCTTTAGCATTCAGTTCACCGGACTTTGCATTGTCGCGAGGGTCTATCAGGTCGTAGCTGCTTTGTTTTTTAACCGCTTTCATAAACACATCCGTAACACCGACCGAAATATTGAAGTTGTTCAGATCTTTATTTTTTTTCTTACTGTATATGAACTCCATAATATCTGGATGATCTACCCTCAAAATTGCCATGTTGGCCCCTCGGCGAGTCCCTCCCTGTTTGACCTGCTCTGTCGCCGTGTTAAATATTTTCATAAACGAAACCGGTCCCGAAGCAATCCCGCCGGTTGTTCCCACCCTGCTGTTTTTTGGTCGCAGACGTGAAAAAGAAAAACCGGTACCGCCGCCCGATTTATGGATAATGGCGGCATTCTTTAAAGAATCAAAAATCCCATCCATGCTGTCCTCGATCGGTAAAACAAAGCAAGCCGCCAGTTGACCCAGTCTGCGTCCGGCATTCATCAGTGTTGGGGAATTGGGTAAAAATTTGAACTCCGTCATCATATTGTAAAAAATATTTTCCATCTTTTTTACATCGCCGTCGTTTCCATACTTTTTTTCCGCCTTTGCGATGTGCCGAGCCACCCTTTTGAACATCTTTTCCGGAGTCTCTACAATTTTTCCTTTTCCATCCTTCTTAAGATATCTTCTTTTTAAAACATTTTCTGCATTTCCTGAAAGTTTTAGACCATTTTTTATAAACATCGACTTATCCAGCCTAATCGGCGATATTTCTTTTAATCCGTATTCCAGCAATTTTGTCTGAATAATTTTATCTAAAACAGACATGGTAATGGTATGATTCTTCATATTGGCTATTTCTTCTCGCAGAAATCGGCTGATATCCATGGCCTGGTCAGTTTTAATGGGGTTTGCTTTAATAAGGATATCTGAAAATAGTCGGTCATCCCACTTGTAGGCAGTTAAATCGAAACTTCCTTGTTCCGTAATTAAAATTTTACCTTTTGAACCCATTGCCCCTCTCCCGTATGGTTATTATCGGAATCTTGCAGAATCCATTCTAATCAGTAACATTTATACAAAAATATGACAAGTTCTCAATGCAAACAAATTGTTTTTTTCGGAAAAAATAATCCTGGTCCAAAGGACCAGGTTTTCAGTGCCAAAAAGAAAAACGAACCTACCAGAACCAACTAAATTCTGTAAGTAGGTCTGTCAGAAAGCGCGGATTTTTATCCTGTTTCACACTATATATAGTATGTCAAGAAAAAAAACCCCAATATCTGCTCATATCCCTGTAAAAAAGAAAAAAACAATCTAAACAATTTTTTGGTTTTATCTTTGACAATCTCGTAAAAAGTCGAAATTCGACGGCAAAGTAAAAAGCTCTAAATTCAATGCGCGCAGCATCCTTCGTCATTGCAGCGCAACGAAGAAGTTGGACTTTTTACGAAGCCGTTATCTTTGATTCCATAAAGTGGGATTGTTATATAAAGTGTGACCCTTTTCTGATATTATGTTAACGTTATAAAGAACATGATTTCCTTCTTACATGGAATATATTGTATGTCAAGAAAAAAATAGCACAATATATAGGGTGCGAATAAAGAGAGATTGAAAATGAATATTCTGGCTAAAATCGTTACATGGACAATTTTTTTATATCTTGCCTATTGTGGCTTTCTTTTCATGATGCAGCGGCAAATGCTGTTTCCCCGTTATCTTCTTGAGACCCCCTCTAATAATGAAGATATTTCCGGCCTGGAAAAAATATGGGTAAATACAAGTTTTGGAAAGGTCGAAACATGGTTCCTACCTCCGGCTGACAGCCGAGTTTCAGGGTCTGCGCCGGCGGTTATTTTCGCACATGGAAACGGAGAACTCATCGACTTCTGGCCCCGTGAACTCAAAAAGTTCAATCGTTTCGGAATAGGTGTGTTATTGGTGGAGTATCCCGGATATGGTCGGTCAACGGGAACTCCCTCTCAAAAAAACATCACAGAGGCATTTGCCGGTGCTTACGATGTTCTTGTAGCACGGGAGGATGTCGATCCTTCCAGAATTGTTCTGTTAGGCCGTTCTGTGGGCGGCGGCGCGGTGTGTGCGCTGGCTTCCGCGCGACCTTCGGCGGCGCTTATTTTGATGTCAACGTTTATCAGCACTCGTTCATTTGCGTCAAAATACCTTTTTCCCGCGTTTCTTGTCCGAGACCCGTTTGATAATCTCGCCGTCGTCGGTAATTACCAGGAACCGGTTCTTGTTGTTCACGGTAAGTTCGACGATGTCATTCCATACACGCATGGAAAAGCCCTTTACAAAGTAGCGAAACAAGCCAAAATGATAACCTATGAAAGCGGACACAATGATTGCCCTCCGAACTGGGACACCTTCTGGCACGATATTGAAACATTTCTACATGATTCCGGTCTTATTAAACATCCTCTGGGAACTCTAGTGAAATAGATCCGAGCAAATTCTTCATGAGAAATTCGGGTTAGTCCCGGTGTTCATAATAACCTCCCATGTCGCATTTTTTGTTAATATTTGGTTTGTTTTGGTTAGCACAGGTTCGTATAAGTATAAGTATAAAAACATATTGACATATAATAACGATTAATCTATAAGCCACAATCATTAATGGTATTTATTATTCCGCCCGGGACAAAGCTTTGGAAACCAAAATACCCGAAGGTAAAAAATGAAAAAATTTCTTTCCACCAAAGAAGTAGCACAGTTTCTGGATGTGAACGAAAAGATGGTATATACCCTCGTGGCCGACAAAGGACTTCCGGCAACAAAAATCACAGGCAAATGGCTTTTCCCACGGCACCTGGTGGAGCAATGGATTGAAACCAATACCACCAACTATCCAGAGACTGCTACACATCTTCCGCCTTACCATGGATTGCTGATAATAACCGGAAGTAACGACCCGCTTTTAGACCGAACCATTTCTCTTTTTAACACACTTCATTCCGACCATGTGGCTGTGTTTGGGAACCTGGGGAGTATGGGCGGACTTAGAGCTTTGCGCAGGAATCTATGCCACATGGCATCCAGTCACCTTCTTCAAGACAATGAAGCGGAATATAATTTCGGTTTTGCTTCACAAGAACTTGATGTCATGCCTGCGGTTGTCAATTTTTGCAAACGCGAACAGGGAATTCTGGTGACAAAGGGGAATCCCAAGAAAATTTCGGCGGTTGCGGATCTTGCAAGACCGGGCCTAAAGATTATAAACCGGCCCTTGGGCACCGGAACCCGCCTGCTGCTGGACATGGAATTAAAAAAGGCCGGCATTAATGGTGATAAGATTCACGGTTATCATCATGAGGTGAACCGGCATCTTGATGTCGGTCTTGAAATTCTTGCCGGCCGTGCGTATGCAGGTCCGGGAATACGGGCTGTGGCCGATGTTCTTGATATCGGGTTCATTTCTCTTCGTTGGGAAAGGTACGATCTGATGGTTTCTAAGGAACGCTTTTTCGATGAGGGAGTTCAGCTTTTTCTCGGCCTTCTCCATCAAAACGACTTCACGAATCTGGTGACCGAAAATTCCGGTTACGATCTTAAGCTTTCAGGAAAGATGCTCTTTCCTGCGGGCTCAAAATTAAAAGGAACGGATAAACAAGTATGAAAAGGGACTTTTTTTCAGCTTTATGCATAATCATAATGATCTGTGTCTTCCACACAGTAACTTTGGGTGACAGTCGAGTCCTCAAGATGTCAACAACAACCAGCACCCAGGCCTCGGGTCTGCTCGATTTGCTCCTGCCTGAATTCGAAAAGGATACCGGAATTCGTGTAAAGGTTTTTGCCAAGGGTACCGGAGCTGCCATTCGCGATGGAATGGACGGTAACGTGGATACGATTTTTGTGCATGCCAGGGCCAGAGAAGAAAAGTTTGTCACAGACGGTTTCGGAATAAAGCGCTATGCGGTTATGCACAATGATTTCATTATTCTGGGGCCCCCCAATGATCCGGCCGGAATACGGGGACAAAAAGATGCTGCCGCTGCTTTAACCAAGATCGCTCATGCCAAGGCATTGTTTGTATCACGCGGAGACGACAGCGGCACTCATACCAAGGAGCAAGCGCTTTGGGAAG
>Ga0209271_10000240_pt1 | contig 19054 bp, 20 predicted proteins | sample tdAd002_FD_187123 | JGI IMG/M metagenome (GOLD analysis project Ga0209271, IMG submission 187123) | Marine sediment microbial communities from the Atlantic coast under amendment with organic carbon and nitrate - tdAd00.2 (SPAdes)... | ecosystem: Environmental > Aquatic > Marine > Coastal >... | reverse complement strand
CCTTGCAGCTACATGCTTCAGGACTCGCAGAGACCCCATAGGTCTTGCTCCGAGGCTCCTAAGCTATGGCTATGCATCGGCGGGCGATCGTCCAGCCTTGTTTGCCAGATTTCCCCCGGTGTTCGTTCCCTTCATGCAATATGCAGGCTAGCTGTCCAATGGCCTGCCCGGTAAAGCTCTACGGCATATCCAGTTGCGATACGATCAGGAAAGCTAAAACCTGGCTGGAAAACCAGCGCATCGAATTCGAGTTTCACGACTATCGAAAGCAGGGACTTGAGCAACAACTGCTGCAATCGATGATATCTGCGCTGGGATGGGAAGTAATGCTCAATCGCCGCGGTACGACCTGGAGAACATTACCCGACACGGTCAAAGACCAGATCGATCAGGCATCGGCAATGCGCTTGATGCTGGATAACCCGGCGATCATCAAACGCCCGATACTCGCCACCCAAAATCGGCTCCATGTTGGATTTAGTGACCGGCAATACCAGGAGATATTTAGTTAAACCATGACTTCTGCAACCCTGAAACTGGCATCGGACCTGATAGCCAGACCTTCGATCACCCCCGATGATGCCGGCTGTCAGGCGATGCTGATCGAGCGACTCGTCGCGATTGGTTTCGAATGCGAGGCCATGATATTCGATGACGTGACCAATCTGTGGGCACGCCGCGGCCACGACGCGCCGCTACTGGCCTTTGCCGGCCACACCGACGTCGTACCACCCGGACCAATAGAGCAGTGGCATAGCGATCCGTTTACCCCGGAAATTCGGGATGGCAATCTGTTTGGACGAGGCGCCGCGGATATGAAATCGAGTATTGCCGCGATGGTTACTGCCTGTGAAAGATTTGTCACTCAACACCCGCAACATCAGGGTTCTATTGCGCTGCTGATCACCAGTGACGAGGAAGGCATTGCCACCAACGGTACGGTCAAGGTTATCGAGGCGCTCGAGGCTCGCGGCGAGAAAATGGACTGGGCCCTGATCGGCGAACCTTCGAGCCTGGCCCGTGTTGGCGATGTTGTTAAAAACGGCAGGCGTGGCTCCATAGGCGCAAAACTGGTGATCCACGGGGTGCAGGGACACGTCGCCTATCCGCACAAGGTGGATAATCCAATCCACCGCGCAATGCCGGCATTACACGACCTGGCGCGACACGAATGGGACCAGGGCAACAGTTTTTTCCCGCCAACCAGCTTGCAGATTTCGAATATTAATTCCGGCACCGGTGCACATAACGTGGTTCCCGGACATGCCGAGGTTTTGTTTAACCTGCGCTATTCGACCGAGATCGATGCAAAGCAAATCATGGAGACCACCCGCGTGATTCTCGACAAACACGAACTCGACTATGACATTAACTGGTCGGTTTCGGGTTATCCCTTCCTGACTCCCGAAGGGGAACTGGTGGAAGCGGCACAGCAGGCCATCAAACAGCATACCGGTCTCACCACCGCGCTCGAAACCACCGGTGGCACGTCAGATGGTCGTTTCATCGCACCAACCGGCGCACAGGTACTTGAACTGGGACCGGTTAACGAGTCTATTCACAAGCTCAATGAACATGTAAATGTCGAAGAACTCGACCTGTTGTCGGACATCTACCAAAGTATTCTCGAAAACCTGCTGTCTTGACGCAGCTAACCGGACGCTTCGCACCTTCGCCTTCAGGGCCTCTTCATTTCGGATCGCTGGTCGCCGCACTGGCGAGCTACTGCGAGGCAAAATCGCGCCAGGGACGCTGGTTGTTACGCATCGAGGATGTTGACACTCCACGGGTTGTCGCCGGTGCCGGCGAACAAATTCTGCGTGATCTCGAAGCTTTTGGCTTTGCGTGGGATGGCGCGGTGTTGTATCAAAGCGATCAGTTTGAACAATACCAGTACTATCTCGATAAATTGCTCGACCAGGGTGATTGCTATGCCTGCGAATGCAGTCGCAGAAGCCTGCGCGAACACGGTGCGCGCAGCGGTCCGCTGGGGCAGATTTATCCCGGCCTGTGCCGCTTGAAACAGCTACCAGTCGCCAATCACTCGCTTCGGCTCAACACCGAGAAGGCACAATCGGTTGGGTTTCTTGATCGGGTTTATAGCCAGTTTGCGCTAAACCTGCCCGAGGTGGTCGGAGATTTCGTACTCAAGCGGGTAGACAACATCTTTGCCTATCATCTCGCGGTGGTTGTCGATGACCAGTTGCAAGGCATCAACCAGGTAGTACGTGGCGCCGATTTGCTGGAAAATACCTGCCTGCACATCTACCTGCAACAAAGGCTATCTTTTGCGACACCCGAATACATGCATATTCCACTGGTCAACAACGCGCAGGGCGCCAAGCTCAGCAAACAGACCGGCGCCAGGGCTTTAGATCACCAACACGCGTCCAGACTGCTAATCGCTGCATTACGCCATCTGGAGCAGGCGCCGCCACCTGACCTTGAATACAATGACCCACGTGAAATCCTGCAATGGGCGGTCGACAACTGGAATCCCGGGTTGATTCCAGTGCAGCCAGCGGCAGTTGCGGAAAGTCTCCGGGATTAGTCAGTTTACGGTAAACTACCTCGTTCCGGAGTCAATGCAAACACGGGTTAATAGAATGCTTAAAACCGCAGGTGATTTGATCAGCGAAGTCCAGCAGCATATCGAATGCGTGGACGTAGCAACGGCCAAGAAAATTTACGATGAGAGCCCCGATGCAGTCATTGTCGATGTGCGTGAATCCCATAGTGCGAATGAATCCAAGTTATCCAACTCGGTCAATATTTCGCGTGGGCTACTGGAAATGCAGGTGCACAAAGAGTGCCCCGCGGCGACTACCGTGATCCTGACCCATTGCGGCGGTGGCGGCCGCGCATCGCTTGCGGCCTACTCGCTTAAACAGCTCGGATATACCGAGGTATACGCGATTACCGCACCGTTTGACGAAATCAAGAAAGTTTTTGGGTAGTGCGCTAACTACTTGATCTGGTCGATGGTCAGGTTGATCTGTGCGGGTGGATTGCTACTGTCTACCGCTTCGCGTTCGGTATAGAAATCGCCACTTTGTGCCACTGGATTACCGCTGCTGGAGACGCGCGCACCAACGATAACCTGGTCAAACGATGACAGCTTCATCGTCGGCATCATCGCATCGTCGTCACTCAGCGTCAAAGATACCGGTAAATCACTTAGTTGCAGCTTTCTGACCGCTAACGGCATCGGCGGGCCCTGCATGGCTTTGGCGTAAACAAACACCGGCGTGTCCGGGCTGGCCTTCGCCTTGAGTTCGGCGCTGATATCGACCAGCAGTTTAATCCTGGCACCACCCGCACTGGCCACAGTTTTTACCAGCTCCGGATCGCGTTCTTCGAGCGTCGCCAGCAAACCCCGGACTTCGCGCGAGGAAGCTTGATTGTCCGCGATAAGGGGCAATAGCAAGCTCCAGTAGCGGTGCGCCGCTTTGTAATCCTGGCGCTGTTCGGCGGCCATGCCAGCGAGCCAGAGACCATTGGGAAAGCGTGGCGCGAGCTTCAGGCCGCGCTGCACAAGTTGCTCAGGTTCGCCCAGCAGATTGCCATTGTTCTGCATCGCCAATGCATCGGCTAGCGCAAACAAGATCCCAGGTTCATCGCCCAACAGATCGTTACTGCGTTGAAATGCGGTAACTGCCTGGTCATACTGCTGCCTGGCCATCATGGTTCTGCCGAGCATAAACCAGCCCTCCGCATCCTCGGGATTATCCTTCAGCCGCTGCTTGATCGCGACCGTCATTTCTTCGAGGCTCATCTGCGGTGCCGCAGCAGCTTGTTGTTGTTGGGGCGCGGCGAATGCCAGTTGCGGATTCTCTACCACCCGGTATTCACCATAGACCAGGTAAAGCAAAACACTGGCTACGGGTATCGCCAGCAAAACTACTAGCGCCATCCACTTGCCGCGTGATTTTTCGCTGTCCGCCTCGCTGCTATCGAGTTCCAGTGCCAGCGAAGTCTGCAGGTCAAGATAGGCACTGTCGTAAGTCGCCTGGTCAATCTCGGCCTCATTAAGCTGGGTTTCCAATTGCTGCTTTTTTTCGCGCGCGATTTGAATGTTCTGCTGCTGGCGCTGAACGGTTTGCTGCGCGCGCACGGTCCGCATCAATGGAATTAACAAAATCGCGAGCGCAAGCGCAAGCAGCACAACGACGGCTATCCAGAAACTCATTTATGTGACTCGTTATCTTCCAGCAGCTGTTTTGCTTCGGCCATGGCAGCGGCATCGACTTCAACCGGTTTATCGGCAGCACGCAACCGACGCACAACCAGGTAAAGCACGAGCACTAACAGCAGAAAAGGCCCCAGCCACAGCAGGTAGGTATTGGATTGGAATTGGGGACGGTAAAGAACAAAGTCGCCGTAGCGCGCGACCATAAAGTCGACCACTTCTTGCTGGGACTTACCTTGCTGCAACATCTGGTAGGTTTCGCGGCGCAGATCACGTGCCAGGTCGGCGTCGGACGCGGACAGGTTCTGATTTTGACAGACCAGGCAGCGCAGTTCATCGATAAGCTGATTATAGTCGGCCTCCATTTCAGGCGAGTCAAACTGATATGCCTCGATAGCCGCCTGCAGCGGCGCCACCCACAGGCCAAAAATAACCAGCAACAGAAAATGCTTCAACTCTGCAGCTCCTTCAAAATAGGCAGGATTGTTTGCTCCAGCGACTCATGCGTTACCGGGCCTATATGTTTGTACTTGATCATGCCATCGGCGCCGATGACAAAGGTCTCCGGCACCCCGTAAACGCCCCAGTCAATGCCGACGCGCCCGTCCTGATCCATCACGCTAGTCGCGTAGGGATTGCCAAACTGCTCCAGCCAACGGGTTGCATCAGCAGGTTCATCCTTGTAGTTGAGCCCTACCACGGGAACCAGGTTCCTGTTTGCCAGTGCGGTAATGACCACGTGTTCCGCCCGACAGGATACGCACCACGAGGCCCATACATTGAGCACCCAGACCTGCCCCGCCATGTCTCGGGTGGAAAGCTGTCGCGACGGCGATTCCAGTATCGACAAAGAGAATTCAGGTGCCGGTTTGTCGATCAGCGGTGACGGCACCTTCTTCGGATCCAGGCGTAAACCATAGCCGAGCAATCCCGCCATCAGCACAAATACAACCAGCGGCAGCGCGGAACGCATCACGATAACTGTTCCGCGGCAGCGCGGCTGCTACTGGTATTGCGCGCCAGGCGTCGATAACGCCGATCGCTGGCTGCGAACAGTCCACCCAGCGCCATGATGATTGCACCCAGCCAGATCCAGCGGATAAACGGTTTGTAATAAATCCGCACCGCCCAGGCGCCTTCCTGGTCGAGTGGCTCACCTAAGGCGATGAACAGGTCGCGCGTCAATCCGGCGTCGATCGCGGCTTCGGTCATGGGCATGGTTTGCACCAGGTAAATCCGTTTCTCGGGAAACAGGTCAACTTTGAAGTCGCCCTCCTCAGAGCGCACCGTAAAGCCACCACGAGTAGCTACATAGTTGTCGATATTGAAATCGCGAACGCCGTGGAAGGTGAACTCGTAACCTGCCACCTTGTAGATGTCACCCGGCGCCATGCGCAAATCCTTTTCCTGGTTGTACAGACTGGTCAGCGTCACCCCGACGATAAAAACCGCAATGCCCAGGTGCCCCAGCAACATGCCGTAAAAACCGGCGGGGGTTGAGCGCAGTGTCGAAAGCAGCGACCGATGATGAAAGCGTTCGTAGATCGCCATGCCGGCCGTGACCGCGATCCACAGTGCCATCGCTATGCCAAGGTAAGCCGTCCATATCCATTGCGGCAAGGTCAGGCTAAGCAACAATGCCAGCACCAGTACCACCAACGCAGGAATTTTCAGTTTGGCGCCGAGACGCTCCAGGCTGTCGCTTTTCCAGCGAATCAACATGCCGATGCCGATCAATACGCCCAGCGGTGCCGTCAGGGTTAAAAACATCAGGTTGAAATACGGCGGACCTACCGAAATCTTACCGCCCATCGCATCGATTGCGATCGGATAGAGAGTCCCCAGTAAAATCGCGCTGGCTGCCACCGTGAGAAAGATATTGTTTGCCAACAACGCACTGTCGCGCGACAGCAGCCGGGTTTGTACTGCACTCCTGAGTAAAGGCGCACGCCAGGCGAATAGCGTTAATGAACCACCCACCACCAGCACCAGGAAGCCCAAAATGAAAACCCCCCGTTCCGGGTCACTGGCAAAGGCATGCACCGAGGTCAGTACGCCGGAGCGCACCAGGAACGTGCCGAGCAGGCTCAACGCGAAGGCGGAAATTGCCAGCAACGCCGTCCAGGCCTTAAAGCTGCCACGTTTCTCGGTAATCGCGAGCGAATGCATCAACGCGGTACCGACTATCCATGGCATAAAAGATGCGTTTTCCACGGGGTCCCAGAACCACCAGCCACCCCAACCCAGTTCGTAATAGGCCCACCAACTGCCAAGCGCGATACCCAGGGTAAGGAATAGCCAGGCGACATTGGTCCAGGGTCGTGACCAGCGGGCCCAGGCTGAGTCCACCTGCCCCGAAATCAAAGCCGCAATTGAAAATGCAAACGCCACCGAAAACCCGACATAACCCAGATAAAGCATCGGTGGATGAATCGCCAGCCCGATATCCTGCAACAGCGGGTTCAAATCGCTACCCTGGGCGGCCGCGGGTAGCAGACGCTCGAACGGATTTGAGGTAACTATAATAAACAGCAAAAATCCACAACTCACCAGCCCGAGGATAGCCAGTACCCGGGCACGCATTACGCGCGGCACATTTGGCGTGAACAGGGCCACCGCAGCGGTCCATAGCGCGAGCACCAGGGACCACAGTAACAGGGAACCCTCGTGTGCTCCCCAAACCCCGGAAATCTGATAAATCAGGGGTAACTGGCTATTCGAATTTTTGGCGACATACAGCACTGAAAAATCGTTGCTCAGAAAAGCCCAGGTAAGACAGGCATAGGCAATCCCGACAAACAGTAACTGGGCCAACGCGGCCGGCACCGCGAACACAATCCACCGCTGTACGCCGAGACCGGCACCGGCGAGCGGTACCACCGCCTGCGTAAAGGCCACACAGAGCGCAATAATTAACGCGAATTGTCCAAGTTCAGGAATCATTACTGGTTGCCCTCGGTAGATTTCATCCCCGCGAGTTCGGGGGGCATGTAGTTTTCATCATGCTTGGCCAGTACTTCCTCGGCAATAAAATCGCCAGAGGTATCGAGTTTGCCATTGGCGATGATGCCCTGTCCCTCGCGAAACAGGTCAGGCAATATGCCGGCGAAGCGTACCGTAACCTGTTCCTCGTTATCGGTTAAATCGAATTTCACGGTCAATCCGTCTCCGGGACGAGCGACACTGCCCTCGACGACCATACCGCCGATGCGGAACAACTTGTTGGTTGGCGCCTTACCTGCCATCACTTCAGTCGGGGTAAAAAAGAACATGATGTTCTGATCCAGCGATTTGAGCGCAAGCCCGACACCAAGCGCGACACCGCACACCATTAACAGGATCAAGCCAAGTCTTTTTTTTCTTGCAGGAGTCATTTCTGTTCACCCTTGTGACGCCGTCTCAACTGGCGCAATTCTTTGTCATGTTGCTTTCGTGGCAGATACCAGTTTAGCCATAACACCAGCCCAGCCAGTGCATAGCTCGGCCATACGAACATGGCATAGCCACCCATTTGGAAAAATTCTGCCACTTAAAGTTCCTCCACCCATTTACTATTGCGTTCACGCTGGAGCAGTTCAACGCGACACTTCTGGAACAGTGCCAGCAGGTAATAAACCTGGAACGCCAGTGCCATCAGTAGCAATGGGATTAACATGCTCCAGTGAATCGAAGGTTTATCGAACTTGGTAACCGTCGCGCCCTGGTGTAACGAATGCCACCACTCCACTGAATAATGAATAATAGGAATATTCACCACACCGACCAGCGCCAGTATGGAGACAGCGCGCGAGGCGATACGCTTGTCATCGATTGCATTATGCAGGCCGATAATACCGAGATACAAAAACAGCAGGATCAATTCCGAAGTCAGGCGCGCATCCCAGACCCAGTAGGTCCCCCACATGGGTTTGCCCCAGAGTGAACCGGTTACCAGCGCAAGAAAGGTAAAACTGGCACCGATAGAGGCGCTGCTGATTAGCACGACCTCGGCAAGTTTCATGTGCCAGATGATGACTATCGCGCCACAAAAGGCCATCACCACATAAATGAACAACGACATCCAGGCAGCTGGCACATGGACGAAAATGATGCGGTAGCTTTCGCCCTGTTGATAATCGGGTGGTGCTTCGATCAGCCCGCCATAGAGACCCGCCACCAACAGGACCAGGAATATCGATGATAGCCACGGAATCCACTTACCGGCAATGCGGTAAAAATGTGGGGGCGAACCAAATTTGTGAAACCAGAGAAACATGATTACCTGCTAAATTACCTGCTTAACTTGCTGACATTCTTAGGGCTGCAGCTGTGGCCCAGGGCGACAGTGAGATCGACAGAAACAGAAAAGCCAGTAGCATGTAGATCTGCGCAGATACTTCGAATCCCATCGCGGCATTTTCGGTAGCGCTCGCCGCAAAAATTAAAACCGGCACGTACAGGGGCAACACCAGAAGTGAAAGGATTATACCACCTTTTCGCAATCCCACAGTAAGCGCAACACCGATCGCACCGATCAGACTCAAGATTGGGGTGCCAATCAAAATAGTCAAGAGCAGTGTTGGTTGAGCCTCGCTCGGCATGCCGAGCATTTCTGCCAGTAACGGTGCCACGAGTAATAACGGTAACCCGGTCACCAGCCAGTGTGCGCTCACTTTTGCCAACACCAGTACCGCTACGGGATGCGCGCTGAGCAAAATCTGTTCGAGCGAACCATCATCAAAATCGGAGCGAAAAATACTGTCCAGCGACAACATTGCTGCGAGTAAAGCTGCTACCCATATAATGCCGGGGGCAATGCGCGCCAGCAGTTCCGGTAATGCACCGAGCGCCAGCGGAAACAGCGTGATCACCAGCACAAAGAATAGCAGTGGCATCGCGTACTCCGCGCGATTGCGCACTGCCAGCAATAAATCTCGTCTGAGCAGAAACAGAAATGCCTGGGAAAGAGATAAACGCTGACTCATCACTGCGCACCCAGCTGCAAGCGTTGCACAGATTGAGCAGGCAGTGAAATATCGTGGTGTGACGTCATGACGATCAACCCCTGTCGTTGCAGGTGTTGTTCAAACAGCGCAACGAACATCGCCATACTGGTTTTATCGAGCGAAGTAAAAGGTTCATCCAGTATCCATAGCATCGAATCAGTTGCGAGTAAACGCGCCAGCGCCAGTCGGCGCTTTTGCCCTGCCGATAAACTACCCACTTCGGTTTCGCCATAGGCGTAAAGATTTACCTGCTCAAGTACATCGTCGAGAGCCGAAGCCGACGGCATTCCCATCGCCCTTGCGAGGCGCAGATTTTCGAGACAGGAGAGTTCATGTTTGACGCCATCATGATGCCCGACATAGCTTACCTGTTCGTAATAGTCACCCGCCAGGCGGTCTATTGGTTCGCCGCGCCATAAAATCTCGCCACCATCCGCCAGCCTGAGACCGGTTAAAATCCGTAACAGGCTGGTTTTACCGCAGCCGTTCGGACCTTCGACCACCAGCATCTGCCCGGGTTCGAGCACGAAATCAAGATGTTCGAACAACAAGCGGTCATTACGGTTACAGCTGAGATCGCGGGTTTCGAGTAAGGCCGATGAGGACATACATGGGTCAGGAATTAAGGTGTTCGAAGATTAGCCTTGCACCCGATAGCGATCAACCCATTTTTTTATGATATATATCACCTAAAATTGTGAATAAAGTGTTAATTTGTCACTAAAGTTGAATCAGGACCCCGACCATGACCACTAAAGAACAATTGATCGACCAGCACATTCGTGAATACGAATCTCGCTTGAAGCATATCGACGAACTCTATGAGCGCGCGCACAAAGCCACGGAACATCTGGATGGCGAACATGAAGTTCGCTCGGAATTGAAGGATTACGAGCTCCAACGCTCTCGCCTGCAACAGCATGCCGATGACGTGAAGACCATGCCCATCGAAAAATGGCGCGAGGAAACCGTGCAAAACGCCGGACCCATGGCGATCTGGGATATTCTTGCACAAAAGCTGGAGGATTTTCTCGAGCGCCACGATAAGTGACGGCAGCAGGATTGATTCAGTATTTTTCGGCCAACACTAGCCAGCCGGGTCGGTCCAGTTGCGTCATGTAATTGAATTCCTCCAGCAGGAGGATTTGCCATTGGCCCGTGTTTTCCAGTTGCCTGAATGCCCGCTCAAACCCTTCCGGGGCAAAATGCATACTGTTTATCGTAATGATGAACAGCCCCCCGGATTTAAGTGGACGTAATAGTTCCGGCACATGCTCTGCGCCAACATGCCCCGCGCCCATCGAACCGACACAGATGGCGACGTCGTAAATTGCGTCATCGAGCGCTATTTGAGTGGTCAGATCGCCACATAACAGATTACGATAAACCCCTTTATCGCGCGCCTGCCCCAGCATGCCTGCAGAAATATCGACCCCATCGACGATTGCGAATCCCAGTTTGATTAATTCCTCGCCAACCAGGCCGGTACCACAACCGTAATCGATAACGTCAACATCGCGTTGTGCGCTGCGTCCCGCCAGCGTCTGCGCGGCAATTTGCGGGGATATATAGCCGAAATCATCGAGCAGATGGGCATCATAATTTTGCGACCAGTCGTCATACAGATCACAGGAACTGGCGCCATCCGAAAGATGGTTGACCCGCGTCAGTATTTCTTTTGAGTCCTTGCTCATATCGAATCGCTAGCTGCCCTGGGGGAATTTGTTACTGCGCTTTTCCGCCTCGATGAAGACGCGCTTTATCTGCGGGAAAGCCTGCTTGATGCTGCGATCAATTGCGGCGATATCGGCTTCGACCTGCTGTGCGCTAATGGCATCGGCAAAATCCACGCTGATGTTGGCGAGGATAAAATCCGGCCCCATGTGCATGGTTAATATTTCGTTGATATGCTGAATGTTTGACTTCGCCTCAAGCGCGCTGCGGATACCGCGAATCACCGACCGGTTGGCGCTTTCGCCGATCAACAAGCCCTTGGTTTCATAGGCCAGCCAGATCGCAGTACCCACCAGGATAAATCCAATAATGACCGAGGCAATCCCATCAAAAATCAGGATGCCCGTCGACTGGCTCAGCCAGACACCAACGAAAGCAACGATCAAACCAAGCATCGCCGCGCTGTCTTCGAACAGCACGACAAAAATCGATGGATCCTTGGCACGCTGAATCGCCTCGAGGTATCCCCAGCGACCCTTGACCCGGCTGAATTCGCGAAACGCGAAATACCAGGCGGCCCCTTCAAATACCAGCGCCAGCCCGAGAACGATATAGTTGACCAGCGGATTACTGATCGGCTCGGGATGCTGAATGTGCCGGATACCTTCATAGATAGAAATACCGCCACCCAACGCAAAAATCAGGATCGCGACGATGAAACTCCAGAAGTAAATTTCCTTGCCGTAACCGAAAGGAAAATCGGCATCAGGCGGTTTTGCGGCGCGTTTCATACCATACAGCAGCAATATCTGGTTACCGGTATCGACCAGCGAATGTATGCCTTCCGACATCATCGCCGAGCTGCCGGTAATCGACGCCGCGACAAACTTGGTGATCGATATCAGCGAATTGCCGATCAGCGCCGCAATTATGACCAGCTTAGAACCCGATGCCATCTTCTGCCCTCACTCAGTTCGCGGCAACTATAGCCGATATAAATCAAAGCCTCAGCATGTTTTCGTTGCGGGAACTTGCTTCTGTAATGTTTCAGGCTTACGTTAAGCAAGTTAATACTAGCTGCATACAACGCACCATAATTGACAAAGAAATCGCAGCATTTGATACTCGAATTATTTTGAATATTTCTTTAATCACGCAGGAGTGATATTAATGTTTCGTAAAATTACCTATATTGGGTTGCTGACTGGAAGTCTTCTACTGGCTGGGAATGTTCAGGCTACACAACTTTCAGCAGTAGCCTATGGCACCATCTCAGCCGTAAGCAAACAGGAAAAAGATACCTCGGGTGGCAAAACAGGAGGTGCTATTGTCGGTGGACTTCTCGGCCTGGCCACCAGCAGCGGAAGATCAACAGGCACTAAATTGTTACGCAGTGGGGTGGGCGCTGCAGCTGGAGGCGCCGTTGGCGGAGCGGCGGCCAGTGGTACCGAAATGGCTTATACAGTAGATCTGGTTGGCGGCGGCACGGTGCGCGTGGTGATGGACAGTGGTAATTTCCATCAGGGTGATTGTGTTTCGGTCGAACGAGGCAGCACAAATAACATGCGCCGAGTTTCTACAGAATTCTGCATTCACAACGAACAGGTTCCCGAGGAATATAAGGCGGAGCAAGTAAAAGAAGCCAACGAATGCGCACAGGCCAAGCAAGAGTTACTAGCGGCTAAAGATGAAGCCGCAGTAAAAACAGCGCATATGAAGATGAATATTCTATGTCAGGATTAGGCTGTTAGGAGGGGTTAGTTCGCAACCATGCTTTAGCGCAACAAATCCAGAATATAAATGCCAAACATATCTCAAGGTCGGATAATCGGTGAAAGTTTTTGCGAAGTAAACCGCAGGCGGCACAGCCGCCGAGGCATTCGCAAAAACTTTCACCGATTATCCGACCATAGCTAATTATGAATTAAGTATACTGCCCCCGATTTAGCCGCGCAGGTATTCGTTGTCGGGATCGAATAGCGGCCTGGTGTAAAGTCGTGCCGGGATCAGGTCGCCGAGAATTTCGATTTCGACCTGGCGGCCCTCTTCGATCAATTCCAGCGGCAAAAAGCCAAACGCGATACTCTTTTGAGCGTAATGCGAATAACCACCCGAAGTCACGTAGCCGACCACAGCGCCATCATGCCAGATCGGCTCCCAGGCCACCGCATCGGCATCACGGGCATCGACCTCGAAGGTACAGAGTTTGCGTGTCACACCCTGCTCTCTTTCAGCCAGCGCCGCCGCCTTACCGATGAACTCGGATGGTTTATCGTAAGCAATAAAACGATCAAGCCCCGTTTCGAGCGGCGTGTAATCGGGTTTAAATTCACGCATCCATGAACCGAAAGACTTGTCCAGGCGCAGGCTCATCATCGCGCGCATGCCGAAGGGACGCAGTCCCAGGTCCTTGCCGGCTTCAGCCAGCAATTGATACAGCGCGACCTGGTTATACCAGGGCACGTAAATTTCGTAACCGCGATCACCGGTGTAACTGACGCGCTGTACGATGGCCCGGCACTGGCCAATGTCGATTTCACGGATCGACAGAAATGGCATCGCCGCAGTGGAAACATCGGCAAGCGTGACCCGGCTCAACAATTCCTGGGCCCTGGGACCCGCGATCTGGAATCCGATTCGTTCCCTGGAAACATTTTTCAGGTTGACCCCGCTAGCGGGTAAATGCTGTTCGAACCAGCGCATATGATAAGCCTGGGCACCAAAGGACGCCGTCACCTGGAAAACATTGGTTGCCAGTTGCGCGACGGTGAAATCGCCGATAATTCTGCCTTTCGGACTCAGCATCGGGTTTAAGCTGAGGCGGCCGGGAGCAGGAATTTTCCCCGCCATAATGGTATCCAGGTATTCCGATGCGCCGTCGCCAGAGACTTCATACTTACCGAAGTTATGCACTTCGTTTAAACCGACCCCTTGTCGCACCGCAAGTACTTCCTCGCCAACCGTAGCGAATGCGTTGGAACGCCGGAAACTCGGTATCTCATAGGGCTCTTCGCCGTCCCGGGCAAAATAATTGACATGCTCCATGCCATACATTTCGCCAAACACCGCATTTTGAGACTGCCAGATCGAGTATGCGGGCGTGGTCTCCAGCGGGCGCGCCGCCGGTATTTCCTCGTTCGGATAAGACACGGTAAAACGGCGTTGATAATTTTCACGAACCTTCAGGCGAGTATACGATGGCGTGCAATAGTCACCGAAGCGCGCCACGTCCATGGCAAATACATCACGCGAAGGTTCTCCGTCGATCATCCATTCAGCCAGCGTCAGTCCCACCCCGCCACCCTGGCTGAAGCCCGCCATAACCGCGCAGGCCGACCAGTAGTTGCGTAGCCCGGGCACCGGTCCGACCAGCGGATTACCATCGGGGGCGAAGGTAAACGGACCGTTAACAATGGTCTTGATACCCGCATCCGCGAGTACCGGGAAGCGTTTGAAGGCAAACTCCATCGAGTCACCGATTCGATCGAGATTTTCATCGAGTAGCTCGTGCCCGAAATCCCAGCGCGTACCGGCAACGGCCCAGGGCTCACAATTCTGTTCATAGAACCCGATCACCAGACCTTTGCCTTCCTGGCGCAGGTAACTCTCACCCTCGGGATCCATCACGTGTGGCAGTTCCTGGTCATGCTCGAACACCGCGGGGATGTTATCGGTAGCGAAGTATTGATGCTCCATCGGATGCAGCGGCAGGTAGATACCTGCCAGCGCGCCCACCTCACGCGCCCAGAGCCCACCAGCATTGACCAGATTCTCGGCAACTATGCTGCCCTGCTCAGTGACAACTTCCCAGCCACCGTCGGCACGGGGATTAGTTTCCAGCACACGATTTCGCAATACGATTTCGGCACCCTGCATTTGCGCGGCTTTGGCATAGGCATGGGTGGTACCGGATGGGTCCAGGTGTCCGTCGAGTGGATCATACAAACCGCCGAGCACGCCTTCGGTATTGGTAATCGGGCTGAGTTTACGGATTTCCTCGGGCGTGATCAGCTCGGTATCAAGCCCCATGTGTCGATGCATCGCGCGCGCTGATTTCAGAAAGTCGAAGCGCTCGGGCGATTCGGCCAGCGTGATACCGCCGACATGATGCAGACTGCAGGACTGACCGGTGATCTCTTCAAGCTCGCGATAAAGCCGAATCGTGTAGCCTTGCAGGGCCGCCATATTGGTGTCGGCGTTGAGCGTATGAAAACCACCCGCAGCATGCCAGGTTGAACCCGATGTCAGTTCCGAGCGTTCGATCAGTACGACATCTTTCATGCCGAGTTTGGTGAGGTGATAAATGACGCTGCAGCCGACAACCCCGCCGCCGATGACGACAACCTGCGCATGACTTTTCATAACTGCTACCCCAACACCGAAAAACTGCTGTCCTGATTGACTTCACGCAGGCGCGAATAAAAGCCACTCGAGAAAGTATGATTAATATGTTTCAAATGGAAATCGACAGGACTGCGGTCCTGATCGTTTCCATTTTGCGTGGCTTCGATAATATTCGCCATCAATTCGCCCGCAATAGGCGCATTCTTGAACTGGTTGCCACTGGTGCCGATGGCGAGGTAAAACCCGGGTAAATCCGAATGATCGTAAATCGGAATCCAGTCATCGGTGACGTCATACAGATCAACCACACCCCGGGCCTGGTTTGGTACTTCCAGGTTTGGCACGCGCTGGCACACCCGCAATACCTGTACCTTCCACTGCTCGCTGAATTCCCTGTCATAGTCATCAGGATCGACCCATTCATGCTTGTCCACCGGTGGGTCTTCGCTGCCAATCAAAAGATTGTTACCCTGCTCCGGTCGCGTATAGACACCGATATCGCTATCGGATGTCACGCAGGCGGTCTCGGCGTTGTATCCCTCCGGCAACGGCACGTGGGCGACTTCCTGGCGCAAGGCGCGGGTTTTTACCGACATGGTTTTTTCAACATCGGCCAGGCGATTGATCTTGGACGAATGTGGACCCGCGGCGTTAAGTACTACCGGCGCATTCAAGATCTCACCATTCGCAAGGCTTACTCCACAGACCCGGCCAGCCTCGGTTTGAATGCCGTTGACCTCGGCATTATAGATAAATTCACCACCAGCCTGTTCCGCGGCGCGCATGATGTTGTGCGTCGCCAGTTGCGGATCTGAAATATAACCGGCAGCGTGAAACAGTACGCCACCGCCCAATGATTCCTCGTTGGCGACCCCAAACTGCGGATCATCCGGACGCTTTACCGGGAAGAAGGACTGCGTATTCCACACTGGCAGCTTGCTGCGAATTTCATCCGGACTTAGCTCACTGTAAGGTGAGCCGAGCTGGTCCATCAAAGCCATCGTCGGCTGCAGGTGGTCATTCTGCTCGGTTTTCATGACCAGCGCACCAACATTGCGGTACTCGATCAAACCGCGCTCATCGATATCTTCACTGCCCAGATATTCGGCCCAGTTTTTCCAGTAAAAATGCGACTCATAAGCCATCGCGGAGCCGTCTAGAGTCGAGTAATAGGGACGTATGATCGCGCAGGAGCCGGAGGTCGAGCCATAACCGGCCGCTGGCAGACGATCGAGATTTAACACATCCCAGCCTTTACGACCGAGTGCCAGCGAGGTTGCACAGCCGATGATACCGGCTCCGATAATGATTACGTCGTAGGATTTTGACATTTTAGTTACCTCTCATGGCCTGTTTGCTGCTTGACTGCACTAATCGTTTTAGAAATTTCTGAATTTCATGCGGGTGCACAGTCGCGATACGAATCAGATCGTCAAAGCGATCGGTGAGTTTACGTATGTGGTCGATGCTGTTAACAATCACGTATAAATGACCGAGAAACAGTGTCGCACGCATGGGCCCGAATATCGTAAACGATGCTGAATAGGTTTGCTTGCCATCGTAAAGATACCAGCGAAACCCGGGATAAAGCTCATCGTTGAGCTCGATCATACGTTCGAGTTGCTCGCGTCGATGCTGCGCTGACAACCCGTGCCAGATCCCCTGCCCTGCGGCAAAGCTCTGCAGATGCTGCACCGACATACAGGTTTCGAGCTCACTGCCGGGATGACGCTGTTGCAACAATAGCAACTGGTTATCACGCACCGACTGATCGACCTTGCCCGAACCATAACGATTGAACTCGTACTCGGCTACGGCCTCGGTTTTCAACAAATCCGGCAGTGTCGTCGGTACGTAGCGAATCTTGTAGCCGGAGGCTTCGCGATGCCATTCCAGGGTCTTCTCGAAAATGGTAGCCGAATAGTCGTCGACCTGGAAAGCCTCGGGCAGAATATTCGCACCCATCGATCCCTGCTGGGTAAGACCCAGTAACCAGTCGATACTGACCTGGTGCACTTCGGCAATCGAGGCCACCGTATCGGCTCGTGGCAGCCGAATATTATCCACCGCAAGCAACTGTGACAGGGTCGAGCGATCGACCTTGATCGATACTGCGAAGGCCGAACGATTGAGGCCGCTATGCGTGATCACCTGTTGCAATCGATCCTGGAACAGCGCAACCCGCTCCTGTAGTTTCATCGCGCGAGTTCCAGTTCACGCCGACGCTGATTTGCATACTCTTCCAGCGACTGGCGTCTCGACTCATTCATAGCGGGCGGTTCATAGTCCTTGAGTTTCTGCCGGTAAATTGTATTGGCGCGCTGAAAGGCAGTTTTTTCACCATTCTCGCTCCAGGTTTCAAAATTACTCCAGTCCGAAACCAGGGGTTCGTAAAACGCCGTGGTGTAGTTTGCCATGGTGTGCGCGGTACCAAAGAAATGTCCACCATGCCCGGCCTCACGAATCGCATCCAGCGCCAGCGTCGACTCGTCCACCTTCAGCGGCGTTAGCGTTTCACGCATCATTTGCAGCATATCGATGTCGATAATAAATTTTTCAAACGACGCGCACAGCCCTCCTTCAAGCCAGCCAGCAGCGTGCTTGATCACCTGGGCATGCCCCATGACTGCTCCCCAGAGTGACATCTGCGATTCCCAGGCGGCTTGCGCATCGACACAATTAGACGCGTTGGTATTCGACGAGCGAAACGGTAACCCGTAGCGCCGTGCGAGTTGCCCGCTGGCCCAGGCAGCCCGCGTATATTCGGGTGTGCCAAAGGCGGGGGCACCGCTGCGCATATCGGCATTCGAGGTGAAACCACCGTAAATCATCGGTGTCCCCGGGTTGACGATTTGCGACAGGGAGATCACGCCGAGCGCTTCTGCATTTTGCTGTGCCAGGGCACCGGCAATCGTAATCGGGCACATCGCGCCAGACAGGGTAAACGGGGTCACAATAGTCGGCTGTCCGTACTCGGCCATTTCGATCAGGCCATCCAGCATCGGTCCGTCGACCCGTAACGGAGAATTGGTATTGACCACGGTGATGATGCTCGGTTCGGATTTGAGCGTTTCCAGTTCGACACCGCGTGCTATAGCCGTCATCTGTATGCCATCCATGACTCGACCACCACCGAGGCAATAAAGCGAAAATGCCCGGTCGGTCAAGGTGAACGCGGCCAGGGTTGCATCGAGGTGACGCGTTTCCGGATGTTTATCGACCGGCTCAACCGGGTATCCACTCAAAAAATCGATGACGTCGAAACTTTGCGTCAAGCGCAGGAAATTGCAGTAATCCTCAAAATTGCCGGTGCGTCGTCCACCCTCGAGATCGGAACTATTGGGGGCACTGGCAACCGTCGTGAAATTGATCGCATTGCGCCCGATCAAGCGGTTACGTTCAGGGTTGGGAGCATGCAGCGTAAATTCGGCTGGAACAGTTTTGATTCGCTCCAGCAACTTGTTGCGATCGAGGTATACCCGCTGCGTATCCCAGTCCACGCGCGCGCCATCCTGTTCCCACAGCGCCAGCGCCTTCTCATTTAGAATCTCGAGACCGATATCTTCGAGAATTCGCATCGAAGCGTCGTGAATCAAATCCAGTGACTCCGCATCCAGAGCCTCGATCGGCGCATAGGGATTGAATAGCTGCTCGAGTTTCGGCTTTGGCAGCTGCGAGGGGGTGAAACTGCGTTGACGGGCTCTTCTTCTGGGCATTTCAGGCTCCGTAGCATGATCCGCCGATATTATTTGACCGGCAGGATGATGTCTATCTATGTCACAGTAGTTTTTCATAAACAATTATGTTTATTTATATAAACATTCAGGCGATTGTTGATTTTATCGAACCGTCCTGCGCAAAG
>Ga0209271_10000239_pt1 | contig 19088 bp, 17 predicted proteins | sample tdAd002_FD_187123 | JGI IMG/M metagenome (GOLD analysis project Ga0209271, IMG submission 187123) | Marine sediment microbial communities from the Atlantic coast under amendment with organic carbon and nitrate - tdAd00.2 (SPAdes)... | ecosystem: Environmental > Aquatic > Marine > Coastal >... | reverse complement strand
ATTTTATGGCAGGCTGTCATAAAATTTCAATAAGCATTATTTTTGAGATGCCTTTATGACGTATCTCAATTTCATGAAAAAATAGGTACTTGCAAGCTGTACGACATCGGCTAAATTTCATATATTGGTAAGTTGATAAGCGGGGCGGAGATCCTGTTTCAACGGGGCTGCAGGGAAATTCAATTTTTTTCTTGACATTGAACACGTGTTTTTGTACTACAATGTATCATAATCAAACGGTAAATGCCATGACAACCAACAATCAATCCATATCGCATGTTTGCAGCATGATGTCCATGATGCCCGTTAGAGGTGCGCCCATGGATTGATTATTTGGGATTTTCAATTGTCAAAGCCGTGGGTATCAAAAATCCACGGCTTTTTTATTTTTTAGACAAGGAATCATTGAATGTTTTTAACACTATTTACATCAAATTACCACGCCAACACCCTGCATTTCAGCGTGTGCCTATGGATAATGCCGGGGCTTCTGGGGGAGCCGTTTCATGGAAGTTTATTCTGCTGTTAGGCTGCAATTCCAATAAAAGGAGGTATATTCATGGCCAAAACTATAGATGAAATCAATGCTAAGATTCGCTCGGGAAAAGCGGTGGTGTTCACCGCCGAAGAGATTATCGAAGTTGTTAAGGATATCGGTATAAAAAAAGCGGCTCGGGAAGTGGATGTGGTAACCACCGGGACCTTCAGTCCCATGTGTTCCTCGGGTGCTTTTTTTAACGTTAAACAGCCAAAAGAAAAGATGAAGCTCGGCGGCGGATTCGCCACGTTAAACGGTGTGCCCGCATATGCCGGTCTGGCCGCAGCGGACATCTACGTGGGCGCAACGGCAATTCCCGACGGCGATCCTCGGAACAGCAACGGCCGACCCGGAAGGTATCGATATGGCGGCGCCCACGTCATTGAAGACCTGGTCGCCGGCAAAAAGATCCTGCTGAAGGGAGGTTCTTACGGTACCGATTGCTACCCGCTGAAAACCCGTGAACAATTGGTCGGTCTGGATGACATGAATGATGCGTTTCTCTTCAATCCGAGAAACTGCTATCAGAACTATAATGTCGCCGTCAACCTTTCCGACAAACCCATATACACCTATATGGGCAAACTCAAGCCAAAACTGGGGAATGCCTATTACTGCAGTGCCGGTCAGCTGTCACCGCTGTTCAATGATCCGTATTTTAGGACCATCGGTATCGGCACCCGGGTATTTTTCAGCGGTGCAGAAGGTTATGTTGCCTGGCCCGGTACCCAGCACAATCCCAATGCGCCACGACTGGAAAACGGGACTCCGAAAACTCCGGCCGGAACCATTGCCCTCATCGGGGATATGCGGCAGATGAGCGCCGAGTGGCTTCGGGCGGTTTCCTTTACAGGATACGGCGTGACGTTGAGCGTGGCCGTCGGCGTCCCCATTCCCATTATAGACGAAGACATGTTGCGTTCGGTTTCAGTTACCGACGCCCAGCTTAAAGCGCCGGTGGTTGATTACAGTGAATTTTATCCAACCGGTCAAGGGGAAGCAAAGCTGGGCGAGGTCACCTATAAGGAGCTGAAATCCGGAAGCATTCACATAAAAGATCAGGATGTTCCGACGGGATCTTTTTCCAGCTATGCCCTGGCCCGAAAGGTGGCCCATCATCTCAAACAGCTTATTCAGGAAGGCGATTTTTTGCTGACGCAATTCCAGGCGCCGCTTCCGGGTGCTGCAATAGGAAAGGAGACCTCACAATGAAACAAATGAAACTTGTTCTTATTTTTCCGGAAACCATCGTTGAAGAACCCATTACCTATCATCTGATCTCCGACTATGGCGTCCGGGTTAATATTCTGCGTGCCAGCATTGATCCGGGAAAGCAGGGACGAATGGTTGTGGAATTGAGTGGTGAGGAAATTCAAATTTCACAGGGCCTGAACTATCTTGAAAGGGTCGGCGTGCAGGTGACCCCGCTGGCACAGGAGATCCGGCATCTCGAAGACCGGTGCGCAAGCTGCACGTCCTGTGTGCCTCACTGTCCGACCCAGGCGCTGGACGTAGATCGCGAGTCCTGGAAGGTATCCTTTGATCCTGAAAAATGTATTGTTTGTCTCTCTTGTCTGGAAACTTGCATTTATCAGGCCATGTCTGTGGAAGAACGGTTTGTATAGGGATTAAATGTTTATTTCCACGCCGCAGCCGTTCCCTGCGGCTGCGGTGACCTTTCCTGCCAAAACCAGCGTGGTTCACATGGGTTTTGACGATCCGCCAAGACTGGCCGAAACCAGCAAGAACGAAATAGAAGCTCTAAAACATTACCGTTGCGTCCGAGATGAAATTAAGGTTTTTGTGAAAAAAATGCCGGAAATTTTAAAACAAAAAAAGAAGAGGTGGTTTTCGATCAGACCCGATTTGTTGCGGGACTTAAGTCGGTTTTAGGCCAACTTCCAGAAAGTTTAAAAACCACAAAAAAATCTTAACCATATTGTAAACGGAAATTTTGAGATATTCACTATGAGCACCGAAACAAAAACTCAGCTCCAGAAATGTTTTTTTTACTCGCTAAAATCCAGACCGAAAATCCGAACTTAGAATCTGACCGGGAAATGATTCATGGTAATATAGATTTTAGATTCAATCGAATTAAGGAGCTACGGGAAAAACTGGAGACATTTCCAATTTTATCTGTCACTTGAATTCCTCTGAACGAAATATAGGACTTCGAAGAAGCATTGACAGAAATGGAACAATGTGGTATATAAAAATTGTCTGTATAGGATTAGTCCCTCTATATTTTCAACAAACGCTAAATCTTTAGAGAGATAAATCATGAGACCGCTATCTGTAGCAGCAAAGAAGATTTATTTATCTTTGGGAATCTCCCTTTCCTTGATCATGTTCCTTTCTTCTGGATGCAGTCGTGATGCCGGTTACACGCCGATCGATTTCTCCAACACCATCAAAACAGAAAAATCCAAATCTTTAGATGACAAAGAGCACACGCTGAAAGTCGCGGTATCGGCAATGGTCTCCCCCAAAGAAACCTTTTCAACTTACCGTGATCTGATCGACTATATTGGCGACCACCTGAATTACAAGATTCAACTCATTCAACGGAAAACATATGGTGATATTAACGAACTTTTTTTGAAACAACAGATCGACCTGGCGTTTATTTGTTCGGGACCCTATGCTGTGGGTAAAGAAAAATATGGTTTCGAAGCATTGGCCACCCCTGTTATTCGCGAAAAACCTTTTTATCAGTCATACCTCATTGTGAACAAGAACAGCTCCATCGAGAAAATTGAAGATTTAAGGAATGGAGTTTTTGCAATGACAGATCCGGCATCGAACACCGGTGCTATGGTTCCTTTATATTGGCTGGCGAAGATGGGAGAGAAGCCGGAAACCTTTTTTAAAAATGTGACGTATACTTACAGTCATGACAATTCAATACTCGCCGTTGCAAGGTCTTTGGTGGACGGTGCTGCTGTGGACGGCATAATATGGGAGTATTACAACGCCCGTAATCCTCTAAATACATCCCAAACCCGGGTGATAAAAAAATCGATTCCTTTTGGAAGCCCCCCTTTTGTGGCCTCCAAATACCTGGCCTCCGAAATTAAAGAAAAAGCCCGAGATCTGCTCCTTAACATGCATCAAGATCCAAAGGGCAGGCCCATTTTAAAGGAACTGATGATCGACCGTTTTGTATCCCCAAAAGACACCTGGTATCAACCCGTACGTGAAATAAAAAAACAACTGAATGTTGCAAACAGGAGTTCAGATGTGGTCCAAAGATTTTAGAAAAAGATTGATCTTGACCATTGCCGTGATCGTTATCGTCAGCGGCCTGATTATTTCTCAGATCGTCACCCATCGATACAGCACCACGCTTTTCCAGGTGGCCGCCGCTCAAGGTGAAAATATTGCACACAACCTTGCCCTGGATGCCGCCGATAAAATTCTCATCAACGACCTGGTATCCTTGCAGAATCTCCTTGACGACCGGGTACGAAGCAATCCAAAAATCGCCTATCTATTTGTCGTCAGAGACAACCGGGTGCTCACCCATACATTTCCAAAAGGCGTGCCTGTTGAGCTGATAAACGCCAATATTTCTGCGAACACTCAGCAGGGGCATTTGAAAAAAATTATTTCAAACACAAACGATCGGTACATGGATTTCGCATGGCCGATTTTTGAGGGCAAAGCCGGTGTGTTGCACCTCGGATTAACTGAAAAACCTTTTCGAAGCCAGATCAATCAACTCTGGCTTCAAATGAGTGTCATTACGTTTGTAATTCTGATACTCGCGTTGGTTGTCGCACATCTTATGGTTAAACATATTACCCGGCCCCTGATTCAGCTAACGGAACAAGTTGAAAAAATCGACGAGGGGCATATGGATGTGGACATCGAAACTAACGATCATGATGAAATCGGCCGCCTGGGTACCTCTTTCAAACAGATGCTAACGCGTATCCAAAATTATACGCTTCGGATTACAGAATATACAAATAGCCTCGAAAAGAAGAATCGACAATTGAATCGCGCCCATCGACAAACCCGAATCTCGTTCGAGATTGCAAAGGAAGTGGGCGCATTGCCAAACTTAAAGGCGGTTTCTGAATTCCTCGTCAAAAAGCTTCAGAATGTCGTCAAATGTCAAAATATGGCTTTAGTGTTTTTCAGCAGCAAAAAATCGGTTTTGTTCGCCTATTCGGAAAAGAATATCATCACCATGGAAGGGAATACGGTCGATACCATGGCAACGTCTCTTGCGGAAGTCAAACAGATCGAATTTGTCGACAGCGAACAAATCCCTTTTAAGTTTAACGAACTGGCGTCGGCCAAAAAAACAATGGTGTATCCTGTTCGACTCGAAAAAAGGCTGCTGGGAGCATTATATATCGGATGCCCCGGTGAATGTGATTGTGCGGTCAATGAACTCGATATTATCGACCTGGTTCTGAATCAAACCGCCGGAGCGATTTTGAGGGCTGCCTTGTATGAGGACGAAATTGGTGATTTGAAACAAAAGGTCGATCAAACCGGATTTTCCGGCATGATCGGCAAAGACCCCCAGATCCAGGTGATATTTAAACTTATTAAGGATATCGCCCCGTCGGACGCAACGGTATTGATACAGGGCGAAAGCGGCACCGGAAAAGAAATGGTGGCCCATGCCATTCATCGAAAAAGTTTTCGCAAGGACAAACCTTTTGTGGTGATCAACTGTTCGGCGTATCCGGCAACTCTCCTGGAAAGTGAGCTTTTCGGTCATGAAAAGGGCGCGTTTACCGGCGCGCTGGAAACCAGGCCCGGTCGTTTCGAACAGGCCGACGGCGGTACCGTCTTTTTGGATGAAATCGGCGAAATACCCCCTTCCGCCCAGATTAAGCTGCTTCGGATATTGCAAACCAGAAAGTTCGAACGGTTGGGTGGCCGAGAGTCCCTGTTCGTGGATGTGCGTATTCTGGCGGCAACCAATAAAAACCTGTTGCAGGAGGTCAAAGACGGCCTATTTCGTGAGGATCTTTTCTATCGTATAAACGTTATTCCGATCCATCTGCCGCCGTTGAGGGATCGGCGAAACGATCTGCTGCTTCTTGTCCGGCATTTTCTGGATCGGTTTTCCAATGTACAGAATAAAACCATAAAAGATTTTTCCACGGAAGTCATGCGAAGGCTCCTGGATCACTCATGGCCGGGCAATGTTCGAGAGTTGGAAAACACCATAGAGCATGCCGTGGTTCTGGCCAAAGGTAATCAGATCCAGGTATCGGATTTGCCCTCCGCCTTCTTAAAAACAAAAACACCCGTTTCGGACAAAGCGGCTAGTCTTGAGGAAACCGAAAAGCAGCATCTCTTCGAAGTGCTTGAAAAATGCCAATGGAACAAAAAGAAAGCCGCTGACATTTTAGGCATCGGCCGGAGCACTCTGTACGTCAAACTCAAAAAATATCGAATAAAACCCCGCACTTATCATTAATTTTCATTGAATCCAATCCATAGCTTTCACCTCCAGGTAATGTCCAGGATCACGAATACATGTCTACAAGCTGGACTTTTATAACACATTATTATTACAGATAATATTTGATATGTTAAAATATTGTGTCCAGAAATCTTACACACCAAACAGATCGATCTTATCTTCCTTTCGCATCAATTGACCTTGTTGTTTGGCTCACCGATACATTTTTTGGTTTTATAAACAAAGATTTATCATTTGAATTCAAATAGATAACATATCTAATCGTCGACACCCCAACCACCATTAAGCCATTTTGGACCCATTTTTTATCTTTGAATGTTCATGGCACAGGTTTTGCTCTGTAATTGTTAAAGATTCTTGTCCCGCCAAATGCAAACCCCTTTAAAGAAGATCAGGGACGAAAATGAAAATTCTCGTACTGAATGCAAATGTTCAAGAACGCCTCAGCCTGTGTGCATTGCTGAACCAGCATCACTTTTTACCGATTCCGACCGATTCCATCCAGGAACTTGAAAATATTCTGAGTGAGGGGGATTGTATCGCCGTCATCTTGGATCTGGATACAATACCCGTCAACAACCGTAATTTTAAAGAACTTTCAATTAAATATCCGAATGTTACTTTTCTTTGTATATCGGCGAAACGGTTTCATCCCGAACTTCAGGATGCCATCCGCCATCACATTTATGCGTGCCTGAATAAACCGGTCGATCCGGATGAACTACTTTACTGGTTAAGGAGTATGGAGGGGAATGATGCAGGTACAGAGAATTATGTTGAGCCTTAAGACAACGAAGCGAATAGGATATATTGCATTCATCGCTACGGTCATCCTATCTTTATCGGGATTGGCTTTTTCAACCGATCAGAAAGTGCCGCGTCTGAAGAATCTCCCCCAGCCCGACATCCCACAGCCACAGTTTTTTTGCGGGTACTGCCATGTTTTGACTTATCCGGGCGTGGTGCAAAAGGGATATGAGCTCTGGAAAAAGGGCAAACACAATAAATTCGGTTGTGTGGAGTGTCATTATCCTCCCAAGGAAACCGCAAAGTCAAATACATCGGCAGATACTAAAACGGCATCTTTGAGTCACATTCCTAATAAACCGCCGGAGCGATTCTCTTACGTTCAGCTCGGCGGAGAGACGGTCAGGACTCGGCCGAGAGTTCCCGACGCCAACTGCATGACCTCACGGTGTCACGGCAAGCCGGACGACGACTTTAAAACCAAAAAAATCAAATTCACGGAAAAAGTATCGTTCACTCACAAACCTCATTTGGATAAAAAAAACCAGATTCACGGTCAAAAAATCAACTGCACCTCCTGCCATCAACACGAAACCGATCAAAAGAAATTCGAGGTGGCCAAAGCCACATGTCACCTCTGTCACTTTAAACACGTCAAGTTCAACGAGGACCGAGGCAAATGTGAACTCTGTCACGAACTGCCTAAAAAACCGATCCAGACCTCCGGCGAAAAACCGATCACCCACCAGATGCTCAAAAAGGCAAAGGTTACTTGTTCGAGCTGTCATATTGAGGTGATCCAGGCCGCAGGCGGCGGTCAATACGAGGCCTATTTCAAAGGCGGTGAACTGAGGACAGCCCTGGTGTTGAACGCCGGTCGGATTAAAAAAGAAAACTGTCTGGCCTGTCATGATCAGACAAAAGTGCTCAAAAAGGAAATTACAGATGAGTTGATGCATCAAAAACACGTAACCGTAAAAAACGCCCGCTGTTTCGACTGCCACCAGCCGATCCTGCACGCCAAAGCGGACATAGAAAACCCAGTGATTCAGGCCTATGCGTCGTCTCATTTGCATGATCCCGTCAATCAACCCAAACTCCCAGGCTGTGCGGTCTGCCATCCTCAGGCGCATCGCTATCAGCGTCTTTTATCCGCAGGACTCAAACGCCCGGGTGTCTCGAAAACTCCGGATTTCATGTACAAGGCCCGGACCAATTGCCTGGGATGCCACGTTGAAAAGACATTCAACGCCAAAGGCCAAATGGTGATGAAAGCCTCGGCCAAAACCTGTGTCCGGTGCCATACCAAAGATCATAAAAAGATGCTTAAGGACTGGAAGAAAGAACTGATCGAAGAAATCAAATACTCAAAAGAAGTGGAGCAGGAGGCTCTGAAAGCCTTTTCCAAAGCCAAGCCCAAGCTTTCGAAATTAAAATCAGCTGAAGCCGAAAAAATGCTCCAGGAAGGAAGAGAAACGCTGAACATCGTCAGATTCGGCAACGGGGTTCATAATAAAAAATATTCCATCATGCTGATTGATGCGGCCATCGGCCGATTCGAGGATATGATCGATTATATCGAAAAAGACAATTAAACACATCACGATAAAAAAAAGGAGGGTATCATGGATGAACAATTATCGGTTTCCAGACGGCAGGTGCTCAAAGGGGCGGGTGCAGCGGCGCTCACCGGAGCAGCCGGTCTTGTAACTACCGGCAAGGCCTTTGCAGCCCGGGCCGAAGCACCCCGCTGGGCTTTTATCGTTGATCTGCGGCGGTGCATTGGCTGCCGGGCATGTACCGTAGCCTGCAAGGCAGAATTCAACGTTCCGCTAGGTGCTTTTCGCGCTGCCGTTTACGGAGAAGTTACCGGCGTGTATCCAAATTCTGAAATGCACTTTTTGCCCAGGCTGTGTAACCATTGCGAGGGAAACAAAGAAGATAAAGTTCCTCCGTGCGTTAAGGAATGTCCCGAGTACCCCAAAGACCGGCGGGAGTTCGTTACTTCTGACGGTAAAAAGATCCGGTATCGCGGCGGAGCCACCTATAAGCGCCCGGACGGACTCATCCTTTTCGACAACAAATTATGCACAGGCTGCGGAAAATGCATCGAAGCATGCCCTTACGGTGCCCGAAACTTTAACAAACTGCTCATTTCCGGCAAAGACTCCACTAAAAACGGCATCACCAAGTGTAACTTTTGTGAGCACAGGATTGATAACGGTGTTGATCCGGCCTGCGTCAACATCTGTCCGGGACGGGCGCGGTTCTTCGGCGATCTCAATGATCCTGCCAGCAAGGTTTCGAAGTTGAACAAGGAGTTCGGGCTGGTGGATAAACGCCAAGAGACCACCTTGCTGCCGGTTGAAAACACGGTGCCCATGTGCTTTTACATCGATGACCATGGGGTTCTCTCGAAAATGGCTGCGGCCAAGCAAAAGTTCGAGAAAAACGATGCCATCAGTGACCGGATTATATAATTAAGGGAGGATATAAAATGAAACGAGAAATAAATCGTCGTGACCTTTTCAAGCTTGGCATCGCAAGTGCTGCGGTCCTGGCCACCGGGAAGACGATCGGTTCCAGGGCCCTTGCCGGGACGGTGAATTTTGTTGAAGGCGGGAAAGATTTCTCACCCGAGACCGGTATGGAAAGAAAAATGATCCCCTCAGCCTGCTGGAACTGTGTGACTCGGGATTCCATGATCGGTTTTGTGGAGGATGGAAGACTCGTCAAACTTGAAGGCCACCCGGATTCCATCAGAGGAAAAGGAAAAATCTGCGCCAAGGGAGCAGCCGGTATCAACCAGCTCTACGATCCGGACAGGATTCTATATCCCATGAAGCGGGCCGGGCAACGGGGCGAGGGCAAGTGGAAGCGGATCACCTGGGACGAAGCCCTGACCGATCTTTCAGCGCGTCTGAAAAAACTTCGTGATGAAGGACATCCGGAAAAATTCATGTTCCACTACGGCCGAATGAAAGCTTCATCCAGCAAGATCATCAAAGATGTGTTCTTGGCTTCTTACGGCACCAAGACCATCGGCAATCACACCTCCATCTGTGAAGGCGCCAAATGGACCGGACAGGAACTGACCTGGGGCAAGCATTATGACAACTGGGATTTTGACAACACCAAGATGGTGGTCAATTTCGGCAGCAACTGCCTGGAAGCCCACACCAACGGCATTCCCGTGAGCCAGAGACTCATTGATGCCGTAGTCGACCGCAAAGTGAAATTGTACACCTTTGACGTCAGGATTTCCAACACCGCGGCCAAATCCACCGAGTGGGTGCCGGTCAAACCTGGTACCGACCGGGCCGTAGTCTTGGCCATGTGCAAGGTCATCATGGATGCCGGCCTGTATGACAAAGATTTTTTCAAGTTTATCAAGGCCACCAAGAATCGCAAGGAAAACACAGATGCAAAGATAGCCGCCTTAAAGAAACACCTGGCAACATTTACACCGGAGTGGGCGGAAAAAATCAGCGGTGTTCCGGCTGCCAAGATCAAGTCTATCGCCCTTGAGTTCGCCAAAACCAAACCGGCCTGTGTCATTAGCTATCGGGGGGCGGTGGCCCATCACCACGGAGCCGATACCGAAAGGGCCATTCAGATGCTGGCATCCATCACCGGCAATATCGACAACCCTGGCGGACGTTGCCGGGGGGTAGGTGCAAAATGGAAGTACCCCAAAGGGCCCAAGGAAAAGCCCAAGGCCAAAGCCCTAAAGATTACACATGGATTCAAAGGAGACATTGCCTATCCAACCCACGGTGCCAATCACCAGGTAATGAAAATGATCAAGGACGGCAAGGCTGGACGACCCGAAATCTACATGTGGTACTGCTACACCCCGGTCTATTCCCATGGAGAAATCCAGGAGAACATTGATGTGCTCAAGGATGAAAGCCTCATTCCCTTCACGGTCAACGTCAACGCCTACTATGATGAATCCGCAGCGCTGGCAGATCTTATCCTGCCCAATCCGTCCTATCTGGAATGGTGGGATTGGGAAGATATGGTTTCACCGACCCAGGTTCCCGAGTACTACATCCGCCAACCCTTTGTGAAACCTTTGGGTGAAAGTCGCGATTTCAAGGACGTGGTCTGTGAATTGGCCGATAGAATGGGTTTCCCGTTGGGCTTTAATTCGGCCGAGGAATTTGTCAAAATGTCGTGTGAGATGACGCCGGATGTTAAAAAGGCCGGTGGGTTTGAGTATATGAAGAAGCACGGGGTCTGGCATGATCCCAATGCCAAGCCAAAATACTACATGTACAAGAAAGAAGTTAAAGCTGAAGATCTCAAAAAAGACGGGGTCATTTTCGACGAAGCTACGGGAGTTTACTGGAACTGGCACAAGTCCAAAGCCAAGAGCGAGGCCGAAGCCAAAGAAAAAGGGTACGTCAAAACCAAGAACGCTTACAAAGGCTATATAGGCCAGGAAATCGGCGGCAAAGTCTATGCAGGGTTCAAGCCAGACAAAGTCAACAAATCCGGGTATTTTGAGGTTTACTCCGAACTGCTGGAGATGAAGAACCTTCCGGCTTTGCCCAGCTTCACGCCGGTCCCGGCCTATGAAAAGATGGGACCGGATGATCTGATTCTGACCTCTTACAAAGTTTCGGTTCACATCCATTCCCGTTCTGCCAACTGTAAGTGGCTCACCGAGATCTGTCATGACAACCCGGGATTGATCAATTCTAAAACAGCCAAACGTTTGGGAATAAAAACCGGAGACAAGATCAAGATCAAGTCCGAAATCGGTGAAATTACTACAACCGCCAATGTCACGGAAGGTGTCGTGCCCGGCATTGTTGCTATATCGCACCATTTGGGACATTGGGAATACGGCCGCTATGCTTCCGGGAATAAGGCCCCCATGGCCGGGGACAACGATCCGGATCTCAAGCTCAAAACTTGGAGCACCCATGGCGTCCACCCCAACTGGATCATGGCGAACAAGCCGGATCCGATCAGCGGTCAATGGGCCATGCTTGACAATGTGGTCAAAGTGACCAAGGAATAAAAAATTGGGTTTATTTCTATAACCACTATAACGATAAGACAAAATCTAATCCGGAGGTCAAAGTGAATCAAACGGAAATGGATGAAAATAGAACCGCAGCCAAACACCGAAGCAATATTTATGGCATGCTGGCGTTGGTGTACCGGCAGGAAATGACTTCAGATCTCCTTAAATATGTAAAAGACCCTCAGTTTCTGGGGGTCTTAAACGACCTTGAGACTGAGGAAACTGAGGGAATCGATGCGTTTTTCCAAAAACCTGAATCGGAACTGCTGGAAGATCTGGCAGTCGAATATACACGGCTTTTCTTGGGTCCCGGCAAACACATCTCCCCCCATGAATCCATCCATCACCAGCGGAATGACGGACAGTGGGGTAAACTCTGGGGGGCTTCAACCGCCGAGGTCAAGAAACTTATCGAATCGACCGGATTGACTTACTCAGAAGATTTCAAGGGGTTGCCGGATCATATTGCCGTAGAGCTGGAATTCATGCAGCAACTTACATTTCGGGAAGAACAGGCCTGGATGGATGCAGATGTGGATGCAGCGGTTTCTTGCCAGCAGGCCGAAAAGAACTTCATCGAGGAACACCTTATCCAATGGATTCCCGATTTCTGCGAGAAGGTTATACAACAGGCAGAGTTACCATTTTATCGCTCATTAGCAGCATTGACCCACAGTTTTATAGAATTTGAGAAAAGAAGGTAACAGCTGAAGTGGAAATAATTGAAAGCGGGTGTTCGTACCTTTGTGCTGTAGGTTTTTGATACGTTGCTTATTACCATAGGTTGCCTGATATTTCGAGGTTTCCGTACAACGATATCAATAGGTGTCCCATACCGACACCAAGGAGATCAGGAATGAAAAAAATTCCAATCATACCTTTAGTTATCGCCGTTGTGTTCACCATTGCACTGGTAATCGTTATTGCTTCAACAATTGTATTGAAAAAAACAGAGTTGGTCCATGAACAAGCCCAGCTTAAGGGTAAATTCAAAGACAGATTCGGTGCCACTTTTGTCGGCTCTGAAACCTGCAAAAAGTGCCACGAAAGAACCTTTCTGGAGTGGAAGACTTCCCTTCATTCCAGGATGATGCGGGATGTCAAACTTGATCCGCTGGCAAACATTGGGGACTTCGAATCTCCTGACAATATTAGGACTTTTACCAAAGAAGACATTGCGTTTACTCTGGGCAGTCAATGGAAGCAACAATATTTAAAAAAGGAAGGAGAGGATCTTATCGTTCTACCGGCCCAGTATAACGTCACTACCGGACAATGGAAACCCTACCTTCCGGATAACCCCGATAAAAGAGTGTGGTTCAATGAATGCGCCGGATGCCATGCAACCGGTGTGGATCCGGAAAGGAAAACTTTTATCGAGATGGGGGTGGGTTGTGAAGCCTGCCACGGACCGGGTGGTAACCATGTTGAGGCTGTTCCCGGTTATGAGATTCCCACCATAATTCAGGCAAGACGGCTCACCCCGGCCCAAGCGGCTCAGATATGTGGTTCATGCCATACCCGGGGCCGGGACAAGACTGGAAGATACGCCTACCCGGTTGATTATCAGGTTCACAAGGGAGAAGCCAATATGAGACTGTTTTTTAAGGAAGCCAGTCCTGACAACGAAGACGAGTCAGAATACTTCTGGCCCAGCGGGGAATCCAAGTATAGCAACCAGCAATATCTTGACTGGAAACAGAGCCAACACGCCAAGGTCGGTGTGGTTTGTGTCTCCTGTCATAACGTCCACAAGGCCAGTTCCACCCTTGTATCAACTGGTGACGGAGGACCTGGTTTTCTGGACGCCATTATTTCCAAAACCCGGCTGTTTGGGGACCGGCTGTGTAAAAGCTGTCATACGACAGTTCAGTATCGATCGGTTCACAAAATTCATACATTTGGCAGTTGTGTTGCCTGTCATATGCCAAAGGTAGCAACCATCGGAGAAGCCGGGGATTCACGCAGCCATACATTCAGGTTCATGTATCCTCAGGCCAGCCTGAAAGAGGGCGGCGTTGACAAGCAACCCAATGCCTGCAGTAGGTGCCATCACCACAAGGACACACCCGTTGAAGCCTTGATTGGCTTTGTGGAGGCAGCCAAAGAGAATGATATGCCCAAACCTATTATCGTTCATCAAAAACCTTAAAAGCCTTAGGTTGATAGGGAAAGGGTAAAGAAAATAGGAATCGATGAACAATGCAGCGAAAAAGATCGGCAGAAGGCACTTCCTAAAACTTTTGGCCGGCGCTTATGGTTACGCGACACTGGGCTCTCCCGGTTTCGTCAGTGCACAGACACAGCGATACGGCAAATTGGCAGATACCACTCGTTGCATCGGCTGCAAGCGGTGTATGTCTGCCTGCAAGCGGTGGAACAAACTCGAGGTAGAGCGAAATGAACTGGTGTCCGATCGAGAAACGGATCTTTCCTCCCAAAACTGGGTTGTGGTCAATCTCCGAGCCGATGCCAAAAACCTTACACAGCGGATTTATGAACATTGGGCGTGCCAGCACTGCATTCAGCCGGCCTGCGCAGGGGTTTGTCCGGTCAAAGCTATTACCAAACTGCCCATGGGAAATGTGGTCATCAATGAAAAAAAGTGCATCGGCTGCCGCTACTGTTATCAGGCCTGTCCCTACAAAGTACCCCGGTTTGATTTCGAAAAGCGGATTACACGAAAATGTCATCTTTGTTACGACAGAATACCATTGCTCAACTACATGAAACCTGCTTGTGTGGAAGCCTGTCCTGTTGAGGCGCTTTCGTTCGGCTACAAACACGAAATAATTTTAGAAGCCAAGAAGCGTATTTATAAAGAAAGAAATGCGAGGTACATTCTGGGCTTAAAAGAGGCCGGCGGAACAGACATGCTCACTATATTGCCCACCCAACCTGAAAATTTGGGGCTCATTGTGGCCCCCCAAAAGATGATCAACCATAACCTGGACAAGCTAAGGATCACCGGCGCTGGATTCATGGGCGCGTCCGCTCTGGCCGGGTTGATGTACACCTATGCAACCCTGACACAGGGAAAAGAGAAGAAGAATCGTGACAGCTCGGATTAAAAATCATTTTGACATTATTTTAAACCATATGGAGCGCTCTCCGGCATTTTACGTCTGGGTTAGCATCCTTGTCGCCGTTGCCGGTTTGGCCCTTTACGCCATATTGATGTCTTTGATTTACAGTCTGGAAGTCTTCGAATTTTCCATCCACGTGATCTGGGTGACAATGGTCTCCAATTACGTCTTTCTGGTTGTTTCCAGTACAGGACTTTGCATTGTCACTTCTCTGGGGCATGTGTTCGGTATGGAACGTTATGAATTGATTGGCAGGCGCGGCGTTTTTCTGGCCCTCATTACCATCATATTCGGAATGATCTCTATCGGCGCCCACCTGGGGCATCCCGAACGGGCGATGATCTTCAATCTGCTGACGCCAAATTTCTACTCGGCCATGTGGTGGATGGGCGCCCTTTACACTCTCTATATTGTCTTTATCGGCATAGAGTATTGGCTCCTGGCCCGAAATGACCTGAATGAACGGTCTGAACAGGTGGAGGGATTGGGGAAAACCATTTACGGTCTTCTGGCGATTAAAAAACTGGACAATTCGCGTCTGAACGCCGTGCTAAAGGATCATAAGCTGCTTCAGTTCGTCGGTGCGGCTGCCCTTATTTCAGGGCTATCGGCTCATAACACTTTGGGAGCCCTCTTTGGTCACATCGAAGCGAGACCCCTGTGGCACGGGTCTTATTACCCGATTTATTTTCTTCTATCGGCATCATTTTGTGGCTACGCGTGGCTCCTCGCTGTATCCATCGCCACTTACAAAATTAAAAAAGAAAACATCCCCGAAGACTATCGATCGCTTATATTTGAAATGGCTCAAGTGCTGGCCTTGCTATTGAGCGCTGGACTTCTCTTTACCGCATATAAATTGGGATTCGGTTTGTTTACGCCAGAGAAAGTCAAGCCGATCATGCTTTTTTTAAAAGGACCGTTCAGCCAAGCTTTTTGGCTCTTCGAAATCGCTATCGGTACGATTTTACCCATACCGATATTATTATGGGCAACCAAGCAAAAGAATATCATCGGTGTGCTGATTGCATCGGTGATGGTCTTGGTGGGTGTTTACGTAATGAGATACGACTTTGTCGTCGCGGCCCAGGTTTATCCGGTAATAAAAAATGGTCTCCCCTCATACCTGCCGACTTTTATGGAGGTTATCTTTATCGGTGGCGTTTTGGGAGCCCTTTTTCTCACATATGTATTGGGAGATAAGTTTTTACCCTTAAAGGAAGAACGCCATCACTAATATTTTATAGAAACAACAAAAAGGAGATGTTATGTATTTACCAAAGACATATGAAGATTTTTCAGATAAATTTTCAGAGATCATGAAAGATTATCAGCAATTAGGAAAAGTCTGCCGGGAGGCGGGTCCTCTGGAACATAAATGTCAAGATCTTGTCAAGCTTGGCATTGCCATCGGCGCCAATTCCAGAGGCGCGGTGATGTCTTCTGTTCGAAAAGCGCTGGCATCCGGCGCCACTTTGGAAGAAATTAGACATGCTGTTTTATTGTCCCTGACGACCACGGGTTTTCCGAACATGATCGCCGCCCTAAACTGGGTTGACGAAGTTCTTGAACATGAAGGGAAATAAAAAATGCGGTGTTCACCCGGTTTTAGGGTGTTGATTTCATTTTTTTCGCAATAGGTTATGTTAACCTAACGTAACATCAATAACGGGTATAAACATGCAAGATTTTGACATGTTGCTGAAAAATTCAGCCGCCGCCCACGGGCATTTGTGCCCGGGACAGGTAGTGGGTGTACGCATGGCCATGCTTGGATGCCGGCTTATCGGTTTGGATGAACCGACCCGTATCGACCAGATTAAAAAACTCATCGTCTTTGTTGAGATGGACCGCTGTACCGGCGATGCGGTGGCCTACGTCACCGGTGTTAAGCTGGGACGTCGGTCTCTGAAGTTCGTTGATTACGGAATCATGGCCGCCACTTTCCTGAACCTGGAAACCAACACAGCGTTTCGGGTGATTTCCACAGAGGAAGCCAGAGATCTGGCGCTGGTTTATGCACCTGAAATACCGGAAAAGTATCCCCAACAGCTTGAAGCATATAAACGGATGCCGGACAGCGTTCTTTTTCGGGTTCAAAAGGTTCGGGTGGATATAAGCGAATACGACTTGCCGGGCCCCACCCGTAAAAAGGTTTCCTGCAGCCAATGCGGCCAGGTGGTTCGAGACAACCGGGAAGTTGTTAATAACAGTCATAATCTTTGCAAGCCGTGTGCTCAAGGGGCCTATTTCTCCGAAGCAGAGGAAGTAACCTGGCCGAACATGAACTGGACGCCTGCTCAAAAAGAACAGCCGCCGGTTATCGTAGCTGATGCTGAAATAAAGATATCAAATGCTTGTAGCCACCAAGGCACTAAGACACGAAGGGGAATTATTATTAAGTAAATCCCTTGTGCTTTTGTGGCAGGAAAAAATAAGGAGATTAAGGATGATAAAAACTATAAAAATTAAGGATGCCGTGGGGACAAAACTGGCCCATGACATCACCGAAATCCGCCCCGGAGAATTTAAAGGCGCTGCATTTCATAAAGGGCATACCGTATGCAACGAGGACTTATGCCGTTTGCAGAAACTCGGGAAGAATCATCTTTATCTTATTGATTTGGAAGTTGACGAGATTCACGAAAATGAAGCGGCTGCCATTATGGCGGGAGCTTTGGCCGGAAAAGGAGTGGATTGGGAAAATGACCCCAGAGAAGGAAAAATCGGTCTTAAGGCTAATAGAGACGGAATACTTGTTGTCAACGTTGCAGCATTGGCAGCATTTAATATGATCGAAGAAGTTATGTGCGCTACGCTGCACAATCATACGATGGTGAAAGCCGGGGAACTGGTGGCCGCCACCCGAGCCATTCCCCTGATCATGAAACGGGCCCCCATCGAACGGGCCGCCGCCATCGCCGCTCAAGGCGGTGGCGTGGTTTCCGTTCGATCCCTTCGCAAGGAAAAAGCCGGGCTCATCATCACGGGAAACGAGGTGTATCACGGTCTTATCGAAGACCGTTTTGCACCCATTCTGACCCGAAAACTCATTGATCTGGGCTGTGAAGTGGACCGTATCAGTTTTGCCCCGGACGATACGGAGATCATTCGCCGTGCGATCTGCGCGCACATTGAGCGAGGCTGCGACCTGATCCTTTTAAGCGGCGGTATGAGCGTGGACCCCGATGATGTTACCCGCAAAGGGATTCGCCTGGCAGGTGCTGATGAAATGCATTATGGCGCTGCAGCGCTTCCCGGTGCCATGTTTCTGGTGGCTTATATCGGGAAAGTACCGCTGATCGGAGTGCCGGCCTGTGGTCTTCATCACCGTACAACCGTACTCGATCTGGTCCTGCCCCGCATTCTGTCTGGAGAGAAAATCGGCAAAAAAGAACTGGCGTTTCTGGGCCATGGCGGACTTTGTCAAGATTGCTCGGAATGCACCTACCCGCATTGTGCCTTCGGAAAAGGAGCCTAATGGGAAATTCAGTCTAAAAGGTGGAGAAAATAAAATGACAGACTTTGAACAAACCAGCGATGGTCGAACCGTTGCTATTTCATTAAACCTCAAAAAAGGCGTAAAAACAAATATTCTTCTGGGCAGCCTTATCGAAAACTTCGGTCTGGAAAACGACGCCAATGCCGGAGATCCCAATATTGTGGTCTACCTTTCAGTCTTCTAACTTTTGATATATTAAGACAAACGATAACAATCGGGCATAAAAAAAGGTGATACCTTGCAAAAAGTCCAGATATCTAATGATTCCAAATCGCTGTGATACTAATAACGTATCACGAATGCTAAGGGGCTTTTATGGCTTAGCGATATATTGCAGATATCACCAGCGGCGAATAGTTTGCGAATAATGATTATTTAGATAGCATCTCTGAAGAATCTTGCGTTTGGCTTTGCACATATTGTATTGACGGAGCAGATGTGCCGTTATTTATCGAATAAGAAATAACAAATAAAGATCATCGATTCTCGGCAACTTGCGAACCTCAAATGGCTAAAAGGGTAGACATTTTATCAAAATAAAAAGGGCATTCCTTTATAATTCGATGGAACGCCCTTTTTTAAAACTCAGAAATGGTAAGCTAAACCACAGTGACATTAGCCGCAGCAGGACCTTTTTGTCCTTGCTCAATGTCGAAGGTAACTCTGTCGCCTTCATTGAGGGATTTAAAACCTTCTGCATTGATTGCTGAATGATGAACAAA
>Ga0209271_10000238_pt1 | contig 19123 bp, 20 predicted proteins | sample tdAd002_FD_187123 | JGI IMG/M metagenome (GOLD analysis project Ga0209271, IMG submission 187123) | Marine sediment microbial communities from the Atlantic coast under amendment with organic carbon and nitrate - tdAd00.2 (SPAdes)... | ecosystem: Environmental > Aquatic > Marine > Coastal >... | reverse complement strand
CACCAATGGAATATTAAACACATGCGGCATTTCACTCGATTAGAATAAGCAGAGAAAAATCCGTAGTCTCGAAATAATCAGGGGAATGCAGTGTTCAAGAATTTCTTTGCGTCCATTACGCACAACGCGATCAGCCTGATCGGTACGGCGCTGGCTCTGGCCAGCCTGGTACTGATACTGAGCCTGTTCACGATGCAGCAATTCGGCTTCGAGGGTGGGCCGTATCTCGGTATCCTGACGTACCTGATACTGCCGATGATCTTCGCTCTCGGCCTGATCCTGATACCCATTGGTGCTGTTCTTTGGCGCCGCAAGGTAAGCAGGATGCCGGGTGGGGAAGGCACGCAAATGCTGCCGGTCTTCGATCTCAACGTGCCCCATACACGCCGTTGGCTGCTTGTTTTCCTCGGTGCGACGATGGTCAACATCATCATTCTCGCGAGCGCGACCTATAAGGGTGTCGAGGTCATGGAGTCCGTGGAGTTCTGCGGTCTTGCTTGTCATTCGGTGATGGAGCCGGAGCACACAGCTCACGCAAGGTCACCGCATTCACGGGTAGCGTGCGCCGAATGCCACATAGGGCCCGGAGCCGACTGGTTCGTGAAATCGAAGCTCGACGGTGCCTGGCAACTCGTGTCTGTCGCGCTGGATTTGTATCCGCGTCCGGTCCCCACGCCACTGCACGACTTGCGCCCGGCCCGGGACACCTGCGAGCAGTGTCACTGGCCGACGAAATTCGTTGGCGACAAGCTCAGGGTGATCAAGCATTACGAAGAGGATGAGAGCAACACAGAGCTGACGAGCGCACTTCTGTTAAGGGTTGGCGGGGCAAGCGGATCTGAATCTTCCGGTATCCACTGGCACGTCGATCCCGGTATGGAAATCCGTTACCGGTCAGACGAAACACGAGAGGAAATTTACGAGGTCGAGTACACAAACGCTGACGGCGAGCTGACGCATTACGCGGACAGAAGGGCCCCGGAAGAGGGTGGCATCTGGCGAACAATGGATTGCGTCGACTGCCATAACAGGCCGAGCCACATTTATCAGCCGGCGGCTAATGAAATCGACCGCGTCATCAACGAGGGACTCATCGACCGCTCGTTGCCGTTCGTGAAGCGTGAGGGACTACGGATTATCGATGCCGAATATCCGTCGCATGAGGAAGCCCGTGTGGTCATCAGCGCAGAGCTGAAAAAATTCTATGCTGAAAACTACCCGGAGATTGCTGCCGAAAATGCAGAGGCTATCGACGCTGCCGCGGTGGCACTGGGTGATGTCTATGCCGTCAATGTGTTTCCGCAAATGAACGTGTGGTGGGATACGTATCCGAATCACATTGGCCACGAGCAATCACCTGGGTGTGAGCGCTGTCATGCGAAGAAGATGAGAACATCCGAGCGGGAGGAGATATCGAATGACTGCGACACCTGTCATGTGCTCCTCGCCGAAGAAGAAGAGAATCCCCACATACTGGAAATGCTGAAATCCGAATGAAACTTCTGCCAGCCACGACAGCCGGACGTCAGGTCGCCTATGAAATTATCAGTGGCGGCAGTGGACTGGTGTTGGCGCTTTTCATGTGGGGTCACATGGTGCTCGTCGGCTCGATATTGACGGGCGAGCATGGCTTTGAATGGATGGCGACGATGCTCGAGGATTACTTCATCGCCCAACCGACGGTCGTCGCAATATTCGCGTTGTTCCTCGTTCATGCTGTGCTGGCGGCCCGTAAGATTCCAGCGCAATTGCAAGAGCGCCGCAAGATGACCAAGCTCGGCCGCGACTTGAAGAGTCTGCCACACTCGGAGTCATTGCTGTGGATCTGGCAGGTGCGGACCGGCATGGCGGTCCTTGTGTTAGGCAGTTTTCACCTCATTCTGCTCGGTATCGATGTACTAACGCCACTGTTTGGCGAACGCATCGGCATTGAGTACCTCACTAGTGTTGCCCGGGTGCAGGCAGGACTCTGGCTGCCGTATGCGATTTTGCTCATTTGCGTCGAGTTTCACGCCAGCATCGGCCTGTATCGCCTGGCCGTGAAGTGGGGAATTCTATCGAGGCTGACGCGGACAACGTTGAGGGTAATTGAGCGAGTTCTCCTGCTCATATTCCTCGGGCTCGGCATCGCGATATTGCTTGTTCTGGCCGGCGTGCTATCGCCACCACTTGCTTTCCTTCTGGCCGGGGGTGCGGCATGACCACGCGAATAACGACTACTGATGTATTGGTCATTGGCGGCGGGCTGGCAGGCGAGCGCTGTGCGATCGAAGCTGCAGCCGCAGGCCACGACGTTTTGATATTGTCCCTCGTGCCACCGCGGCGCAGTCATAGTTGTGCGGCACAAGGTGGCATGCAGGCAGCACTTGGGAACTGTGTCAAAGCGGAAGGCGATAGCCCGGACGTTCATTACCTCGACACGGTTCGAGGTTCGGACTGGGGTGCTGACCAGGAGGTCGCACGCATTTTTGCCGAGGCAGCTCCCATCGCCGTACGTGAACTCGCACATTTCGGCGTGCCGTGGACGCGAGTCAAGGGCGGCGCTAACAGCTATTTCATCAGGGGCGAGCGTGTAAAGATAAACGAGGCGCTCGAGAACGACGGCCTGATCATGCACCGTGATTTCGGCGGTACGGCCAAGTGGCGTGCGTGTTACGCCGGTGCCGGAACCGGACACTCGGCGCTGTATGCGGTCGATAGCGAAGTCGTTCGACTCGGCGTGACGGTGCGTGACCGTGCTGAGGCGGTCGATCTTATACATGAGAATGGACGTTGCTATGGTGCAGTTTCACGTTGCCTGCGATCTGGTCAACATTCCGCGATTTTGGCGAAGGCTACAGTTATTGCCACTGGTGGACATGGCAGGATCTACGGTCAGTACACGACCAATGCGACTATCAATGAAGGCATGGGCGCCGCGATTGCGTTGAATACCGGTGTCGTACCGCTTGGCAACATGGAAGCCGTGCAGTTTCACCCAACGGCGCTGTCACCGAGCGGCATTCTCGTCACCGAGGGTTGCCGCGGCGACGGTGGCTTCCTGCTTGACAAAGAACTTAGTCGATTCATGGTCGAAGCCGAGCCCGAGAAACAGGAGCTTGCGAGCCGCGACGTGGTTTCGCGGCATATGGCGCAGCGCATGCGTGACGGTCACGGCGTCGCAACCGAACACGGTCCGCATCTTTGGCTGGATATAAGGCACCTCGGAGAGGAACACCTAAAGACCAAGCTGCGTGAGGTCTGGGATATCTGTCAAGATTTCGTCGGACTGAATCCCGCGACAGACCTGATTCCGGTGCGCCCGACGCAACATTACTCGATGGGCGGCGTGCGAGTGAACAAGGAAGGCGAGGCCTACAACATGGCCGGGCTATTCGCCGTAGGCGAATCCTCGTGCTGGGACATGCACGGATTCAATCGCCTCGGTGGCAACAGTCTTGCGGAGACGATCGTGTCAGGGCGGCTCGTAGGTCGCCGCATTGCGAAGACAATTGGTGCTGGCAGCGTCAACGTCGACACACGAGTCGCGAACGAAGCTGTACAGAAAGCTGAAGAGCGCGCGGCGAAATTGCTCGCAGCTGAAGGTCCGGGTCCTGGCGCTTACGAAATTCGCGACGCTATGGCCGAGATAATGATCAGTAAGGTTGGCATATTCAGGACGGGTGAAGATCTCACCACGGCGGTCGATGAACTCAAAGAGCTGCTCGCGAAATGTGACAACATCGTGCTGCGTTCGAAAGTGCCCGGCATGAATCCCGAACTAACCTTTGCACTGCGCATAAAGAGCATGATGCGCTTGTCGCTAATTACGGCAATGGGCGCGCTTGCCCGTACAGAGAGCCGTGGCGCGCACTTCCGATCTGACTATCCGCTGCGTGATGATGCGAATTGGCTCAATCGTACGCTCGCGCGCTGGCGCGGGTCATCCAATGAGCCTGAGATTAGCTACGAGCCAGTCGGTGTCCTTGATGTGCCACCGGGACACCGTGGCTATGGCGCCGACAAACGCATCGAGATGGAGCAGACGATCGACGACTACAACCAGCGTGTCGACGAGGCCCAGGCTGAGCAGGGCAAGCTGCCGACGGAGGGTGTGCTATGAGCAAGGCTAGAGCCAACCGCCGGCTGAAGTTCGAGATCTTTCGGTACAACCCTCAGGATCCGGATTCGAAGCCGCACATGCAGAATTTCGAGATCGGCGAACTGCCGTACATGTCGCTGTTCATGGCGCTCAACGAGATTCGCGAGAAGCACGATCCAAGTTTGCAGTTTGATTTCGCCTGTCGTTCCGCCATCTGTGGTTCATGCGGCATGATGGTCAACGGCAAGCCTGCGCTCGGTTGTCGCACGCAGACCTCGGACCTTCCGAACTTGATTCGTTTGCATCCATTGCCCGTGTTCAAACTAGTCGGTGATCTGTCCGTCGATACTGGTATCTGGTTCCGCGAGATGGCGGAGAAGAGTGAGGCCTGGATTCATGCGAAGGAAGCGTTCGATCCGGCGGCGCAGGAAGAGCGCATGGATGATGAGCTCGCACAAAAGATTTACGACAGTGATCGCTGCATCGAATGCGGTTGCTGCGTTGCGTCTTGTGGTGTCGCGAACGTCAGCAGCGAATTTGCCGGGCCGGCTGGCCTGAATCGCATGGCGCGCTTCTCTATGGATCCTCGTGACACGCGAGACGATGCAGACTGGTTTGAATTAATCTCAAATGAGCACGGTGTGTTCGGCTGCATCGGCATGATGGCGTGCCACGACATTTGTCCGAAGGAACTACCGCTGCTTGAGGTTTACGCCTACTTGCGTCGCAAGGCCCTGACCACCGCCCTGTAAAAGAGCCACCTGCAGGCGCGACCCCGATACCGAAATCCATCTACGGTCTCTACGTATTGTGCGTGTTAGCCATGCTCAGTATTCATTGAGTATCGGGGAGACGATTTGAGCAATCGCTGCTCTATCCTCAAAAGAACAACGCAGTACCGATTGCTCGCAAACCTTTCGAGTTCCACAAAGAACTACGGGAGAGGTGAAGATGAAGTGGCATGTATTGCGCCCTCTGTGGGTAGCCATCGGACTGGTAGCATCAATTCTTGTTGCCAGAATGTTTCTCGTACCTGACGACTTCGGTGTACACGGGGAAAACTTCACCTACGGCTATCACCGGCTCAGCAATGTCCAGGAATGGAAAGACTTTCCCGTCAAGTACCAGGGCAGGGAGTCCTGCGAAGAGTGCCACGAGGAGAATCTGACAGCTCTGAATGGTTCAACGCACCAGACGGTCGAGTGTGAAAACTGCCACGGGCCGTCTATCGATCATCCCGATCCGAATGAGTTCCTGCCGCTCGATAAAGAGCGATCTCTTTGCCTGAGGTGTCACGCTTTTCTTGAGTATCCCAACAGTAATCGCGGCGAACTGGTGAGCATCACCGACAGGACACACAAGCGACGCTACGAATGCGTCAAATGCCATAACCCCCATGACCCCAAGGAGTACTACGAATGACCTGTTCTCGAAGGGACTTCCTCAAAGAGGCCGTGGGCGGAACGCTGGCGTCGGCATTGCCGTTGAGTGCGTTTGTTTTTATTACGACCGACGAAGCCAAAGCAGCGATTGAAGATTCAAAAGTGCGGTGGGCTTTCCTGGTTGATACGACCAAGTGTGTTGGCTGCGGTTTATGCGTCAAAGCGTGCAAGACCGAAAACGAAATACCTTACGATGCGGCGGTGACGCGGACCTGGGTTGAACGCTACGTCATAACAAAAGATGGCGAAACGCACATCGACTCGCCAATGGGTGGACGCGATGGTTACACGACCGACCTGATTCGGGATGAGGAGATCGATCCCGAAGAAATCGATAAGGCATTTTTCGTGCCAAAGCTTTGCAACCAGTGTGACAACCCGGCGTGTGTCCAGGTGTGCCCGGTAGGTGCAACGTATCAAACCAATGACGGCATAGTACTGGTCGACAGGGATTGGTGCATAGGCTGTGGCTACTGCATCATGGCGTGCCCTTACGGCGTGCGTTTCTTCCATCCGGAACACAAGGTCGCCGACAAGTGCAACTTCTGCTACCACCGAATTAGCAAGGGCATGCAGCCAGCATGCGTTGAGTGTTGTTCGTTCGGTGCCAGGAGAATAGCCAACCTGCGAGACCCCGACGACCCCGTTACAAAGATTATTACAACCGAAAGAGTTGCGGTTCTTAAAGACGAGTACGGCACCAAACCGCACGTCTTTTATATCGGCCTCGATGCCAACGTGAGGTGATGTGATGCCCGAAGAAATCATTGTTCACGGAATGGAATGGACTATTAAAGAGCTGTTCGTCTATCCGAACGAATACATCTACTGGAGCATCCAGATCGTCATGTACCCTTACATGACCGGTCTCGTGGCAGGCGCGTTCGTGTTGTCGTCGCTGTACCACGTCTTCGGCCAGAAGGAACTCAAAGAAATCGCTCAATTTTCTTTGGTGTTCTCGCTCGCCTTGCTACCTGTGGCAGCGATGCCATTGCTGCTGCATTTGCAGCAACCTACACGCGCAATGGAACCGCTGCTGACGCCGCATTTCACGTCGGCGATTGCCGCATTCGGCATCGTATTCACGACCTATGCGCTCATCGTTCTGAGCGAGATCTGGTTTGTCTATCGAGAGTACTTCGTTGCACAGGTACATGCCCTGAAAGACCAACCAGGTCTATCGAACGCCATGACACGCATGGTGTACCGCGTTCTCACGATCGGCGCCTACGATGTCAGTGCGGACGCACTCCGGGTCGACAAGAAGGCGGCGACGATACTGGCAGCAATTGGTATTCCGGTCGCATGCTTCCTGCACGGTTACGCCGGCTTTATTTTTGGTTCGGTCAAGGCAAACGCGCTGTGGATGTCGCCATTGATGCCTGTGATTTTCATCATGTCGGCCGTCGTTTCCGGCATAGCGCTTTGTATGTTCACGTACATTGTCATCATGGAATGGCAGGCCTTTTGGCGCAGACGCCGCGGCAGTGCCGAAGAGGCCAGCGAGATAAAAGGCGCAGAGATCGAGACCATCAATAAGGCAACGCGCTACTTGTTGGGTTTCCTGATCGCTGCGATAAGCCTCGAAATGCTGGACCTGATTTTCCGCGGCTACACGGCGATGAAGTCGTGGGACATCTTGCGGTCAGTCATGTACGGCAAAGACTTCGTCAATATCTTCGTGCTGCAGTACACGCTCGGCAACCTGGTGCCATTCGTTCTGTTAATTTTGCCGGGGCGAACCTTGAAACGAACCGTGCTGGCACTGTTGCTGGTGCTGTTCGGCGTGTTCATGATGCGCTGGAACGTTGTCATTGGCGGGCAGGCATTCTCCCTGTCGTTCTCGGGCTACATGCACTACGAGATTCCGATCATTCCGCACAGCCTGGAGACTTTTAAGGAAGGCTTGTTCGGGGCGCTGACGGTCATCGCAACACCGTTCGTTCTGTTTTGGGTCATCAACAAGTTCGTTCCGTCGCTACGGAGGGACGTCCAGGGAAGTTAGTCGCCATGGACAAACGCATTGCCGAGCTCGATTCCCGCATGGCCGCCATCGAGCGGCGGCTGAGGGCACTCGAAGGTGCGGAACAAATAGCGACGACTGACGACCGAAAAGCCGCCGAGCCGTCGCTCGACAGTGGTTTCGTTGGCAACGCTTCGTCCCATATTGGTCGCGTGTTGTTGATCTTCGGTGGCGCCTACCTGCTCAGGGCCATCACCGACTTCCAGTTCGTTCCGGTTGCGATCGGCATTCTCATGGGCGCGTCGTACGCGGTTTTCTGGCTTATCCTGGCGTGGCGAAAGGGTCGAATCGACGCACAGCGAGCCAAAGCCGCGTTCTACGGCTGCACATCGGTACTTCTCCTGCTGCCGCTGCTGGTAGAGGCTATCAACCGCTTTGACCTGCTGTCGGGAGCACAGGGAGTCTTTGCGCTGACGGTGTACTGCGCGCTGGCGCTGGCGGTAGCCGGCACACAAGACCTGCGCAGCATCGGCTGGCTTGTCATCGCCGGCGGGATCGGCACCGCTGTCGCTGTGCTGGTTGTCGCGCAAGAGGCGGTCCTCGTGGCGGCATTCTTGCTGCTGCTCGGTCTTGCTTCGTTGTGGGTCGTCTACTGGCGGCGCTGGATGGGACCACAGTGGCTTGGTGCAATTGGAGCCAACGTTGGTGTGGGCGCTTTGGTCGTATTCAGTCGCAGTGAGCAATGGGCCATGGCGCCTGAAGTACCCGTCATCTTCGCTGCCGTGGCGCTGCTGCTCTACCTTGTTAGCTTCGCGATTCATTCTCATATGCACGGCCGCGACGTTGGCATGTTCGAAACGCTGCAGGCTTTGGTATTGATAGGCATCGCGTTCGGCGCGGCGAGCCTTGCGGCGAGCTCAGGGCAGGTCAGCCTTGGACGACTTGGCGTATTCGCCACGGTGCTCGGAATCGCCGCGTATGCGTTCGCCTTGTCGCGCGAAACTCGAGCGGTGCGGCGGCAAAACTTCTACTACTACTCGACACTCGGACTGCTACTCGTGGTTGGAGGCAGTGCCCTGGTTGTCTCACCGCTGATTGCGGCCGTTTTCTGGTCACTCCTGGCGATGGTAATGGCATGGGGAAGCGGACGGACAGGCTGGGTCTCGCTAAGCCTCCAAAGCACTGTTCTACTGCTCGCCGCGGGTGTGGGCTCAGGAATTCTGGCGACAGGCGCCCACGCGCTGGCTGGAGACGCCAGCGCCTGGCCTGCGTTGCATATCTCGCATGTTGGTATCGCGCTGACAACGGTCATCTGCCTCTTCATGCCTGTAGCGCAACAGTCCGAACGCTGGGGGGCCATGGCAGGCCTACCTCAGTTGCTCGTGCTGGCATTGTCGGTATGGGAAGTCGGTGGACTCATGGTGGTGTTCCTGGGGCCATTGCTGGCTGACGCCGGGCAGACTGAGCCAAATCTCGCTGTACTCGCCGCACTACGAACGGCGATATTGTCGACATCTTCAGTAACCCTCGCGCTCTCTAGCCGGCACAAGCGATGGCCGGAGGCACGCTGGCTGGTCTACCCGGTTCTGGTCCTCGTGGGTCTCAAGCTGTTTGCCGAAGACTTCCCGAACGGTCAGCCGGCAACACTGTTCGTGGCGCTGGCATTCGTCGGTGGTGCTCTGTTGCTGGTGGCCAGGCTATTGAATCGCGGCGAGACTGCTACCCAGTAGCGCGGCTACTCAGAGGTGCCGTCTTCCTCTATTTTCCGCGGCGGATTACGCCATCAGCGTTAACGCAAGCCACGGCGCAAAGCAAAACATGGTAAGCAAGAGCTTGTAGGCACCGACGTACTTGAACGTCGTGTTGGCAATCTCGTCTTCAGCGATGCCAAACATCCTTGCATTAATCTTGTAAACCCAGCCGCGCATGCCCATGAGCGCGATTATCGTGAACAGATAGATGCCAATATTGATAACCGTTAACCAGCCGAAAAATGTTGTCCAGGTTTGAAGTGAGTTCATGATTTACTGCTCCCAACTGGCGTAATAGTGAATGAGGGCTTCGATCTTATCCTGATCGAGTTCCCTGAGCTTGTCCGCCATGATCGGCACGAGGGTTTCCCGGTCGCCAGTTAAATAAGCGCCAAGGGCGAGCCGCAAGTACGCGGCGCGTTGGCCATTCAGTGGGATACCTAATGCGTCTTCGACATTGTCATCGGTAGGCAGTACGTGGCACTGCGCGCACAGGTCTACGTGCAAGAGTTTTCCGACTGCAGCGAGTCTCTTGTCAAACTCCTCGTCGGAGGAAATACGTGGCATCGCGGCGTAGTGTACAGCGAACTCAATTACCTGTTCTTCGCTGAGCGGTGCGACGGTTTCGCACATGACAGGAACGCCGACACAGCTGCGTGCTCCGTCCTGGTACGCAAAGAGCGCCTCCTCCAGGTGTGCTGCCGGTGTGCCGGCGATAATCGGAACATACGGGAAGCCCGCGCCGGAACCATCATCTCCATGACAGGCTGCGCAGACCGCGAGATTCTCTGGTTCTGCATTTGCGATGTTACCGCTCACAATAAAACCGCCCGTTGCGATTACGCAAAGGCCCAGCTTGAAAATATTCATGATTGCTCCTGCTAGCTTACGGCGAGCTCACTGAGGGCACGTAGCGCGTCGCGCCGGCTGATCTGACCGACCAGGCGATTATTCCTGAGCACGGGGAATCGACGAAAACCGGATTCCAGGAATTTCTGTGCCAGGTCAACAATATTCATGTCCGCATCGACAGATTGGACGCTGGTCGACATGTAATCGGCAACCGGGCCGCCCCAGTCGCCATAGTAGCCGGCATTAAGCGCGACTTTCATGCAGTCAAGTTCCGACAGCATGCCAACAAGATCACCCTTGTCATCGACAACGGGTGCCCCTGCAATGCGTTGTTTTACCAATTCGTGAATCGCATCCATGACGTCCATATCGGGTTTGAAGGTCACGAGTTGGCCCGCCATGTAGTCACGTACCAGGCATGATTTAAGATTCATTCTTCGGTCTCCCGTTTGCACTTGCCACTGCAAAGTTCGCAGCCACCGCCGTTGAGGCCGCCGCAGCTTCCGCTGATTGGCTTGCGACCATTCATCACGCCGATCGCCATTGCGCCGATCACCGCGAGCATCACCGCGAAGGTTACAAGTAAGGTCGAAAATATTGTCATGAGGCGTCCCTGAACGTAGCGAATGCAGTGGTTTGCCGCTCTTCGATGCCGTCATCTGTTCTCAGCAGCATCAGCACGGCCATTCCCTCACGCTCCGCAAATGCCAGGCCGTCCTCTGGTCCCATCACCAGCAGGGCGGTAGCCAATGCATCTGCCCGCCAGGCCATTTTATCAACGACTGTCACCGAGGCCAGCGAGTGCGTCACCGGCTTGCCAGTGCGCGTATCGATGGTGTGTGAGAATCGTTGTCCGTCAACCTCAAAAAAGTTGCGATAATCACCCGATGTGGCCATCGCGGTGTCGGTCAGGTGAATAACAGTGTGTGGCTCGCGCTTGCCGATCAACGGCGCCTCGATGCCAATAGCCCAATCGTTGCCGCTGGCATTCTTGCCACGGATGCGTAACTCTCCGCCAACCTCGACGAGGTAGCTTTCAAAACCCAGGTCCTCGATTAGTTTTGCGACTCTGTCAGCAGCGAAACCCTTGCCGATTGCGGACATATCGAGCATCAGCTCAGCAATGTCTTTCTTTATCGCTGGCTGTGTGCAGTCAGCCTGCAAATGCTCGTATCCAGTAATCTCCAGCAGCGTCGCGACTGTCGCATCTTTGGGTATCGTGTCGACGATGTCAGCCGGCCCGAAACCCCACAGATTGACGAGCGGAGACACTGTGATATCAAACGCGCCACCTGTAAGGTCACTGATCTGTAGTGACTTCTGCACTTTGCCGCAAAACGCATCCGATACTTCATACCAGCCCACCGAGTCGCTTACGCTGAACTGCGTGATGACAGACTCCCACTGGTAGGTGGACATCTCTGCTTCAGCATCGTCGAGCGCCGCTTCAATCTCGTTCTGTAACTCAAGCGGCGCATAATCACCGATACCGTCAGGCAGTTTGACGTTGAATTGTGTGCCCATGGTGCTGCCGGACAGCTCTACGGCGCCGTGCCCACCGTCGCAAGCGGCAAGTGCGAGAAGCACGATGGGCAGAAGAGCTCTCATCTAGCCTCCGAAGTCGTCAAGAAGGATATGGTCCTTGTCGACGCCGAGGTCCTCGAGCATCTTGATAACGGCCGTGTTCATCATCGGCGGCCCACAAAGGTAGTACTCGCAATCTTCGGGTGCCGGATGATCTTCCAGGTAGTGATTGAGCAGGACGTTGTGAATGAAGCCTGTGTAACCGGTCCAGTTGTCTTCGGGCAGCGGCTCCGACAACCCGATATGCCAATTGAAATTCTCGTTCTCCTCGGCAAGCTTGTCGAACTCCTTGACATAGAACATCTCGCGCAGGCTGCGCGCGCCGTACCAGAAGGATATCTTGCGTTTCGACTTCAGGCGCAGGAGCTGGTCGAAGATATGTGAGCGCATCGGGGCCATGCCGGCTCCGCCGCCGATGAAAACCATTTCATTGTCAGTTTCCTTGGCGAAAAATTCACCGTATGGCCCGGAGATCACGGCCTTGTCGCCTGGCTTCAGGTTGAAGATAAACGACGACATAATGCCGGGTGGTATGGAATCGTCAGAGCCCGGTGGCGGCGTTGCGATACGGACGTTGAGCTTCACAGTTGTCTTCTCGAGCGGGAAACTCGCCATCGAATAGGCGCGCGATACCTCTTTCTTGACGTGTGACTCGTAGTCCCACAATTTGTAGCGGTCCCATTCGTCGCGGAACTGTTCGTCTATGTCGAAGTCGCTAAATTTGAGGTCATGCGGTGGGCACTCGATCTGGATATAGCCGCCAGCCCGGAATTCGAGTTCTTCGCCCGCAGGTAATTGGAGTACGAGATCTTTGATAAAACTGGCAACGTTGTTGTTCGATACGACCGTGCACTCGATCTTGCGAATGCCGAATATCTCCTCAGGCATTTCAAGTCTCATGTCTTGCTTTACTGCCACCTGACACGACAGCCTGTCTCCCGACTTGGCTTCACGCTTGCTGATCAGAGATGTCTCGGTCGGCAGGATGGCACCACCACCCTCGAGGACCCGCACAGTGCACTGGCCGCAGGTACCGCCACCGCCACAAGCCGATGGTATGAAAATGCCTGCATCAGCAAGCGCATTCATAAGCTTGCCGCCAACTGGAATATCGAGATTCTTATCACCGTTAATTGTCAGTGAAATAGAACCATCTGCTACGAGTTTCGAACGTGCAGCCAGGATAATGAACACGAGGATCAGAATGATCGCTGTGAACAGAACTACGCCAAGGCCGACCTGCAGCATTGTCGACGCATCGAATGTCATAACTTGATCCCCGAGAAGCCCATGAAGCTGAGCGACATGAGGCCTACGATGATGAACGTAATGCCGAGACCTTGAAGGCCGACTGGCACATCGCTGTATTTGAGTTTTTCGCGGATGCCGGCGAGGCCGATTAGGGCGAGTGCCCAGCCGAAGCCGCTACCGAAACCAAACACGAGTGTTTCGCCAAAGTCGTAATTACGCTCGACCATGAACAACGTACCGCCGAGAATTGCGCAGTTCACCGTTATCAGCGGCAGGAAGATGCCGAGCGCGTTGTAGAGCTTCGGAAAGTACTTGTCGAGCGTCATTTCGAGTATCTGCACGAGTGCCGCAATGACGCCGATATAGATAACGAGGCCGAGGAAACTCAGGTCAATATCGGGCAGGCCCGCCCAGGCGAGAGCGCCGTCCTGCAGCAGGTAGGTGTAGATCACGTAGTTGGCAGGTACGGTAATAATCTGAATGACGATCACGGCCGCGCCGAGGCCAATGGCGGTTTCGACGCGCTTGGACACGGCGAGGAATGTACACATGCCGAGGAAGAACGCGAGCGCCAGGTTCTCGACGAAGGCCGCCTGGATAAAGAGGTTCAAATAGTCCGCCATCACAGCACCTCCGTGCGGTGGACTTCATGAATCCGGTAGTCCGGATGTTCGGCTTGTGCCGTTCTCCAGCTGCGAATTGCCCAGATCAACAGACCGATAATGAAGAATGCGCTCGGCGGTAACAGCATCAGGCCGTTGGCTTCGTACCAGCCGCCATCGGAAACGAGCGGCAGGATTGGGTAGCCGAGCAATGAGCCGGCGCCAGTCAGCTCTCGAATCGTTGCGACGATGATCAATATCGCGCTGTATCCGAGACCATTGCCCAGGCCATCAAGAAAACTGAGGCCAACGCCATTTTTCATCGCAAACGCCTCGGCACGGCCGAGCACGATGCAGTTGGTGATAATCAGGCCTACAAAAACAGAAAGTTGTTTGCTCGTCTCAAACGCATATGCTCGGAGGAGTTGATCAACGATAATTACGAACGATGCAATGATCGTCATGTGCACGATGATGCGAATATTGTTAGGTATGCGATGCCGGATGCTGCTGATCGCAGCCGTCGACAATGCGGCGACGGCCGTCAGTGCCACGCACATCAGGAGCGCGGGCAGCAACGATGTCGTTACGGCGAGCGCCGAACAAATACCGAGTACCTGCAAGGTAACCGGGTTGCTATCGACAAGGGGGTCGATCAGTACTTTACGTGCGTCACCCATAACTACTGTGACTCCTTATCATCGAGCGACTTCAGGTACGGACCGTACCCTGCGTCGCTAATCCAGTGCCGGACAAAAACGCTTACACCACGGGCAGTCAGGGTGGCACCCGCCAGTCCGTCAATCTCATATTCGCTGTCGTCAGGCGCGAAACCCTTGATGACTTCGATTTGTGGTTCTCCGTCCGCATCAAACAACTTCTTGCCGCGCCATTGTTCGCGCCATGCGGGCTTGTCCACCTGGTCACCCAGGCCGGGCGTCTCGCCATGGGCGTAAAACTGCAGGCCGCGAACCGTGTTGCCATCAGCCTCAACCGCCAGGAAGCCGTACATCGTTGCCCAAAGGCCGGCACCCTCGACAGGCAGAATGACTTGCTCGATGCGGCTACCATCCATCACAAGATAAACCGGAGCAGCTTCTCCGGAAGCAAGTTCGGTCGATGTTTCTTCAATGGATGAATAGAGTTCAGCTATGTTCGCGTCGGGCTCGTACAGGCCAGCGACATCGAGAATGATGCGTTGCCGGAACTCCTCTTCGTTGAGCAGCTGCCGTGGTTTCAGTATGACAGCGGCGCTTGCGACGAGGACGGAGCAAACGAGGCTCACGCCGATCGCGACGAACAAGACATTGCCGATGCTGTCGCGATTAAATTTACCTTTTGCGTCAGACACTGCGGCTAACCCTCCGTTTGACGTTGGCGTGGACGACGAAGTAATCGATCATCGGGGCGAAGACGTTGCCAAACAAAATAGCGAGCATGATGCCTTCGGGGAACGCCGGGTTGACGACGCGGATAACGAACGTCATGAAGCCGATCAGCAGACCGTAAATCCACCGACCTGTGTTTGTCTGGCATGCCGAAACAGGGTCGGTCGCCATGAAGATGGCACCGAACGAGAACCCGCCCAGCACGATGTGCCAGTGCCAGGGCATCGATATCATCGGATTGCTGCTATCGATCATTCCGACGAGTACGACCGGGACGATCAGGCCGGCGAAGCAGCCAAGCATGACGCGCCACGACGCGATTCCGGAATAAATAAGAATGACAGCGCCAAAAAGGCAGGCGGCAGTCGATGTTTCACCGAATGAGCCCTGCATCTGGCCGAAGAATGCCTGCGTCCAGGTGAGGCCGGTCGCAACGACGCCGGAGATGCCGTCAAGCGCGCTGATGCCGAGAGCCGTCGCGCCACTGAAGCCATCAACGGTGGTCCACACGGCGTCACCGGAAATCTGTGCGGGATAGGCGAAATACAGGAAGGCGCGGCCTACAAGCGCCGGGTTGAGTACGTTCTTGCCCGTTCCTCCAAAGACTTCCTTGCCGATAACGACACCAAAGCTGATACCGATCGCAACCTGCCAGAGTGGAATCGTGGCGGGCAGGATCAGCGCAAACAGGAACGATGTGACGAAGAAGCCCTCGTTAATCTCGTGGTTACGAACGCCCGAGAACAGCATTTCCCAGAAGCCACCGGCAGCCATCGTGATGGCGTAGATCGGGACGAAGTACAACGCGCCGATCAGGAAATTGTCATAGACACTGCCCGCGTCATGACCGCCCCCGAGCAACAACAGAATCGTCTCGCGCCAGCCGGGTAGCGTTTCCAGACCCATCGCGAGCATCGCGGTATTGGCCTGGTAGCCGGTATTCCACATGCCGACGAGCGCGCAGGGCGTTGCCGCAAACACCACCATGATCATGACGCGCTTGAGGTCAATCGCATCTCTAATGTGTGGCGAGCCGCGCGTTACATCCGGAGGCGAATAAAACAGCGTGTCGACCATCTCGTACATGGCGTGAAAGCGCTCGAAGCGGCCACCTTTGATGAATAGCGGCTCGATGTTGTCGAGCAATCTGCGAAGTCGTTTCATCAGCCGTTTGCCTCGATTTCATCGAGGGCCTTGCGCAAATGAGGCCCATAGTTGTATTTGCCGTTGCAGACGAAGGAGCACAACGCGAGATCCTCTTCATCAAGTTCGAGAGCACCGAGTTGCTGCGCGCTGTCCGTGTCGCGAACAAGCAGGGCCTTGAGCAGGACCGTTGGCAGGATGTCGAGAGGCATGATGCGCTCGAAGCTGCCGGTCGAAACCATCGCACGCGGACTGCCGTTCTGTGAACTTGTCAGGTCATAGTCGCCCTTGTGCAGCCACGTCGATGCATAGGCTCGCAGCGCTGAGTATTTCTTGTGCCCGGGGCGCAGCCACGACAGGAATTCCCTCGGGCTGCCTTCACCAATGACGCTGATCTGGTTGTGGTACGCACCGAGCCAGCCGAGCATGCCGGACGCGCGGTGCCCTGACAGTACGGACCCTGATATGACGCGTGCGTTGCCGCGTTGCATCTCACCATCGAGGATGTCCGCAGTGCTTGCGCCTCTCTGTGTCCGCAGTAGCCGAGGATTCTTCACCATCGGGCCACCGAGAGCGATGACGCGCTCCGTTGGCAGGCGACCATTCGTAAACAAGCGGCCGATCGCCATCGTGTTCTGGTAACCAATGTGCCAGACCGTTTTCTTGATGCTGACCGGGTCGAGGAAATGAATGTGCGTGCCAACGAGTCCGGCCGGATGCGGGCCCGAGAATTCGGCATGCACAAACTGGTCACCGTCGGGGCAGGGGATGTCGGCGCCGGCTCGTGTGCAGACGTAGATCTTACCCTCTGTCAGCTGCGAGATAACGCGGAGGCCCGCAAGAAACGCTTCAGGATCCTCGCCAATAACAAGCGCCGGATCGCCGGCCAGGGGATTGGTGTTGATGGCCGTAATGAAGATAGAGTTGGGCGTCGTATCCGGCTGTGGAATCTTGCCAAACGGCCGCGTACGCAGCGTTGTCCAGAGTCCGGACTCACACAGCGTCTTGCGGATGTCCTTGTCGTCGGTCGACCAGGTCTCGGCCTCATCACCGTCAAGTTCGACAACAACCGAGTTGAGGACACGACGCTCACCGCGATTGATCGCAGATACTACGCCGCTGGCCGGCGCCGTATAGCAAACCTCAGGGTTGCGCTTGTCGATGAACAGCGTCTGGCCAAGTTTGACGCGATCACCCGCGGCAACAGCCATCTTCGGTTTCAGACCCGGGGTATCCCAGCCGACCAGGCCAACTGCGCCAACCGCGTTCGCGTCGGATAATGTTAGCTCCGGCTTGCCGGAGATGGGTACATCAAGACCCTTGTTGATCTTTATCTGCATATCAGTTCAGGAATCAGCCCCACCAGTGCAGGTACAAAACGCAAGCGGCCAGCCAAAGCGAGCCGATCGTGTGAATGGCGAGCGTGCTTTCGATCGCCTTGGTCATGCCGACGCGATCTTCCACGCCTTTGCGAATGCCCGCGCTCGCCTTGAACGCGATGACCAGTAACGCGAGCAGCACCGCCGGTGCCAGCAGTGGCAGCGCGCCCTTAATTGTCAGCCATCCAGTTACGGCTACAGCAGCAACGTTCATAGCAAGGTAGAGATTGGCGGTTCCGCCAAGCCCGAGCCGTACAGGCAACGTTCGCTTACCGGTTGCGCCGTCGGCGGCGATGTCGGGTACTTCATTTATCATGAGTATTGCGGCAACCCAGATGCTGATGGGCAGCGCGAATAGCACCACCTGGCCGTTGAGTGAGCCACCCTGCAACCAGGCCGCTCCGGCGATCGGTATCACGCCAAAGCCTATGGCGACGGCCGTCTCACCGATACCGAGAGAAGCAAGGCGCACTGGGCCCAGTGAGTACAAGACGGCAAGTGCCACACCGGCCAGGCCGAAGTACAACACCATCGCACCTTTGAGATAGATCAACGCGAGACCCGCGATAGCGGCGAGGGCAAGCAAGCTGATACCGAGCCGCGCCATCTCGCTGGCCGACATGATGCCGGTCTGGATAAAACGCGAGCCACCCGTATACGGATAAATTCGATCCTCGTTCAGCCGATCGGTGCCACCGGACTCGTCGCCGACGTCATTGAGCACGTTGCTGGCCGCGTGAACGCAAACAGTCGCAAACAGCGCCAGCGCGAAAACGGCGATGTCGAATCCGCCCGTGGTGCCAAAGCCCCAGGCTGTGCCGGCAACGACCGGCAGAACCGACGCAGGAAAGAACTTCGGACGCGTCGCGTGAAACCAGCGCTTCGCCGTCTGTCCGACGGAATCCCCGGCGAAAGTCTGCGGTGATGGATCGGCTATTCTTGTGTTATCTGTGTTCATTACAGGCCCCCTTATACCAATGTCGGGAGCCATTGTAATACGTGGAAACTACTGACGGGGTAACGGTCTACCCCAAGGTGCAAAGTGGCGCCACCACTGATCTCGATACCCGCCGCCCCGCATAGTAAGCTGGTCTTCCGGACAAGCGATTGGACGACGCTCTAGCGTCACTGGAGAACCATTGCCCATTGGAATACTAGGCCGAGGTAGCGTTGCCAGGCTTGCTGCAGAAGGCGTTGTGGTCGTGGCCAGCATCTTGATCGCGTTCGCTCTCGACGCGTGGTGGGCAGAAAGGCAGCTTGAGCAAGAGATCGCTGAGGATCTCGCGATCGTCGAATATGAGCTGGCTGAAAATATTCGACTGGCTCAGCTCACGATAGACATCATGAATGAGGTTGTCGCTGCCAATAACACCATCATTGCCGCATTGGAGGCCCAGCCGGATTCTGCGATTGTCGAAGTGCCGGACAACACGTTTTTCTGGGGGTTTTTCAGCAATCCGACATTCGATCCATCCCTGGGCGGTACGGATGCCTGGATTGCAGCGGGCCGCCTGGCGGGCATTGACAGCCCAGAGCTGCGGCAGCGCCTGGCGAGTGTGCGCGGGAAGGTCGTCGACGTCAGAGAAGAGCAACTCGTCGGTCGTGATATCAGTGTGTTCGAGATTTACCCGCTTATCGATGATGAGATTGGCGACATCAGTGCGATCCAGCAGATGTTCGCTTCAGG